>Ga0114994_10000677_pt1 | contig 23306 bp, 23 predicted proteins | sample ArcticOcean_MG_C_9_FD_87043 | JGI IMG/M metagenome (GOLD analysis project Ga0114994, IMG submission 87043) | Marine microbial communities from western Arctic Ocean - ArcticOcean_MG_CB2_152 | ecosystem: Environmental > Aquatic > Marine > Oceanic | place: Arctic Ocean: Canada Basin | collected...
CACATCTTCGAGGCCCGAGGACCCGGCCCAATCGTCAAATGCCTTCCGGTCTTCCGGTGTGAGGGACTCAAGGAACAGATCCAGGTCATGCCCCGCCATCAAGGCTGTTTTCTTCCGGTTATCCTCCCTCGCCTTATCCAGGTCGGCCGCCATTTTATCGGCCTCCGCGTCCTTCTTTGGCTGCGCTTTCTTCAGGAACTCGGCATCGGCTTCTATCTCGGCCGCATCCATCTCCGCATCCGTCATCGCCGCGAAGGCCTGTCTCTTCTCCCGCGCCGCGATCGTCTGCGGCCAGTCGAATCGTTGATACGCGTATCCATTGAGCGTCACGAAGGACGGACCGCCACCGACCATGTAGCTCGCGTGCTTCTTGCCCTTTTCGACCGTTTCAAGCCCCTCGGTCAGATACAGCTCATCAAACAGCGGCGTGCACGGATCGGGAATGTTCTCGATGATCTGTCTTCTGGCCAGAATCTGTGAAGGCGGAATCGGTACCCAATCAACCTTTATCGGCTGGGGTGGCAGATTGGTGATGGGCCGGGATTGCAGCATGTAGAGCTTCCCTTCGAAATAGGCCCACTCGATATCCTGGGGAACGCCCCCAAAGTGCGATTCCGCCTTGAGGGCCAGCGTCACCAATTCCCTGATCGCTTTGGCGGACAAGGAGGATTGGCCACGTTCGCTTTCGGCAATGTCCTCGAGCCGTGTGCCCTGCTCGCCGTCTGAAACAATCTTCTGCTCTTTGGCACCGATGATCGTCTCGATGACTTTCATCGATTCGCGATCCACGACATAGGTGTCCGGCGTGACCTGCCCACCGACCACGGCTTCCCCCAGCCCGAAACTGGAATTGATGATCATGTCTGATCGTTCACCCGTGACGGGGTTGGCAGTAAACAGAATGCCGGATACCTCTGACGCCACCATCTGTTGCACGACCACGCCCATGGCCACCGCGTCCTGTTCGATGCCCATCTGGTGCCGATAGCTGATCGCCCGGGGAGTCCACAGGGAAGCCCAGCAGTCGCGTACGGCAGCTACGATCGCATCTGCTCCTGTCACGTTCAGGTAGGTGTCCTGCTGACCGGCAAAAGACATGTCAGGCAAATCTTCAGCGTTCGCAGAAGAGCGCACGGCCACCGGCGGATTCTCGCCCGCCAACACAACATAGGCCTCACGGATTTCAGCAGACATTGCATCGGCCAGCCTACCCTCTGCAAACAGCGCCTGAATCGCTTCCGACGCGGCATCGAACGATAACGTGTACTCGCCGATCACCGGCTTTGCCAGTTCGATGATTTTGGCCTGCAAGTCGTTCTCTGAGACAAAATGTCTGTAAGCTGCGGTTGTCAGATAGAAGCCGTCAGGAACATCCAATCCTGCATTAACCATCTCGGCAAGAGATCGGCCCTTGCCACCCACTACTTCCAGCTCAGCGTTCTTTGTGTCCAAGGGTAATACGTGGTCGGTCATTCATGTGCTCCTGGCATTCTAGTTGGGACTCATTTAAGCCCTTGATTGATCGGTGCCGAATTCGCCGATAAGTTTTGGCCCGTCGCTAAGCATCGCCATGAGGGGCAGAGATCAGAAACTTTGCGCCAGCAGTTACGATGCGCACAGAGCCATCCTGGTTAATCAATTGGGGGCCAATCGAAAGAAATGATCTAACAGTTTTTGGTTACCCGGCCAGTTATTAAGGATGTCCCCTATACAGGTGTCAACGAAGTAACCGGATCCGTCCCGGACAGTTCACCCATTTTACTGGGACGGATCACTTGGCAGGCAACGACTATCACGGGCTGCGCTAAGTGATACCTTTATGGGTGAACTAAACAGATGGCATCATTTCGTAGGTCACCATTCTGTGATTACATGCGGCACATGCATCAGACGTCATCCAGAGAACTTGTATTACAAAGAAGGGCGCGGCCGGGCCAACGCCACCGCGTCTGGAAGTGGCTGTGGGGGACCCTGCTGGTGATTACCGGTACATCGGTTCTGGCCGGAGAGCCAAACCACGGTTTTGCCTACTTTGGTGAGCTGAAATATCCAGCCGACATGGCGCACTTCGACTATGTCAATCCGCAAACAGCCTATACGAAAGCGCTCATTGCAGCGGCGTTCCAGATGACGGCGGAACCCGCTGCGTGACGATCAGGCCCGCAGACGACGATAAGCCTGGTCGCCCACTTCGCTGCCGATTGTTTGCCCAAGTTGATGAGCATCCAATATTGCCTGCAGCAGCAGGTCGTGTGTTACCGGCGTAGGCATGTGGTGCGCAATCGGATTTGCCAACGTTGCCTCAACAACGATATCCAATAGGCTATTTTGCTGAGCCAGAGAAATCTGGCCAAGATGCACCGGCAAGCCGACCTTGGCGAAGAATCGTGCGACCCGTTGCAAGTCATCAGATCGCTCGAAGGCTAATTGTGCCATTGTCCCCATCGCGACCATCTCGCCATGAAGGTAGTTGTCCTGAACAACCTCAATTCTCGTAAAGGCGAGCGACATTGCATGGGCGATGGCGAGCCCACCGCTTTCAAAACCAATCCCACTCAACAACGTGTTGGCTTCCACAACCTTTTCGACTGACTCGTTATTTCTGTTGGCTGCAACAGAAGTTGCAGCGGCTTCCCCATGTTCATAGAGTGTGTGTGCACAAACCTCCCCCAGCGCACAGGCCGCTAGCGTCGGTCGCCCACCCAGCGGCGTTCGCGCGACAGAATTGTTCAGACAAACCCGCGCTTCATACCAGGTCGCCATCGCATCACCCATGCCAGCCACCAGATACCGTTCATCAGCGTTTGCAATAACATCCGTGTCCACGATAACCAGTTCAGGGCTCTTCGGAAAATACTCGATATAATCGCTCACGCCACTTTCAGAATAGATCGCCGACAACGCAGAACAAGGCGCGTCGTTGGAGGCGAGAGTGGGTACGACGATGACCGGGATCCCCAACCGGTGGGCGATGCACTTGCCTGCATCTATGGGTTTACCGCCGCCCACAACGATAAGGCAGTCGATTTGCTTGTCCATCAGATTCGCAACGTGTGTCTGGATTTCTGGTATCGAGCACTCGCCACTGAAACCTGCGTTGATGCTTTCAATGTGGCTGAGTTTCAAACTGTGAGCCACACGAGCGCCTTCCGCGTTCAGCCCCCGCTGCGAACCAAGAATAGCCGCGCGTTTCACTTCCAGATGTGCAATGTAGATTCCGATTTGATCGACGACGCCTGGTCCCTGGATATATCGCTGTGGTGCCGCCAGCACTCTAGGCGGGGTTTCGCCAGTTTTTGCGTAGACAGCTTTGGGTGAATAAAGTTTGGTTGTCATACTGAAGCCCTGAGTCGGTACGTCGTTGTAAATGGCGGAAACTTCATGTTTTCCTACAAAGGGAAAACATACCGTAACCCTCGTCATCGCCAATCTCACAACCACCGAGATTGGCCATACGCGAGTTCGACATGTCAGCGCAGATGGTAAATCCTAGTTGCGTGATCTGCTTGTTCGAGAACTGCACACCCATCGCGGTCAGTGTCTCTTCTGTTTAAATATAGGAGCTGTAGCTGATTTTCTTTGCGCGATCGAAAAATTCTTCCCATTCCGCGTCGGTCAGTAGCCTCGGTTTACCCAATTGACACGCGAGTACATATTGCCGGCACATAATTTCGAGCCGGTGTGCCAAATTTACTGCGGCGGGTAGATTGGCGCCACGACAGATCATCCCGTGGCTGCCGAGCAGGCAGGCGGAACGTTCCTTGAGCGCCTTAGCGGCGTCGTCACCGAGTTCAGAGCCACCAAAAGTGGTGTATGGAGTACAAGGCACATTCGAACCACCAAAGGTACCTACCAGGTAGTGAAAACCCGGCAATGCCTTTTCTTGGCAGGACACGGCGACACAATAGTCCGAATGTGTATGCACAACGGCATTCGCTTTTTTGTTCTCGCCATAGATCGCGGCGTGCATGCGCCACTCACTGGATGGCTTGCGATCACCTTCATATTTTCCATCCAGCGACACAAATACGATAGCCTGTGGTTCGATGTTATCTCCAGTCGCACCAGAAGCTGAGATCAGCATGCCATCGCCGAACCGACAACTGACGTTGCCGGATGACAACTCGTTTAGCCCGATTGATTCAATGTACTTGTACTGCGTTGCAATTTCCTGACGCAGCACTGCTTCGTCCTGGTTTGTCATGGTGTGGTCTCCGGTTGGAACTGATCAGCAGTCTCAGCTGTTTGCATGCGCTCGAGAGCGCGGAAGAAGAAATCCGGTGCGCCCAGTGCACCAGCTTTAAGTACGAAGGACATTGGGGTCGGTGAGGGCTGGTGACAATAGCCCCCGCCCAATTCATCAAAGGCAGAGACCTCAACTCGCTCAACACCCAGCGAATTGATGACCTGCCCGGAGGTTTCACCGCCGGCGACCACGAACTTTCGAACGCCCTGTTCAAATAGCCCGCTTGCAACCTCGCCTAATATCCGGTCGGCGAGTTCAGCTGCGCCGGTGCGACCCAGTTTGGCCTGCGCGCGTTCAATGCCGGCGACATCCGCCGACGTTGCGACGGCAATAGGCCCAGCGTCGAGGCGTGTGCGTGCCCATTTGAGGACATCCTGCACAATTGCCGGATTCTGTGCGGCATTCACGAGATCAATCCGGTAGACCGGGTGCGTACTTTCAAAATGATCCAGTTGACGCAGGGTCGCCCCGGCACAGCTTCCGGCAATAATTGCTTCGAACCCCGGTGACGCGCCAAGCAACGTGCGAGGCGTTTGCTTGTCAGCGACAGGATCTACGCGCCATGCCTTCGCAAGAAAGCCGGGTAACCCGTCGGCACCGGTGGTCAGCGGCCAGTCCACGACCAGTTCAGCGATTCGTGTCAGGTCATTGTCATCCGCGGCATCAACAATAAACATTCCGGTGTCGGCGAGACGTGCAAGTTCGGCGCGCACGACGTCAACCCCACGACATAACAAGCCATGAGGCAGCAGGCCCACCTTTGATTTTGTTTGGGCCTGAAGCACCTCGACAAGATTCGAGTTGGTCATTGGCGTCGCTGGGTCGAAACGCTTGAAAGATTCGCCCAATGGCATCGAGCCCAGGAACATCCGTCCCTGGAAAACAGTCACTGTGTACTCCGGAAACGCGGGACAGACGATGGTCTGGGTCGCACCTGTGGCGTCCATCAATGCCTCGGTTATCGGACCAATATTGCCTTCCTCGGTTGAATCAAAGGTCGCACAGTATTTGTAATACATGCGCTTAGTGCCCAGTGTCTGCAGCGCCGCCCAGACGTGCCGCGCCTCGTTCTGCGCCGCGCTAGCCTCGATTAGCCGGATCTTCCGCGCGACAACGACCGCCTCGACATCGGATGACAACCCGGCGAGTGCTTCGGCAGATGTCACCAGGGGACAGCGCACGCCTTCCCTCTCCAGCAGGCTGGCCACCATCATGCCCCCCGTCAGGTCGTCGGCCAATATCCCAAGTTCAGTCATCGCAGGCGTTCCTCGCGACCGCAGCCATTAATCGCACTACGATTTCTTGTTGGCACTGCGAGGATACCAGCATGACAGTCAATGGTGATGAGCCGCCCATGCCCGAACCGGGTGTCAATAGTTTGCACAAGCACTGTGAACATTGCTTTCCTTTCTGGCCCAGCGACTTTCTACTTACAGACAGAGTATGTCTCACTGGCACTCAGATGTGGAGATCGGGGCTACCGTACTTCACCCAATTCAACCTGAAAGCTGGTATCTGACAATATGGGTGAATGAGCGATAGGCAATATGGCGAAACAAGCAAAACTGCATCGGAGTTTCATACTTGAATCATAGCCATAGCTAGCTATGGTGAAAGTAGCAAAATTCGAGATGTGGTTTCAAATTGCAGCAATGATTGAAGACTGGAGAAGGAAAGCAACTGGGTCATGGGCTTCAATCTCCAAAGAACACTTTTGTGGTTGCTTGTTAACCCAGCGACCACACAGTTCACTAAGTTATTTGCCCCCGGTGGTGTTTGCTGAGAGGGCAGCTTAGAATGAATTTCTCATCCTGCGAGTGGTACTACCTTAGGGGAAAGGTCAAGGGCTCTATATACGGAGCGTAAGCGGATCGAGTGGCACCCGAATACAGATCATGCAAAATTATCTTTATTAGCCAATTAGTTATTTCAAAACGCCTTTAAGCCACGCTTCACTATCCTTCACTATCCTTCACTATCCTTCACTACGAGTGACATTTGGGACTCGCCAAAAACATCGTTCAGACCATGATCAAGACTCTCATATTCTCTGTAAGCTACGTTACTTTTACCGTGGCTTTTCAAATTATTGGCCATACCTGCCGCATGCGATGGTGACACTGATTTGTCTAGGCGTGATTGGATCAACAATAAAGGCGAATCAATTTTTAGAACAACACTTTCCTGATCAATCGATAGAGCGTTGTGCCACCAAGCATACCCGTGATTACTCATATCTAAATCAAACGGCTCGCCAGAAACGATTTGTTCAGCAAACTGTTTAAAACCTTCGACGTCTTCCTCCGTGCTTGCAGACGATTGTTTTTGAGTACGAATGTTATGAATGACATCATCCAAAAACCAACGACCACCGCCATTAAAAGAGATCGAAGCGGATAGGTCATTAACACGCGAAGCAACTAGATTGCTTACTAAGCCACCCTCGCTGCCGCCTAACAACACTATGTGCTTATATTTATGGTGTTGCTTCAAATGGCCTAAAACGCTAACAACATCATTGCCTCGCTGCTCTGGAGTATCGTTGAGTAAGTACTCTTTTGGGCAGTCAGGCCGATCACCCTCTGACACATACGGTAACCCTCTATCTAGTCCGTATTTTTCAATAGTTAGCAAATCCGACTTAGGCCAAGATTTGCGAAGTCCGTTTTGAATAGAGACTATCTTGGTAACGCTGTTACAGTCCGATCCATGAATAATGGCCAATAAAACGCCACCTTCTACTGTTTGGGATTTATCCAAGTAGTAAGTGATCAATGACCCATCGTCTCTGGAGATCGAATCGCCGTCTATTTCAAAGGCAAAAAGCGGTTGTATCGGAAAACAAAGAAATAGGAAAATAAGGCTCGTTCTTAAAGTCATCAAAATCAATACGCTCTTAGTGTTAGTGACAACTTTAAAGGTGCAAATTCGTGGCCCAACAAATTTGCTCAGATATTTACATCTTCACCAACCAGCTCAAGCATTCCGAAATTGATACCAATAATATTATCGTTAATCATTGTTTGCCTATATCACGATAGAAGTTTTCATGAGTGCCAATGGCCAGCAAGGTAATCAACTCCGGCTCATAACTGTACGCCAGTAAATACTGTTGGGCCTTCACTTTATATTTGAGAACTCTGACTCCAGCCAGGTCTCCCTTTTTTGAGGCCCCAGATTCAGGCGACGCTACTAATTTCCTGACAGCCCTGTCCGGGGCTGTTTTCTCAGTCGCATGTAGTTTCTTCGCCTTGCGTCTGAAGCTACCTGTTTGAACGACCTTCATCCAAAATCGTAATCGGTGACATCGCCAACTGAAGCCTCTTCTTGGCTGACAAGAATATCCTTGACCAAACCAAGTGGGAGTTCCGGGTTTTCTTCAGCGATCTTCCCAATCTGCGCCCAGTATTCGATTTGCCGGGGTGTCGATCTATGAAGAGCCTTCCCCGTGGCCGTGGCGGCGGTAATTAGTTCATCAGACAGCTTTATGGATCTAGACATTGCAAGGCCCTTCTTTGGTAAGGTTCTAGTATAAACGGGAAGGTCGCGTTATGCGACCTAAAGGAGTATAAAGACACTCTTTGTTGCTATCCCCATTACTGATGTTCTGTAACAGGCGGGTTGCTTCGCGACCACTGCGGTCGGTGATGATCGTGACTTGTTTTGGTTCGGCCCGTCAGAACCGTCGCCCGCGTGGGCACACAAAAGGGTGCACCGGAGTAAAACCGATCCATCCGCAGACCACGCGTCGCCATATCGTCGAGGTTGGGCGTCCTCGCGATAGGATGCCCATAGTAGCCGGTTTGCGACCAGCCCTGATCGTCAGACATGACTAATATCACGTTGGGTTTATCAGCCTTGAGTGGCATAAGCGTTGTGATCCCAACAAGAAACACAAGGGATGTAATAAGGTTAGTTCTCATTTTGCTTTCCTGTATCGACGGCGAAGTGTCTGCGCCTCTATTCTCAGCTTGAGTATCCCCCCATTTCGCTTGCTCACGCAGATTTTGTCATTTATTCCCGGATCTCTCAATTAGTGGGGTCAACGTGACGGACCAGTGTAAAGTGTCGGGGTAGAGTTGGCCCCACTATTTCTTTGTTGCAACTGCCGTCGTGATTAATCTGCTGCCAACGGGGACAGAACCTTACCCAGGCGCTCTGACTGGAAACCTGCTCGCCATCAAAGTGGTAATCGCTTAGGGGGCTGCCTCCTTTAAGGCACTGCGCCGGCAATGATGTGCATAAAAAAGCAGTATACTTTGGGGGCGCATCCAATTAACTGAGGGCTAAATGTTAGACAGCGAGTTTCAACACAATTTTCATACCCATACCTTTCGATGTAAGCACGCCAAGGGCGACGTCGCAGACTATTGCGAGATGGCCATAGCCCGCGGCATGAAAACCCTGGGTATCTCTGACCATTCCGCACTACCTGATGATCGCTGGCTGGCTGCACGAATGCACTTTGTAGACCTACCTGAATATACCGCAGCGATCGACAAGGCTCGTGAACAGTACCCTGAGCTTCGAGTCGTTAAAGGCATGGAGTGTGAATATATCCCGGAGCTACAAGCTTGGTACGAAGATGAACTGCTGGGCGACTACAAGTTTGATTATTTAATTGGTGCCGCGCATTTTTTCCTCGATGCCAACGACGAATGGGTTGGCACCTATGGTGGCACGACTTCTGCCAAAGCCCTGGTGGAGTTTGGCAACTACACGGTCAAGATGATTGAATCTGGCGTTTTTGATTTCATCGCACACCCGGATTTATTCGGTAACTGCTACGAAAAATGGGATGCAAACTGCACCGCCTGCACCCGGGATATCATGGCCGCCGCCGCAGAAACTGGCGTTGGCCTTGAGATCAATGCACTGGGTATACGCAAACAAACCGCCAAAGCATCAGATAATCCTTTTCCACTGTATCCCTGGTTACCTTTCTGGGAAGAAGCCAGCAACTATGACGTCAATGTCATTGTCAATGCGGATGCCCATAGACCGGAAGATTTGCAGGGTAAGACTGGTGAGGCATTCCAGATCGTTGCCGATCTGGGACTAAAACACATGGACGTCGATGCGATAGGCGCAAGAGCGACCACCGACTAAATTACTGATAGTGCGCTTGCAGGTCTTTGAATAACTGCCGCTGAAACAACGGGGTCGGAGTCATTACCCCGGGTAAAGTACCGGAGTAAATCCGCCCCAGGATTGAATTGTCGCCAATCGATTAACGACATTTGTGATCAGGTGGTGCTGCTAACGACCCAGAACCTGATGGAAGATTCAGTAACTCATAGTTAACGAGGGTTTAGAGGTGAACAAGGTTCAAGGGTTACATCATCTGGCGTTAACGACCGCCAATATTAAACAACAGATTGAGTTCTTTACCGGCAAACTCGGCATGGAACTGGCCGCGCTTTACTGGATGCACGGTGTTAAAAATACGTGGCATGGTTGTAGTGGTCTAATAAAGCCGGACACCAACCAAGGTGATATTATCACCATTAGTGAGGTGTTCAATGAAGACAAGACAACGAATAAAATATGATCAAATAGAAAATAATTACATTTAGTTTTTTCGCTTGTTAGTCCCCTGTTCAAGTCAACTTATTACGCTTTTTTTAGTAACACTAGCCATACGGCGCCACGCTCTCATAAAACAAGCAGGCAACCGATCTGATTCGATACTCAGACTTTCGATCGAAAAGCCCTGTTATAATTCCTATCCTCCCCCGGGCAACCAGTCTTCTTTAGGTTGCCGCCAGTCCGCAGTTGAGGAAATGGTTGACCCAAACTCCGTCCCCTCCCACGACGAAGACGTCATGTAATACTTCCGAAGCCGTTCGGTGATATGCCATGTCAACGTTGAACCTTTTGAAACATACACCACTTCGCCAGGTCCAAACGTCTCCTGCACACCTTCACCGTTCGTCAAGACTAACGCTCCACAGATGATGGTCATCATCTCATTAACGGGATAGCGATCGATGTCCATCCTGCAGGGTGGGCATTCCCAAACACCGGTTGAGACAGAACCATCTTCTGCCTCATAGAAACTTTGAGTCGTCTCATCAGTTGCATCCGTCGTGAAACACGCTTTCGGAATCAGCCTTGATGGCCTCGATTCTCCATCACCATCGGGAAGGATTTTAAACACACGCTCTGTCAGTTCTTACTCCATGACTAATCATTAAGTGAATAAACCAACGGCTAGCTGATCTGCTCTTCGACTGCCCGGTATGCTGCATCAAATGCTGCATTCACTAGAGGCGTGACCTCAGAATCGGGTTTCGCAATCGAAATACGTCCAAACTGTTGGCGACCGATTTCATGGGGGGCTTGTCCCTCCTCCCACTCTGGGTCATCCAGCCCCTGGGGCCAGTAGGCGTAGCCATGAGGGATCCTGTTAACCGTAATCGCCTTGATGTCTGCTTCATGGTCGAAACCATACCTGCCAAGCATCCGTTGAAGTTGTTCACGGATTTGTTGCTCGTAGTCATCGAATGTAAAGGCGTAAATTTTGTGACGTCCCATTCGCAGAAGATCACGAGTTGTTCCCTTGGTTCCATCGGCGGGCGTGGGGGAAGCCATCATGAATACCACCATGGGATCATCAGGCCCCCTTGGTGGTTCGTAACCTCCCGTGGTCATGGTTGGTACAGCACTGACCCACTGGAAAGGGTCATAAGGACATTGCGTAATCGACACACCTAGCTGTGAGAATGCTTCCCCGTTCTCCAGTAGCACGTTGGCATAAGCAAAGGGCATTCGCTCGCCATAACCCAGGCCTTCTTTTTGCGCATCACTCATCTCCGGGCATAGGTGAGGTATCAGGTTGTTATAGCAGGCCAGAACACAACGACTGGCCGTGACGCGACAGGCTTTGCCATGTTGCACGTAGTTTACTTGGACCTTATCACCAACTTCTTTAACCCCAACGGCTGTGCTATTTAAACGAATTCGAACGGCCTGGTCAGTCAGATCCAGGGCACCCTAGTCAAACCGGGTAATCGCAACATCCTCCACGCCTTTCATACCCGGCGCCACCTGTGGAATCATTTTTTGAACCAGTAAACGGGCAACAGACGCATTCCCGTCCGGGAACATGCGTCTATCACCGGCGAGCTCATCAATCAGCATGGCTGCAACGGAATCGACAAAATCTGCAAGCCATCCCATGGCACGAAGACCCGGACTACCGTGGTTAGGAAGAATAACCTCGCTTTTCCCATCCTGAGAAAAGCATTCTGGTTCCAGCCAGTTAGCTGCCGTCCCCGTTAGCCCATCTGAACATGTGTTGTGTGATCGAAAATTTTGGCTGGGTATGCCGCATGACAATGGGTATGCCGCATGACAAATTGCATACGATTATCGACTGGAAATAAAACCAGGCTGCCTATTGAATAAACTCCTTCCTGATATTAATATAACATCAGGAAGGAGTTTATTTCTCGCATGAACAGGACTACACGTGGTCTGTTAATCTTGGCAGCAGTCTTTGGTGTCAACGTGCTGTTGTTCTTGTGGATTATGTCCCAGGACAAGTTCAGCGCACCCTATCAGGAAAACTGCAGCAGCTGCCACGGCGACACACTGACCGGAACGCCGCTTGGACCACCGCTTGTGGGTGTTGATCTCCAGTCCGGCGATAGCGTCGCTGACATCAGTCGTATCATCCGCGACGGCTCATTACAGAAAGGTATGCCCGCTTTCGCTGCAACCCTTGATGACACCCAGGTTCAGCGTCTTGCTCTCTACGTGACAGAACAACGAGCAGGATTTTCACAGATTGATTACAAGATGAGGCAATCTCTGGCAATCCCCGTCGAGGCAATTGCCTCGGAACAACATTCCTTCAGATTAGAGACCGTAGCGACGGACCTTGATCCGCTGCCATTCTCGATTGCTCCGCTGCCAGACGGCCGCATTCTACTGACTGAACGGGGCAGAGGACTGAGCATCGTCGGCACCGATGGTGAGCGCTCCGCACTGATCCCCGGTGCACCCACTGGATATGACGATGCGTTCGGGTCGCCGTTTGTCGGCCTCAAGATGGGGCTGGGATGGATGATGGATGTGGCGCTGCACCCCGACTACGCTACAAATGGTTGGATCTACCTGCAGTACGGCGATCGTTGCAGCACCTGTGAGATGAAGCACCAAGGGGTTTCAATGAACAAACTGGTTCGCGGGCGCATCGTGTACGACCAGTGGGTGGATGAAGAGACCATCTGGCAGGCAGATAGAAATGCCTATACGAAGTCATCGGATATGGGTGCCGGCGGCCGCATTGCATTTGATGACAAAGGGCACGTGTTCATCAGTGTGGGCATAAAGGGGCCGACAAATTATGCCGGTGTCCAGGATCTGGCAATGCCTTGGGGCAAGATCCACCGGATGACTGACGATGGTAGTGTGCCGCCGGACAACCCGTTCGTAGATACACCGGGCGCACTGGGTTCTATCTGGACCTATGGGCACCGTAGCCCGCAGGGCCTGGAATACAACTACCAGACAGGACAGCTCTGGGGTACCGAAATGGGACCAAGGGGTGGCGACGAGGTCAACCTGCTACTGGCTGGGCGCAACTACGGATGGCCGTTGGTATCTAAGGGTTTAAATTACGATGGCTCTGCAGTTGATTATGGCAAACTACTGGGGTTATCAAGCGACACCATGGACATTGTACAGCCTATCGTGGATCTGACGCCCTCGCCCGCCGTATCCAGCTTCATCATCTATACAGGCACGGCATTCCCGGGTTGGCAACAGCACATGATTGTTGGATCTCTAAAGGCCACATCACTCTACCGAATAATTGTGGAAAATGGTGCTCTAGTCCACCAGGAAACGCTGATTCATGGGCTTGCCAGGATCAAGGATATAGAGGCAGATGCGAAAGGCTTGATCTACCTGTTACTTGAACATGCCGACGGTAGTCTAATTGTTCGGATGGTACCTGAATAAAAAAAGAAGAACGCAATGGATAATGAAAAACAAGAGCAACTCAACCCCTGGTTATCGATCTGGTCTGAACCTCGCGCCACTATACAACAGGTAGTCGATGGCGATACGAATATGATGGTGCTGATTCTGGCGCCACTGGCCGGAATCGCCTCGGCACTTACCCGCAATAGCGGATTAGCATACAGCGGACTTGAGAATCTTCTTGGCCTCGTTGTGGCTGGCTGCATCGGTGGTTATCTATTTGTGTTCCTGGGCGCATATCTGCTTCGATGGACCGGCTACTGGCTGGGCGGTACGGCGTCGCTCAGTTCAATTCGAGCGGCGAGTGTCTGGTCCTCAATTCCCGCGATTACCTCTGCCGTACTACTGCTTTTGCTCTGGGTCGTACTCAGTCAGCTCAGCGGACCCGTTGCGGGCATGGAGGTCGCTGTTGGGCTAATGATATTGACATTGGGCATCTGGTCTTTTGTCCTCAACTGCAATTGCCTTGGGCAGGTCCAAGGATTTTCTGCATGGAAGGGGCTTGCGAACATGATGCTATCGTTTACGGTAGTTGTGGTGCCGATTCTAGTAATCTGGGCTGTGGTGGCGGCGCTGAGTAGCTGACTAATGGCTTCAAAGTGAGAAAGTAATGTGGCGCGGGAGAGCCCTCAAGAACGGGTTCAATCTCACCCGCCATTTTCATCCTGACGAGCTTGTTCCCGTCCGCGACTTTGCACGCCGCTCCGGCGACCCGCTACTATTTCAGGTGGTGGGCTCGAGTGAACCCGGTTGAATCCTTTTTCATACACCATGGCATCACCTAACGACAGGTCATAACCCCGATCTATCATGTGCTTGTACGCCAACATGGATTCGGGAACGCAGGACAGGATGTCCTGGGCGATTGAAACGGCCGTGGGCATGAGTTCGTCCTGGGCGACAACGTGGTTCACCAGGCCCCATTCATAGGCCTGTTGTGCCGACACAAAGTTACCAGTCAAAGACATCTCTTTGGCACGATAAAGGCCGATGACGCGGAACAAACGCTGGGACAGGCCCCATCCCGCGACCAGGCCAACCCGGGCGTGGGTGTCAGCAAATTTTGTATTCGGGGTTGCCAGCAGTATGTCACAGGACAATGAGATTTCGAGTCCACCGGTTACCGCTGGACCATTGATGGCCCCAATCACAGGTTGTTGCAGCGAGCGCAATAGCGTTGCCGGGTCGGTCACCGGTTTTTCGTGCGCTCGAAACTCAGCATCACCCATTTCTTTGAGATCCAGTCCTGCGCAGAATGCCCTGCCTGCACCAGTCAGGATGACTACACCTATACTGCTGTCTAAACGGATATCATCGATGGCGTCTCGAAACAATCTGCGCATTTCAAGCGACAGGGCGTTCATTCGTTCGGGACGATTTAATGTGATGGTGGCGATGCGGTCAGATTTTTCTACCAGCAATACAGATTCCGTCATGGTGTCTTCTCAGACAGCAGCGTTCAGGTACCTGACAGCAGGCAGATCGAAGTGAAAAAATGAATCTGAAAGGGCACCCGCGCCGAAGCCGGTAATGGCTTCGGACGAACAGGCGCCCAATCGACTACATCTCGACTTGCAAAAGTTCCAGGAAGGCTTTCTTCTGGGCCTCGGTCATCTCATCGAAAATCGGCACACGCATTTTCGTAACCGGGAAGTCTGCAAACTCCGGAGAAGCAATCTGCATGGCAGCGGCAATATTGTGCAACCCGTTGCCTTCCTCTTTGCCATCCATCAGCGGCCCTCCAATTTCATCTGGCCAGTAGATTTTCGGCCCTTTGACTCCGGTTGACAGAGGGTTAGGCCTACCCAGGTAGGCTTCGATTGACTTGTACATCACGGCCTCGTCAGCAGAGCGTTGGCGCTGACCTTCCGTGCCATAGAAGGCCCCGGATTGGTTACAAAGCGCCGCCCAGCGAGCGCTGATGTGAAAACCATTTACCGCCCGCGCCTCATCCGGACAACCATCACCCCCGCTGATCTTTCCATCCTTGACCAGAATATAGTAGCCCGCCTGTTCTCGGCCGCCTTCCAGAAGCCTGGCGGGTGGATACAGGTAATGTTCGGTAAACGCCCAGTCGAGGCCCTCCGGCAAGTTGGCAGCCTCCAGTATCTTGACGGAGGCTGCAGCACATGCCTCTCCCCACGCCTTTGAACCAAACTCACCTTCTTTTTTCAATTTTGTCATGTCTATTACGTACATAATCCTCTCTCCATTTTTAGTTAACGATAGCCTTCTGCCGAAAAAGTAGTCCACGGTTCTTTTCTGCCCACGCCAAAACCGCTGACCATGCCTTCTTTGAGCCATGCGCGAAAATCCGGATACTCGTCCAGCGTTTGTACTTCGTCCATTGCTTGCTGCCAGCGACTTTGATCATAAGCAACCTGACAGTGCCGGTACACGCCGTCGTCGAATACACCGTAGCATGCGAGCTGATGACCGCAGCGCGGCTGACCAATGCTGCCGGGATTGATAAACGTCTGACCACCTATGATGCGGGTAAACTGCACATGCGAATGCCCAAACAGGACAAATGGCGCGTCACTGCCCTGCGCCAGTTTTTGTAGATGCTCGTCCGGCGAATTGGGCAAAGCATGCCTTGGCCCGTCAGGCACCAGACCGTGGTGCAGATGCATAAACAGGCCACCCTCTTCGTAGTCTCCAGCCGGGAGCAAATTCTGCAGGAACGCGTATCCCGCCGGGTCGAAGGTGTCCACAACCCAGTCGTAAAAGGCGAGCCATTGCTCTGGGTAGTTCGCGAAGTGAGCAGGTTCGAGCATTTCCGTATCGTGGTTACCGGCTATCCAGGTACCCGGAGCAAGACTTTTGAGCAAGTTCATTACCGCGTTCGCTTGTGGTCCCGGCAGCACCGCGTCGCCAAGAAACACCGTCCTGTCGGCGTCCTGTTCGTTCTCGAGGACCGCCCGCAGGGCATCCGCGTTTCCGTGGATATCGGCGATGACCAGAACTTTCAACGTATGCCTCCGTCGCTTTGCATTTGCATAAAAAACTCGTTGATAGCCCCAGGCTACTCTTCTTCGAAGGCCAGGGGGCGAACCCAGGTCGCGTCCATCTTCTCCACGTTCAATGGCACGCCGTAGTAGAACGCGCGTTCCTTAGTCAACTGCTCGATGTTACACAGCGGATAGGCGATCGGAATATTGTTGCCCAGCATGTTGCGATGGGTTGGTGAGTTATGGGGGTCATCAGCCTGATATGCACTTTCCCACTGTATGCCGGGATAGCCCACAGCCAGCAACTTTATCTTTTTTTCCAACGCAAGGAACAAGCTGGTTTCGGAAGGCAACCAGGGTTGTTCCATGCCACGGAAAGGGCTGTTTATCAGCAATATATCGCCTTCCTGTACTCTCTCAAAGTGTTCAGGAAGGAGTGCCTGTCCGCGGATACAAGCCTCACCTTCTTTGGCTGGCACCGAAAATGCGTAGTTGTCAGGCGTGGTCTCAATGGGTGCAAGCTCCGTGAAGTTGAAGACCGCCGCTTCACCAAAGAAAGTATCTACAGGGTACTCCCACAAACCTTTCATATCGCTCGGCAATCCATCCCACAGATCTATGTGGCCCTTGCCGGCCTCGGTATGTGCGCCGTGATGGCCACTGTGCCTACCGATCGGCCAGAATGGGTCGCCGTATCTTGCCCCCAGCAGGGTGTAGAGCGTGCGATCGTATTCCGCAACGCCTTCCTCCAGGATCCAGGGCAATCCGTAAGGATCCTTGGTGCCTTCCTCTGTGGTCCCGTCCAGACGTGTGATTCGAGCCTTCAAACGGGGACTAAGCTCTACAACTCTATGGCCTTTCATGCTGATCATAATTTTCTCCGGGATGATGCCAGTCAGGTCTACACAATATCAGGTCACCTTGATTATCGTCCAAGTTGAACCGCCAGACTTCACCCAGTTTTCTTTATCAGACCCAGACCGGCCTTCGGGCTGAGCTGTAGTGATTGGGATGACTATCCCGATTCTCGCAAAAATTTGGAGTTCACCCGTTTTTCGGTTTCCGAGCCAACGGAAAAACAGCTCGAGGGCACCAAGATAATCTTCCAACCCCTTGTTTTAATTGCTCTTTGGTGCCACTGAGACATTCCTGGGGAACCCGATCAAAACGAGTTTTTTACCTATTGTTTGTAATTGGCCCCAGGAGTATGTTCGAACTATCTACTACCAACTGGTTACGAGGAAAAGGCTATGAAAAAGCTCTTCACCCAGGATCGTGGCTTTGAAAACCGGATTGACACCCTGACTGTGGGTCTGGGTAAGGTCAGGGCAAGATTTGTAAAGGACGCCACAACGGGCATCCGCCGAGCGAGGTCCTTACGCCTCAGCAAAATCGGGGAAGCCCTTAACGAAAAAATTGCCCTGCATGCAACCCATAAACGGCTCAGTCGAAACCTTGCCGACGATCGTATCGGTCAGATCGTGATGGAGAGAATACTTGCACGCGGTGCCGAAACGATAACCGAGGACACACGCATCGTGCTGGATCAGTTTCAGATCGAGAAACGCTTCGCTAGAAAGATGGAGTTTATTGAAGATATCGAGGCTGAGGACTCGCATTGCATGGGCTACCGTATGTGTGAAGCGCTCTCCAGCAATATCGGAAGTGACACCTACCGGCCACTGACATTTGCACTTTGGTCCCGGAACGCACCGGGATACCAGAGCGACGCCCACGAGATCATCTCCCTCATCAAGAATGTTCAGAAGGTTGCCGCGAACAAGGGGACTTTTATCCTCAACGCGAAACTCGGTGATGACGATGATGTCCTGGGCTTCCTCTCCACGGGGTCCATCACAAATTTCATCACCCGCCTTCATGATGAACGGCAACTCATGTACCGGCAACATACACAGCCGGCAAGCGAACTGGTACAAGAACGCGATCTGCCATACAGCTGTTCTGCCTTCAAATACAACGATGATCGAGAAAAACAGTATTGCCTGCAGTATGGCTTCGTGCCCGTGAGGCTGCCTCAGGCGCCAGATCGACCATTATCCCTGGTCGTGGTCCGTTGTGACAGCTACGAGGCCGACTCTCGCGGCACAGCCTTCTATTACCTGCTAACCAGCCTTCCCATGCGGCGTAATCAGCGCGTGCTGCGGCGAGTTGTTGAGGCGTATTTGACCCGTCGACAAGTGATTGCAAGCAATCGCCTCGTGCATCAGAAAAGCAGCCTGGATGATCTGCGTGTCCTGACCTTTGGCAGGGTCAAGAATCTGGCAGCACTGATGCTGGCGACACATGCAAGTCACATCGATGATGTCCGTGGTTTACCGTTGGCCCAGCGCGGCCTGACCTTCAATCGACGTTATCATGCGCCGCCGACCATCAAGAAATCCCTGAAGAAAAAAGCTGTCAAACCATCCGCTGTACATGGCCTGTCGTTTCCAAATGTCGACTCCATACCCAGCCCGGGCTATTGAATCAACAGTGCCAACCGATTGAGCGGTTAAACGAAAACTTCTCGTAGTCCGGCGACAATATCGTTCGCACGTATTGTACCATCGCGTGTTCGAATAGGGCATCGCCGAAGTCGATTTCGAGCCACATCCTGCCCTCGCCGTAGTCGCCGTCTTGCAGTTTTTTCAAAGCCGACGATACGTTGGTCACGTCAAGTTTGAGGCTTAGATCATCAGCCTTTATCTCTACACCCGTACACGCCTCGCGGCGATGAATTGTCATTCGCTTTACCTTCGAATCATCCAAAACGTTTATCATCGTGTTTCTCCCTCGCGCCTCAACCTAATCGTATCAAACCTACCCTATCCGGCCGCCGGTGTCTGCAACGAGAGGGTTCCAACACCTGGCGAGATCACCCAAATCGTTCACTGCTGGCGAACCCATACATCGAACATGTCGGCGTAGTATCCGCCCTGCATAACGAGTTCATCGTGGCTGCCTAACTCAGCGATACCCTGATTGTTGATGACGGCGATCAAGTCTGCCCGCATCGCTGTCGCAAGCCGATGGGCAATGATGATCGCGGTCCGACCTTCAAGTAATTTATCGAGGGCTGCCTCAATACGCACTTCGCTGTTCTGATCGATGTTGGACGTGGCTTCATCCAGGATTAACACCCTCGGCTGTCCAAGGAACGCTCTTGCCAGTGCCAATAATTGCCGCTCGCCGGAAGAGAAAGAAACACCACGCTCATGGCAGTGCGTGTATATTCCATCGGGTAAACGATCAATCATGTCACTCATACCGAGCGCGCGGCACGCCGCCATGACCTCCTCATCCGTTGCGCCCGGCCTTGAGAATCGAATGTTCTCGGCAATCGTGCCGTGAAACAGAAACGGTTCCTGCGGCACGACGCCCAGTTGACCATGCAGGGACTTGAGTGACACATCCCTGACATTGATATCATCAATCAGAATTTCGCCACTGTTGGGGTCATAGAAGCGGCTGATCAGCTTCGCCAGCGTAGACTTCCCTGCACCGGTTGGTCCCACAAAGGAAATACTGCTGCCAGCGGGAATGTGAAGGGACACATTGCTGAGCACCTTCTGGTGATCGTCGTATGCAAAGGTGACATTCCTGATCTTGATGTCGCCCTGCATTTCAACGATGTCGATGGCATCCACCTTTTCGACCACGCTGGGCTTCGTCGCAAGCAGATCACGAAGTTTCCGAACGGCGGCGTAGCCGGACTGGAAATCGTTGTACAGGTTCACGAGCTGACTAATAGGCTTGAAGAATCGCGAAGAAAGTGCGGTGAACGCAACCAGGGCGCCCACGGTGAAATCTCCGTTCGGGTCGAGGGTTGGATTTGTATCCCGCAACAGAATGTAGCCCACCACGAGTATGGCGATGGTGGTACCAACGTCAACAAACTCGGCTAACGCCTTGTACAGAGAACTCACCCGCACCGTGAAGTTGTTTGCCTCTCGGTAGTCACCGACAATGTTCCGATGATGAATGACATTATGTCTCATGCGGTTGTAAAAGATGATGAGCCGCATGCCAGACAAGCTCTCCTGCAAGTCAGACAGGACATCAGCGATACGGTTGCGAACCGCCTCGTAGCCTTTATCCGAAACCCGCCTGAACCAAACTGTTAGTCCCAGCATGACAGGCGCTGACAGGATCAACAGGATGATGGTCAACTGTACATTGAACGAGAACAACAGCGAGACAATAAAGATCAGCGCCAGCAATTGGGCAAGCAGGTTGATGAGGCCAGTCTGGAGCAGATTGGACAGGGCTTCAATGTCGCTGGTCATCCGGCTCAACAGTCTGCCCGCTTTCTCTTCAGTATAAAAATCAAGGGAGAGCTTCTGCATATGAGCGAATACTCGGAGCCTCAGTTGGTACATCAGGGTCTGACCCAGTTGCCCCACGTACCTGATTCGTATGCCACTGACAACGACGGCAATCGCCAGGCTACCCAGGTATACGGCTCCCACCCACAACAAGACTGTGAAATCCTTCGGTATGATCCCGTCGTCGATCGCAACCTTGACCAGGTACGGGCCAACGAGCAGCAATAACTCGGTAATCGCGACCAGCAGCAGTGCTCCCAGCATCCGGAACTTGTAGGGTCTCAGAAACTGTACGAGGCCAAAAGGTTCCTGATCTGTCGCCTGGTACGAGAAAGAAATATCGAGGTCCGAAAAATCGGGTTCTTGCCGGGCCAGCGCGTTGGTTTTGTCGGCCATTTCCGGCGGAATGCCCGCAAAAGGTCCGCTACTTTTCATCATTTCACTTCACCTTCGGTGTCAGCCGGCTTGACCTCATGGCTCGCACCAGAAGAAGGTCCTGCAGGATTTTCCAACCGTGGTTCGTGCTGCTGCAGAGCCAGTATTTCTCCATATCGCGGCGTGCTCGCAAGCAACTGCTCGTGGGTGCCGGTGGCTTTGATCCTGCCTTCATCAAGCAGGAGCACGCGGTCTGCGAGCCTGATTGTCGAAAGTCGATGCGCGATAAGCACCGTCGTACGATGATTCATCAGCTCAACCAGTGCTTCATGAATGGCCGACTCTGTTGTGACATCGATGGCGCTGGTGGCATCGTCCAGCACCAGGATCGGTGGATTCATAAGGAGCGCTCTTGCAATACCAATCCGCTGCCGCTGACCACCCGAAAGCGTGTAGCCACGTTCTCCCACCACGGTGTCGTAGCCGTGCTCGGTAAGCTCGATGAAATCATGAGCTTGTGCCGCTTTGGCCGCCCCAACGATCTCGTTAAGGGAGGCATCCGGACGGCCGTAAGCGATGTTGTCCTTGATAGAGATGGAGAACAGGAATGGCTCGTCTAATACCTGCCCTACATGGTAGTGCAAGCTCTTCACATTGAGTTCACGCACATCAATGCCATCAATTTTGATGCTACCGCCGTCGATCTCGTAGAAACGGGCCAGCAGCCGTATGACTGTCGATTTACCTGACCCTGTCCGACCCACTATCGCAACAGTTTCCCCGGGTGCGACTGTAAAGGAGACATCGTGCAATACTGGCTCTTCATCGTATGCGAATCGGACGTTTTCAAAGGCTATGTGGCCCTTCGGCACCGGCAGGTCAACGGCGCCGGGCTGATCAACGATTGCCGGTGACTGATCGAGAATCTCAAAGATTCGGCTGGCCGATGCCTTTGCCCGCTGCTCCATCTGCACCAGGAATCCAAGCAGCCGAAACGGCATCTGAATCATCATGATATACATGTTGAAAGCAACCAACGTCCCAAGTGCGATCTCGCCCTCTATCACCAGGTAGCCACCATAAACCCATACCAGCACCTGGCCGACGACGGTCAGGTTCTCGATGATCGGGTTGTAGAACGACTGCACAAAAATCGCCCGTACCTGCACCCACCTTAGCTGACTCGCAGCACGTGCAAGCAGCTGCAATTGTTGTTCTTCCTGTGCATATGACTTGACCACTCGCTGGCCATTGATGTTCTCATCGACGATCACCGCTACGTCTGCCTGGCGCGCCTGGGTCAGCCAGGACAGCGGGAAGATCAGGCGGCGGAGTCTCATGCTGAGGGTGTACACGCCGGGAACGGCAACAAGTGATGCGAGCGTGAGTGTGATACTCACTGAGAACATGTAGCTCGCCGCAAAGACAAAGCTGAGTGCGCTGGTCAACAGCATAGGGGCCATCATCAGGAACATCTGGATCGACTTGATGTCGCTATTGGCGCGAGAGATCACCTGCCCTGTCTGGATGTTGTCGTAAAACGAGAAGGACAGGGTGAGCAAATGGTTATAGATGATCGACCTCAAGTCCGATTCCAACTGGTTGGAGACCCGGCCAAGCTGGTAATTACCACCGAAGGACGCAGCAAAACGGACCACGCTCAGCCCACACAAAATCCACAGGAACAGCTTGAAGGATTCAATCTGTCCACTGACGACGGCCGGCCCAATGGCATCAATGAGTTTGCCAGTGAGCGCTGGAATGGAAACAGAAGCCAACATGGCGACGATCGTCAGTGCAAAGCCTGATCCAAAGGCCCACTTGTTGACCAGCAGAACTGGAGACAGTCGTTTCAGCCAGTTCAGAGATGGGTCACTGGCGATGTCACAGCGCGGATTTTCATAGCGCGCTTCAACGCTGACCGGCTCGTATTTCCCGGCAGCGGCAGTGGCGTTTTCCCTAATAGACCCCTGGATGCTCAACTATCCTCCTGTCCGCTCATCCCAGCCGCTCCCTGCATCGTGACATAACTGCGGTAGTGACCGTTTTCAATCGCCATCAGTTCCCTGTGCGATCCTGCCTCGACGACCCTGCCCTGCTCAAGAAACACGATCTTGTCGGCGTAGGTGATGGTTGAAAGCCTGTGCGCAATGATGACAACCAGTTTGTCCCTGGCGGCTACGTGCAGCGCCTCCACCCGGTGCTCCTCCGTTTCTGGGTCAAGGGCAGACGTCGGCTCATCCAGTATCAGTACACTCGATTCCTTCAGCAGCCGGCGAGCAATAGAAATACGCTGTTTTTGCCCAACTGAGAGCTTGCTCGACACCGTACCCAGGCCAGTATCGTAACCGTTTGGCAGGTCCATCACGAAGTCGTGTGCGCCAGCGATCCTGGCCGCAGCCTGAACCTCCGGCAGTG
>Ga0114994_10000681_pt1 | contig 23279 bp, 16 predicted proteins | sample ArcticOcean_MG_C_9_FD_87043 | JGI IMG/M metagenome (GOLD analysis project Ga0114994, IMG submission 87043) | Marine microbial communities from western Arctic Ocean - ArcticOcean_MG_CB2_152 | ecosystem: Environmental > Aquatic > Marine > Oceanic | place: Arctic Ocean: Canada Basin | collected...
GCTTCTGCTGGCGAGGTGTCGAGGCTGGCGCGTCATAGCGTCGGACAGCGACGAGAAGGCGTGTGCCGAGGCCGCCGCTCTCGTCGCGAAGAATGGAGACTGGAACGCGGGCACGCTGATCGACGTCGTCCGGGTCGCCGCGGCGACCGCGTCGCAACGGCCCGTCTCGGCGGCACTCGACGCGGCCGGTCTTACGAGCGTCGACGTCGTCGTGTCTAACCCGCCGTGGTTCGAGAGCGACGATGCGCGCGACAACGCGTGCGGTGGCGCGGCGCGCCCTGACGGCGCCGCCGAAGCGACCGCAGCGGAGACCGTGCGGGACGATGGCGAGGTTGGCTTCTGCGCGGCGCTGATTCAGGACGCGTTGCGTCTCCAGAATCGCGTGACGTGGCACTCGGCGCTCCTGGGCCGCAAGCAGTCGCTGCGACGCGTCCTGGCGCTGCTGCGCGAGAACGGCATTTCTCGCGTCGCGACGACTACGATAGACCTGGGCCGGACGACGCGATGGGCCGTCGCCTTCTCCGTGGCCGCGGGTCCGGCGCCGCGGGGCGACGCTCGCGTCTTTGCCAAAAAGCGTGACGCAGGTCGCGACGTGGCCGTGCCCGTCGACTGCTCTACGGAGGAGCTCCGAGAGCGCCTCGTCGCGCGCGCCGTCGTTTTGAACGCCGACGCGGTGGTGTCTGACATGGACGCCGACGGCGCCCTCTGGCGCGTCCGCGTTTTGTCCCGCGGCGCTCGCCTCGACGCCGTTGTTTCTGCGACCGGCGCGCGCGGCGCGTACCGGCTCCGCGCCGTTCCGCACGGTGCCGCCGACGCGCTCGCCCGCTTCTGCGACGGCCTGCCCGGGGAACTCGCGCGGACGAATCGGCGGTGGCGGCGGAAGCTTGCTAGCGTACCGCCTTTGTGATGTAGTTGTGCTTTGTGTAAAATTATTTTTAACACTGGGAAGTTACACTGCGACGGCTGGGTGGGTTTCAAGCACGCTCAGCGGCGCCCGACTAGAGTCGGGGAAGGTCCAAGAGGCGCCGAATTTCAGCTGTGGGGCACTGGAGGAGGGCGTCGCGCTCGGCCGCGTCGGCCACTTGGAGCTTTTCTACGAAGGCCTGCAGGCCCTCGTTCCGCCTTTTCTAAAAGTCTCGCTCCGCCTCGGCCGCGTCAGTGCGATCTTCCGCCTGCAAATTTAAATTAACCAAGAGGTCAACTGTGGAATCGAGGCTCGCTACTTCGCCTCGAAGGCCGACAATTGTGGCGGCGCTCAGCGGGACCATGGTGTCGCCGTCCTCTATCATAATGCAGCGCTCCCGCTGCAAGTGGAGTCCTCGGAGGAAAAGAAGTTGTTCATCAGCGGCACAACGGGCGTTTGCGCGGAGCCAACGTCGTCTCTCCTGGCAGGACTCAATAACGTCGGTTCCTCCTGGCTGGTCCGCGGGGCCCGCCGCGGCCTCTTGACGAGGAAGCGCCGTGTCGTAGCGGTTTAAAGGAGGCTCCAAGGTGCGCACGGCGCGGTCCGCGTCGAAGCCCCTGGACGGCGGCGGGCAGTTCAGGGGCGTAACCGCCATCGCACCGCCGGCGTCAAAGGCGTGTCGCTCGGCCAGGACGACGTCGATGGTTCTTTTGAGGCGGCCAGAGGGCGGCGATTCGCGGGACATCGTGGGCCAGTGGCGCGGCGAAGGCGGCGCAGGTTGGGAAGATCCCTTTACTTGGTTGTCCACGTCTAAGTTGTGTGTGAGCCCGCTTTTTCGCAAAAGCCGACACAGAGCGCCGCGTAATAGCTTTCTTTAGGCAAAACGGGTTTTCACAGCGCCTAAAAAGGGACGGTAGCTTGCTGATAACGCGCCTGGGGCAGCTGCACCACGCGCCAGAATAGCGACTCTCACATATCACCGCTCCGGGCAGCATGCGCCGCACGCTCACCGCCCTCACCATCCTCGCAGCAGCACATGCGAACATCGCGTCGGAGCTGGAAGCATTCGTCGATGCCGCGGCCGGCGCGCCAGCGCAAGCGGCACACACCGCGTCGGATCGCGTCGTCTTCGTGAAGACCTACAAGACGGGCTCGACGACGGTGAGCGAATTCCTCGCGCAGATCGGCTACGAGCGCGGGCTGCACGCGCTGCACCCGTCGATCGATGGCCACTTCAAGACCGGCGAGCTGAAGCGCCGCGCGGACAAAGGCGAGCGCTTCGACTTGTCGTTCAGACACCCGACGCCGACACTGGACGCGCTTTCTCTCGGCCGCCTCGTGCCCAACGCGCGGTGGTGCACGATCATGAGGGAGCCGGTGTCGCGTTTCATCTCCACGATGCGCTTCGTGAGGCGCCTGGACGAGCGGTTCCGCGGCAACGCCGCCGCTCTGGTCCAATCCATCCAGAAGAAACGCCTCACCGACGGAGACGCGAACACGTTCTGCAACAACGTCGCGTGGGTGTTGAGTGGAGAGCAACGGACGCTCGCGTACGGCGTGTCGCGCGCGGAGCAGCTCGAGGCCGCGTCCACCATCACGACGCGCGTCGACGCGCAGCAGACGCTGGTGCTGATGCAAAAGGACATGGCCGCGTCCCTCGCGCTCCTGGCGTCGTCACTGAACTGGGACCTCGCCGCGTCGCCGGCGCGGCTTCGCTCCGCCCGCGTCGCGCGCGGCCGCCGCGGTGCCGCGCGCTGCGACGACGGCGCGTGCAAGAACGCCATCCTCGCGTGCAACGCCGCCGATTCGCAGCTGTACGAGACGTACGAACGGCGCTTCGACGCGGAGATCGCGCGCCTCGATGGCGACGAGCGCTTCCGCGCGAATAGGCGGGCCGTCGTCGCGGCGCCCGCGCGCAACGCGCCACCCTTTGCTTCGAAGTACCCGATCAACTGCCAGCAGCCCAATACGGGCCCGTCGGAGCGGCGGCGGTGGAAGCTGCTGAATTCGTGTGGGGGGAGGGTGGGATAGCTCGCTGTTTTTGTTTAAACGTAGCCTTCAGGACGGTTCTTAAACTCCCCATATTGCTACTAGAGCGAAGCGGAACGGGCAAGGAGGGCCCCTCGTGACAAGGTCGGGTTGTTTTCAATTGGCGTTATTAGGCCTCGGACGATGACGGTGTTTCGCGGGCGCGGAGCGCTGCTTGCGAGGCTCGCAAATTTTGCTCTATCAATACTGCGAGGGGATGCTCGCCACCGAGCACGCGCTGCGCGACTGGTTCCAATCCTCGAGCGTTGTCACGGCCTCGCGGAGATCGTCGAGCGTGGCGGTGGGGTCCTTGTAGAGTGCCGTCGCGTAAACCTGCTTCATCCTGAACGTGACTTCATGACCTTCCCCGAGAACACGCTGCGCCACGGGCATTGTTTTGCGCAGCAGTGACTTGGCTTCTTCGAAGCGGTTTAGACCAACAAGACAATTCGTGTAGTTGAGGGCTCCTACGAGGGTTTCTTCACTTTCTTCGCCGTGGAGCCTTAGAAACCCAGAGTATACGTCTCGTCGAAAGTTTAGGCCCTGATCTGTCCGCCCAAGCTCTTGATACGTGCTCGCAAGATTGCCCTGCACAATGAGCGTCTCGCCTTCTGATGAGCCAAGACGCCGTTGCATAGCTAACTCGGCTTCCTAAGCAGACAACGCGTCCTCATAATGTTTTGCAGCGTATAAACCGTTCCCGAGCAGCCGCATCGCGCCCCTCCGAGGCACGTCCACCTCCGGCCTGCCCATGTAGGTCTTCCAGCACGCTCATCCAAGAGCACAACATACGACGCCGTGGTATTCTTGCTCGCACAGGCTACACTTGTACCACCGTTCCCCCCTCGCACTCTGCGTCTTGTAATCCAAATTGTCCTCCTGTGCCTCCGCGAACAAAAGCTTTGCCTGCTCCGCCAAGCACGACACGTGCGCGACGCCCAGTTCTGGAGAAGAAACGCCGTCACGATCTCCACACGCGCATCCACGCACGAGGCCTTCTCCCGTGCGCGGATGCACGGCTTCGAGGCAGATGTAGCATTTCTGGCCCTTCGTGTCGTCTGCGCACGCCTCGACCGCGACCTTCACGGCCTCCTTGTACTTTTTGTCGGCGTAGTCTTGTTCCGCGTTGCCGCCGCGGTGAATTTTCTTGCAGATTTGCTTGTGCCCGCGGCGCCAGTGGCCGTGTTGGCATGTCGAATTGCAGTACCTTGTTTTGCACCGCACACATCGTGGGGCGTCGTGGGCCAGTGGCGCGGCGCAGGCGGCGCAGGTTGTGATGATCATATTTGGATAGGGCCTCGTGAGTCGGCGTAGCGCAGGATGTCAGTGTTGGACGGGTTCGGGTGAATTACGGCGCTCGACATCCGTCGACGGGCCCGGGTTTTTTTCTAAACTTTACGCGTATGGGACTAGTATTAATAGCAATCCCCCGCCTTCACAGCCGGCCGCCCGGTCGGCAGCTCGTTCCCAAGTTCCTCGAGGTACCCCCGCGCGCGGTCGCGCTCGCCCCGCGCCGACGACAACGCCTCTCGCAACCCCGCTATCTCCGCGTCCCGCGTCCGTAAGAGCCGCCGGACCTTGCCGTCGAGCGTCTCTATCTCGGCCTCGGTCCGCGCCCGCCAGCTGGCTTTCTCGGCCGCGTGGGCTTCGCGGTCGGCCTTGCGCACGCGCTGCGCCGCGGCCAGCTCCCCGCGCGCCGCATTTCGCGCCGCGACGGCCGCGTCCCGCTCCCGTTCCGCGCGCCGGGCCGCCTCCTCGGCCGTCGCCGCGTCGCCCGCCGCTTCGCGCGCGGCTTGTAAGCCGCGCTCGGCTTCTAAAGTTCGCGCCTCCGCGCTCGTACGCTGTCTCCGCTCCTTCGCCAGGTTGGCCTCGGCGCAGCTCCGCGCCGCGTCGGCGTCGCGGCGGACGTCGGCCTCGCGCCGCGCCCGCATCCGCATCGTCCGCAGTTCCTCGCGAATCGCGTCCGCCGCGGTTGCCGCGTCCGCTACGCTTTGCGCCCCGCGCGCGTCCATCCGCGCGACCGCCCCGGCGCTCCTTGTTCGTTCGGCCTCCAACGCGCGCGACACGGCTTCGGCGGCGTCACAACGCGCTGCGGCCGCATTCTCGTCGGCCTCCGCAACTTTCTGCGCGAGCCCGGCACGTTCAAGTAATGCTGTCGACGCGGCCGTTTCCGCACACCGCGCGTGCGCCGCCTCCAGCGCGTCCACCAGACCCGCCACTTCCAGAACGGCAGCTCTTCGCAATCCCGCGACTTTCAGGGCCGCTCTCAGTCGCTTCGCCGCGGCGGCGGCGCCCGCGGCGGCCCGCTGCGCGTCGTCGTTCGTGGCTGGCGTCACCACCGCGGTCGCCCTGCGGGGCACGGGCGTCCGGGGGGTACTGCTGCGCACCGAGGCCTGCAGTTCCCTGAGCTTCTGGCGTTCGTGCGCGTAGTCGCCGGTGAACGACGCCATTCTGCGATGCTTTGTTCGGGTTCGGTGCGTTGGGGCAGCACTGAGGGCCAAACGACGCGCACTAGTTGACCGCAAAAACAAACCCGCACACGACGCACAGCAGGTGACCTCGCGTCGATGGCGCCGCGGCGAGGTTATCAGGAACGAACATACTTCTTACTTATTGGGTCTGGGAGGGCGCGGGCCGCGCCGCGGCCAGGAGGCTCTTCACGCGCGCGAGGACGGAGCGCGCATCGGCGGCGCCCGCGTCGAGCGCGATGGCCCGTTCGCACAACGCGGCGAGCTCGTGCGCCGCCAGCGCGTCGCCCCGCGTCCCGAGGAGCACGTGGAAGCCGACGTCCGGCGCGAAGAAGGCCACGTGGCCGAGCGCGTGCACGACGCCGCGGGCCAATGGGCTCGACGCGTCGGCGTCGTTCGCCGCACGCACTAATACGGAGGCCACGGTGCGGGTCTCGCTCGGCGCGGCGAGCCGCGCGGAGCCGCGGCGGGCGTCGCGGCCCGCGGCGCTGCCGCAGAGCGCCACGACGCGCTCGAGCGCCGGACCGTCGCTCTTCTCCGCGCAGCGCGCCGCGAGGGCCGCGACGGCGGGCCAGACGTCGGCTTCGATGGCCGCGTCCTCCTGGCTATGCGCCACCGCCGCCGCCAGGTCCAGGGCGTCGACGGCGCCGGCGCCGGGCGTTGATGCAGCGAGCGCCTCGACCGCCCGCGTGCGCCACCAAGCGGCCGTTTGCGTATCAGATGGAGGCGGCGCGGAAGCCGCGGCCGCGGCCGCGACCCCGGCGGCCACGCGCCGCAAGGGGTGGTCCGCTTTGGCCGCGATGTCGAGGGCCACAGACACGACGCGACCGCCACCGGCGCACGCGGGGGCCGCCGCGGCCGCCGCGGCCGCGGCGCCGCCGCAGGCCGCGCACAAATCCGCGGCGACGGCTAACGCGGCGGCCGCGCGGGCCACGGTCTCGTCGTCGCTTTTCCTCGAGGTGGCCTTGGCCGCGACGGCGCCGAGCGCGGCCAACGCTGCCTCGACCGCGGCGCCTCGGTCGCCCGAGCCCGCCAGTCCCGCGCAGGCGGCCCTCAAGGCGGGCGAGGCGAAGCACAGCCGCGCGACCTCGTCGCGCCGCTCGCCAAAAACGACCCGCAGCGCGTCGTCGGCCGGCGAACTCCGCGGCGCCTCCGCGGACACCTCCTCCATCGGCTGGCTGTCCGGCGTCGGCGAGGCCGCGGCGCGGTTCGCGGCCGACCGCTGGGACTCGAGCCGCGCGACGCGCCTTCTTAAGTCGCGCGCCTCGCGCTCCAGCCGGTCGCGGGCGAAGCGCCCCTCGGACGCCGCCGCTTCTCGCGCTCTTTCGACCTGATACCTCGCGTCGAGCTCGATGGTCGCCATCTCCATGCGCTGCTCGAAGATGCGCTCGTCCGCGGCTCGCAGGCGCGCCGCGAGGTCCGCCGCGGGGCCTTCTGTCGCGGCGAGCGCGCCCTCGCGCCTGGCGACGTCCGCCGCTCTTTGCGCCATCGCCGCCTCTCGCCTGGCTAAGTCGCCGGGTCCCGACGCCGTCTGCGGTCGATGCGTCGGCGCCCGCTGGGACGGCGGTCGAGTCGGCTGGCGTGTCACCGGCGGGGGTGGTCGCGGCGGCTGGCGTCGCAGCGGCGGCGGCGGCCCGGTGACGGGCGGCGGTCGAGGGCGTCCCAGCGGCGGAGGCGGTCCAGTGACGGGCGACGGCCGCGCCGCCGGGCGCGCGACCGGCGGCGGTCCTCGGCGCACGGGCGGGCCGAGGTTAGCTGAGGCCGCTTGGCTCAGCGGCAAGGCGACGGCGCGCGGTCTTGCTTTGCTCGACGGCATAGCTTTTCGTAATTTAAGCGTGCGCGCGCTGTCTTAATTTAAGCGCGCGCGCTGGATCTGCTCTGCTTGGCTCAAACGTGCGCGCGCGAGATCAAGCTCACAGCTCGGCTTCGCAGTGTAAAGGTACCACTCTGCGGCTATCATGCTCGCCAGAAAGACGACAGCCGACCTGTACGCCAGTCTGATCGAAGGCTGGGCGCGCAGCTGGAAAACCCGCAACGTAAAACCCGCGCCAAAGTAGGTCCTGCCGACCTTCTATACGTGCTGGGAGTCATGGCTCCCGCGCTCATGTTGTTTACAGGTCGGTGCGGGGAGCCCGATTATCCATCACATCGGTGCACGCACAAAAAGCATCGTGTCGCCCACGCGACGACCTCGGGCGAGAGGGGAGCCATTAGAGCGACGCCCACTCTGGTGTACTGGTGTATACTGGCGTAGATGTGACCATGAAACGCGGCCAAGTCTCCTGAAGGGAGAGTTTCCTGATTCATTTTGGTTTTCATTCAGATGCAGCTCGACGCCGACAAGTTCCCGCTCTACAGCCTCCGCGGCGCCCTGACGTCGCCGTCGCGGAAAGATGCCAAGGCCGCGCGCCAGTTGGCCGCCACGCGCCGCGCCTGGACGGCCGAGTACTCGCAGCTCGTCTTTTCGCTCATCGACGCGCGGCGCGCGGCTGAGGCGCTGCGGGAGGCCGGCGCGTCAAAAACCGCCGTCGAGGCCGCCGCGGACGCGCGCTGGGCCGTGGAGAAGAAGGTCCACGCGCGGTTCCCCGGCCTGCTGAGCCGGGACAGCGGCGGCCACGGCACCTACGTGTCGTGTCGCACGAGGATCCGGTGACGACGCGAGAACCGAGATCGCCGACGTCGCCGCTCGACCGGGCCGCGCTGCCGGACGAGGACGCCGTCCAGATGCAAAAGGACTTTCAACGCGAGACCGTGGTCGTGGGCGGCGTCGCGGTCCAGGGCGGCGACCTCGAGGCGCGCGTGCGCGAGCACTGCTCTGGACTCAGGGCGGTCGACGACGCGAGCGCTGTCTTCCCCCCGCAACGACCCGAGGCCGCCCAAGCGCTCGCCAAAGCAGCCCTGCGGGCCGTCTGGCGGACGCGCGTCGGACTAGATGCGTGGGACCGTGTGCGGACACACCTCGAAGGGAGGCGCGCCGCCGAGGCCGCGACCGAGGCGCACGTGGCCGAGGTGATGTCCTCCACGTCGTCCAAGGCGCCCTCGCTCTGTGACGGTTCAACTGTACAAGCCTCCGACGACGACGACGTGAGTGATGCGGAGGACCACGCGCTCGTCTCGCGGCCCACAGAGCCGCCGACCACCATCGACGCCTTCGTCGACGGGCGCGTCGTCTGCACGGCCTACTCGCACCTGTCCGAGGTGCGCTGCGACGGCGCGGGCAAGCGCTCGTTCATGCACGTGGCGGTGCGGACGACGTTTCGGTTTAACGCCTCCGTCGAGCTCTCGAGTGAACGCGACATTATCTTCGTCGCGCTCGACGAGGCCGCGCGTGAGAACGCGCTGGACTGCGCGTGGGCGGCGGGCTTCGGGCCCATCGACGTCGCGTGCCAGATCAGGATCGATGAAGCAGGCTTAGTTGAGGGCGGGCCCGGGCCGCGCGCCACGTTTATCTTCCACGACAAAACGACGCTCACGGTGACCGCGGAGACGGCTTCTGAAATCCACCGCTTCGTGGCGCGGCCGGCCCTCTGCGAGTACGTCCCCCATAACAGAGTTCATGCACCGGACGCGGCGCTCCTGATGGTGGCGAACAGCCCCGCGTACTTGATGCGGCTCTGGCCCCAATTCCTCAACAAACTGCTGTACGCCTCGGACGCAAATTTGAGAGCTTTTATTTGGGTGGGCGAGCTTCCTCCACAACTCGCGAAACCCACCGACAAAGCGTGCCTGGTGAGTTTACCGGCGAAACTCGCGAGGAAGGGCGTCGACGCGCGCACCGTGTCCTGGGACAGCCTAAAAAATCAGAGGAGGCTCGCCGCGCGGGGCCAGTCCTACTATGATGGGAGGTACCACATGCCCTCGGACGTGACCTTCGTCTCGAACCATTATGTAAAAATGCCCGCGACGCTCGCGACCCTAAGCGCGCCGGGCATTACGGATTTGTACTACGTGGACCTGGACGCCGTCGTGGCCCACCCCTGGGTGCTTCCCCAAGATTTATTGGAGGAGCACCTCAGCAACAAGTCGGACGTGAGCTTCGGCATCACTTCGGAACTGCGGTGGAAGGTGCACGGCTCGCGTTTCTACGTGCGCGACTCCGTGCCGGGGCGCGCGTTCTTCGCCAGGTGGTTCACGAACCGGTGCACCTTCAAGGACCAGTACTCGTTGTGGCACACTATATTACAAACGGCTTCTGGTGAAGGGTGTCTCGAGTATAAGGACGAGCTCTACGAAAAGTTTACGTACCGCATGGCCAAGCACGTGAAATTGGATCGGGTCGTGGAGCGCTACCCGTTCCTGGGGCTGACCTGCGAGAAAATCGATGTAACGTGCCCGGGCCTGCGCTTCTCGAACACGGGCGGGCCCAAGTGCCGGCCGGGGCTCCACGCCTCGCCCAAGCTGCTCCCCCAGATTTTCCACCACGGCGCGCCGAACACCTTCCCCCTGAAAGTCGTCTACGGGGGCCGGCCACACGCCCTCGTCGTGGAGAGCGCGTGCTTCGAGGGCCGGCGGCGCGACGGCGCGCGGTGACCGACGGACTACTCCGCATACATCGGCGAGCTCGGCGTCGCCGCGCGCGACCGGCGGCGGCACCCGTGGGGTTGATATAGTCTTGTTGTTGTACTCGTATCAACCAGGTCGTGTGCTGCAGGCTGCAAAGCCCTGGCAGTGCAGTGATTCACAAAACCCGTTTTCCAAATTTTAGGCACCGGACCAGTCCGCATGGCTTGATAGCTGAAGAGAGTGCCCAGAAGGGTGTATCAGCGGACTGCTCCGTGCCTCGAGCAAATTAATGCTTTTATCGAATTTTAGCCGCGACGCAGGCAACTGAGTCGCAAAGACGCGCACTGCTTGGGCCGGTGGCATCCCGTGCTGCGTTCGACATAGCATTTCTGCTGCACTGCTCCAAAACGACGGACTTCGTACCCATAGAAACCGTGCAACAAAAGTGCCAGAGTACAAAACACACCACAGAGCATAACAAAACGGCGGCGGGCAACGCGCGGCGTTGGACGACGAGGCGGCTTTGCACGGCGACCTACTCTTTGTAGTACATAACAGAGCACAGCAAAACATGAAGCGCAAAGCGGACGCGCGCGACGAAACGCCGTTCGACGAGGCCGCCGCGACGCGCAAAGCCAAGAAGATGGGAGCGGAGCGGCTCAAAACCGCGCTCGCGTCCGCGGGAGTGCACGACACGGACGGCACGAAGACGGAGCTCATCGAGCGCCTCGTCGCCGCGCAGCGTGTCGCGGCCGGCGGCGCCGCGGCGCCGGCGGCAGAACCCGCCGCGCCGGCAGAACCCGCCGCGCCGGCAGACGACGCGATGGAAGCCGCGCCCGCCGCGGCTCCAGAGGTATACGCGTTCGACGAGGAAGCGGCGACGAAGAAGGCAAAAAAGATGAATAGCGAGAGGCTCAAAGCCGCCCTAGAGGCCGCAGGAGCAGATACGGTGGGATCCAAACTTGATCAGGTCGGACGCCTCGTCGCCGCGCAGCGCGCGGTGGCCGGGGGTGCCGCGCCGGCGCCGCCGAAGCCGTCGAAGAAACCGGCCGCGAAGCCGGCCGCCAAAAAGCCCGCGGCGAAGAAGCCCGCCCCCGCTTCAATGGACCTCGACGAGGCGGCAGGCTCCGGGGCGTTCGACGAGGCCGCCGTCACGAGCGCAGCGAAGCGGATGAAGGTCGATGACCTCAAGGCGGCGCTCGAGGCCGCGGGGGGCGACACGGAGGGCGTGAAGCTGGTGCTCGTCAATCGATTGGTCGCCGCGAAGCGCGCCGCGGCAGGTGGCGAAGTGGCACCGCCGGCGGCGGCGGCACCGGCCGCGCCGGCCGCGCCGCCGGCGCCGAACCGTTGGGCCTCCGAGGCGCCGGCAGTATCAACGGTGACGCCCGAGGACACGCCGGCTGATGTTGTAGCGCCGGCCCCCGCCGAGGACTCGGACGACGACTTCGCGCCGGCCAAAAAGCCCTGGGACGAGGAGGCGCCGCCGAAGCTCGGTCTAAACGGAGAAGCGCTGGACCCCTACGTCCTGCTCAAGCCCACCTTCCCGGGCCTCCACGACGACCTGCGGCAACTAGGCGTGGAGGCCACGGTCTCCCGGGACACCAAGCCCTTCAAGCTGAAGAAGCGCGCGGCCTCGGGCGCCACGCCCGAGCACGTCAACATGATCGCGCGCCACGGGGGGCCGCCGAGCCTCAACACGCCGTGGATGTCCAATAGGGCGCTGGGCCACGGCGCCTTCGGGGCCGTCTTCGACGTGACGTTGCGCGGCGCCGCGGCCCAGCGCTGCGCGCTCAAGATCTGCTTCGCGCGCGGGCGGGACCTGCGCTACGGCATCGAGCGCGAGATCAAAGTCCTGGCGGAGGTGTCGCGGCGGCGGCCGGCGCCGGCGCCCGCGCCGCAGGCCGAGGCGCCCGCGGCGCCGGCGGCGCCGGCGGCGCCCGCGGACCCGACCGGCCTGCCCCCCTTAACAGAGGACGCGCGGAGCCTGATCGACCGGGCGGCCCCCATCGAGGTCTGCCAGGAGAACCCGAAGAAGGGCGCGTCCGCGGCGCGCTTCGACGCGTATAAAACGGCCAAAACGGCGCGCGAGTTTGCGGCGCTCGGCGGGTCCAAGGCCGACCTTAAGTACGACGTCGCCCGGGGCTACGCCAAGGTGCTGGACCGGGGCCCGCCCCTCGCCATCATCAAAACGCAAACGAAAACGCCCCAGCGCATCTCGCAGCTCGCGCCGGGCGAATTTAGGAGTATCGGCGGCCTCGCCGACCTTTGTGCCTTCTTCGCCTACCGGGACGCCTCGGCCATGGCGCTGAAGCTCGCGGATACGACGCTGTCCGAACTCGCGAAAGCCCTGAATGCCCAGAAGATGCGCTTCACGGAACCGGTGGCCTTATTCTACGCCATTGGCGCCCTCGAAGCGTGCCACGAGATGCACCTCGCGGACTGGCTGCACGCGGACATCAAGCCGGACAACATCTGCGTGAGTTATGGGGAGATCAATAGCGTTGGAAATGGGCCCTCAAGTAGTGCCCTTGCGGCTGCGGGGTATCAGGTGACCCTGATCGACTATTCGATCTCCGTGGACCTAAGAGCGTACGAACCAGCTCAACGCTTCATGTCCGGCGAGGGCTCGCCGTGCCAGGTCCAGGAGTACTCGTGGCCGCCCGCCCTCAAGGGCGTGAGCTGGCGGCGGGAGATTGATCTCTATGGGCTGGGGTGCATCCTCTACCAGATGGTCGTCTCAGCCGTGCAGCCCAAGGGCATCGACATGACGGCGGCTACGCTAGAAAAGCGCATCCCGCGGGGCTGGAACAAGGTCCTGTGGGCCTACGTCCTGGACAAGTTGCTGAACGCGGACGCCACCACTGATTTAGGTGCCTTGGCCGAGCAACTGCGGCGTAATTTGGAAGATGACGTGCTCCAAGGCGACACGCTGCGGCTCGCGGAGCTCTTGGACCACCACCGGCGCCTGACCCCCAAGGACGAGCGCGGCGTGGCTAACGCGGGCGCGTCGTCGCCGCCCAAGCCGCGGGCGCCGCCCAAGCCGCGCGAAAAGAAAGAGGTATTTTCGTGCGGCTTCCGGCCGGCGCTGCCCATGCGCGAAAAGCTGATCAAGTGGAAGCTCTCGGGGTGCACGGTCGCCGTCACGCCGGTCATGGTGATCGACACGCGGCCGGAGGTGGCCCGGGAGCTGGAGTTTCCCGCGCCCGCGCCCGCGCCCGCGGCGCCGGCGCCGGCGGCTTCGGACGCGCCGGCACCTGCTGAAGCGGCTCCGCCGCCGGCACCGCCCGGGCCCGCGGCTCCGGCGCCCGCGGCTGCAGAGGCGCCGGCACCTGCTGAAGCGGCGGCACCGGCGGACGCGCCGGCTCCCGCCCCGGCCTAACCAAAGTAGAGACTCTTCCCAGGCCGATCGGTGTGCGTGCTTTGTGATGAGCCCCGCTCACTCACAAGTACGAACCCCGGGTGCGCGCCACGCATCCATGTCGCAAAACCCGGGACTTGGATGCATAGCGCGGCCCGGCCGCGCCTTTCGCGCCGCTTTCGCCTTACATTCGTTCACAACCATCTTGTGAGATGTTCTTGGAGTGTGTGTACGTTTTACCTGTCGCTCGAACTTGCGCTCGAACTGGGAGAAGAGCTTGTCAACCAGCTTTATTTTGAACTCTAGAGTTTGAAATTCGGCATGGAGGAGGCCCCGCCCACCGCGCACGCCATGTGTCAAACGGAGCGCGACGACGACCGCCACGAAGCCGCCAAAGCGCACCACAAACAGATGTCGGTCTGCGTGTCGCGGGCCCTCGAGAACGCGGCGTGGACCCTCGACGAGTTCTGCAAGGACGACGACGCGAGACGCGCGGTGTGGACCGAGATCAGCGAATGCGCGCAACGCATGCTCGAGCAGCTCGTTGCCGCCGGCAAACAGCGCGGCTCTGGCGCGACCGAGATCGACGACACCGCCGCCGCGGCTTTTGTGTCCGCTGCGGAGGAGCGCGACGACGAGGTGCCGATGCCCGCGCCGCCGCCGCCGCCGGCCGCGGAGGAAGACGAGGACGAGGAGTGCGACGACGCCATTCCTGCGCCCGTAACAGAAATAAGCTCGGCACTTCATACCTATCTGACCTAGATTCTGGTACGCAGCCCCTGGATCGGCAAGCCCTGTAGAAGGAGGGAGAAGCGCCTAGCGAAGCTGGTAGTCCTCTTGAATCCCCCGCGCCATGGGATAGCGTGGCGGAAACACGAAAACCCGCGCTATAGCCTTCAATACCCGCACGCAGAATGCGCGTGCGCCAAATGCCCTGGCCCCGACTCAACTACTGCGCCGCGCTGCAAAACCGTGGTTTTTCGGATACGCAAACACACTGTGCTGCTGCCTCATTGGACTGCACCACCATCAGTAATATTATTGGCCCCGGTGCACAGCCACTGAAGAGCATAGGAACTACACAGCCACAATATTAGCATAGCGATGGCCTCGCACCGCCTCTGGGCCGCGTACAAAACCCTCTCGCCCAACCAGATGATCGTTTTCGCCTGCGGCGGCAGCACCGCGGCCGGTGCAGTGCTCTACGCGTTGACGGCGGCCACCGAGCCGGAGGAGCGGCTCGCGCGCGCCCACGAGGAGATGATGCGCATCCCGCGCCTGCGCCGCGCGGACGAGGAGGCGAAAGCGGAGGCACGGGCGCGGACGCTCCGCGTGCAGAAGATGGTCGAGACGGCGAAGACGGCGTCGACGACGGAGCGCCTCGAGACCGTCGCGCGCGCCATGGGGGGCTTCGTCCACGGCGGCGACGACCGACCACCTAAGTAAGTGAATCAGAATCCTGGAGGGCGACGAAGGAAAGTAGCTCTCACATTACACACTAGACTCGCTGGTCGGCGCCGCCAGCGCGAAGGGCGGCACTTCCGCCTCGAAGCGCTCGTCGCCCTCCAAGGAGACGAACTCGAAGCTCCCGCGGACTGTGCCTGCGGCCGCGTGGAGCTCCGTGCCGGACGCGTACTCGAACTCCGCGCCCTGGCCCAGGGTGGGCGTCTGGCCCACGACACCGGGCGACCCGCGGGGCACGACCTCCTCCTCCGCGCCGTCGGGCAGCGCCGTGATCGCCCAGCTCCGCGACTCCAATCGCACGGTGTCCGGCCGCGTGTTGACGATGCGCAGGCGGTAGGCGAAGACGCGCGCGCCCGAGTTGGCCACGCCCACGTACGACGCCGTGGCGGACACGCGCACGCCCGCCGTCTCGCGGGAAGCGCTACCAGCATGGACCTCCAACAGGTCGTTCAAGCCGCGCAGCGCCGCGAGGCCGTCGTCCAGGGCCGTTTCCACGTCCGCGGACGGCTCGCGGAACCGCCGCCGCGCCAGCGTCTTAAGTTCCGCGCCGGTGAGGGCGCCCGGCTCGCTGGCCGTGTCGTCCTGCGACGCCCAGGGGAAGAAGGTCTCGCGCTGCGTGTCGCGGTCCTGGGCCGTCAGGCGGCGGTAGCTGCCCCACTCGGCACTCAACACGGGTCCGACGAGCTGCATGACACCGCCCTCGGCCTCATTGATAGTCTGGGCGCCTCTTAATGCAGCGCGGTAGAGGGCGCGCGCGAGCGCCATAGCTGCTGGTGAGCAGCGCGTCGAGCGATGCGCGTCGTTGGAGTCGTAATCGTGCCGCGTGCGTCCTGCGTGGTGCAGCCCAGCACTAGGTATAACCGATTTTGCCGCGGCGCGGGTTTTTCTTCCGGGTTTCCGACTCCTTTATAAAAAGGACGGATGTCGTTCACCAAACCTACGCTAGTCGTCGCGAGGCACGCCTCACGTCGGTTAAGCAAGCGCTCTGCTAGCGCAGCCTCCCGAGCTCAACGCTCTCCTTTGGCAAAAGCACATTGGTGCAGCAAAACAACGCTCATACATAAAAGGGCAGCCAAAGAGCATGGACGATGTGGAACCGCAGACCGCGATCGCAGAGGTCCACGAGCTCGACGCCGCGACGGCCTGCCCCCTGCTGGGCGCCACCCTCAGCCAGGTGGATGGCGTTCTCTACACCGTGGGCGGCGGCGACCCGAACTCCGTAAGTATAGAGGACCCGTGGCTCAAGGTGACGTGCACCTCGCTCGTCCAGGGCGACGGCCGACAGTGGCGGCCGGACTCCGAGAACGAGGGCGTCGTCAACCGGCGGGGGCACGCCGCCTTCGCGCTGGGGAGGAGCCTCTTCGTGTTCGGGGGAGACGACGCGCAGCACCAGACGCTAGACAGTACGGACGGCGCCGATCTCACGCCGCGAGGGTTGCGATGGTTTAGTGTGGAGGGCGTCGGGCCGTCCGCGCGGAGCTACATGGGCCACTGCGTCCTGGCCGGCATGGCTTCCATGGACGTCGGGCTCCTCCACGGCGGCCGGTGTGCGGACGGCACGGTGGCGGACGACGTCTGGTGCCTCGACCCGCGCCAAGCACAAAGCTGGGCCAAGCTCGCGACGGCGGGCCCCAAGCCCGCAGCGCGGGCGTTCCACTCCTTAACAAGTGTAGGCGCCCACGCGCGGCACGCGGTCCTTTGCGGCGGCTTAGTTGTAAAAGACGGGGACCTCGTCCACGCTTCAGATGAGCTGTGGGTCCTGGACTGCGGCCCGGCCTTCGATTACGAGGAGCCGACGCCGGACGCCGTGCCGATCCGCGAGCCGGCGGCGTGGAGTAAAATAAAGCAGACGGGGCCGCGGCGGTTCCTCCACGCGGCCGTCGCGAGACAAGAAGGCGAGGTCTGGACGCTCATGGTGCTGGGTGGGGCTTGCTTGGATGGCAACGCCGAGGGCGCCCTGGTCTTGGACGTGCCCTGTGCGGTGGAAGAGGACCACATTGCATCACTCGAGTGGACGAATGAATGGCGCATTGAAGCTTGCACGCCGAAGATGGGGCGGGACTGGCATCCGGTCGGGCACGCGGCCATTTACGTGGACCTGGAGGACGCGCCCGGCATATTAGTCATGGGTGGCGTCGACCGCGACAGTATTTGCGGCGTCGACGTCGCGAGCGGCACGGAGCGCGTGCCGACGTGCTGGCTCCAGACGGGGCCTTATTTGTGTCACTTTGCTGAGAAGCGCCTCGCGCACCTCTACGAGGAGCCGCCCGAGGAACTTCAGCTCGTGGCGGAGGGCTGGGGCAGGCAGGAAACGGAGGAAGGCGATTTGTACGAGGGCCAGTTCGTCGTGGGGCTGCGCTGCGGCACGGGCCGCTGCCATTACGCGCAAGGTAACGGCGGCGGCACTTATGAAGGCGACTGGCGACACGACAAGCGCCACGGCCAGGGAGTCTGGGAGGGCCCCGGCCGCGACGTGTTCGGGGAGTGCTTTTACGAGGGGGCGTGGGATAAGGACTTGCGGCATGGCAACGGCGTGTCAAGGTACGAGGACGGCTCCAAATTTGAAGGAGAATATAGAGACGACTGGCGCTATTATGGGACGTACTGGCTCGCGAACGGCGATATTTATGTGGGCTACTTCGGCGAGCACGGGCGGCACGGCGAGGGGACCTGCGACTACGCGGATTTCGGGAAATACGAGGGACTGTGGAAGGATGATTTAAGACACGGCGCGGGCCACATGCTCTACGCCGACGGCGGCGTCTACGAGGGCCAGTGGCGCATGGGGTGCCGGAACGGCGAGGGCGACATGATGTTTGCGTCCCGGGACCACTACCAAGGCAAATACGTGCACGACCTGCGCTGCGGCCGGGGCAAGCAGACGTACGCTTCCGGGAGCTTGTATGACGGCGAATGGTTGGACGACATGCGCCACGGCCGGGGGACGCACACAGACGAGAACGGCGTCTACCACGGCGACTGGGCGCGCGACCGCGAGGAGGGCCACGGCGACTGGGAAGGGACTGGTAGACCGGACGACGAAGCGGCGTACGCGGGGAGCTGGCACCTCGGGCTTCGAAGCGGCATGGCGACGTCCAAATACCATTTTGGTGCGACGTTCGAAGGCGAGTTCCGGGATGATTCGCGCTTCCACGGCCGCTTGGACGAGCCTGCGGGCGACGTGTACGAGGGCGACTTCGCGCGCCACCTGCGTCATGGCACGGGCCACCAGATGTACGCGGACGGGGGCGACTACGAGGGCGACTGGCAGATTGGTTTAAGATGGGGCACCGGGGACTACGCGAACCCCTTCGAGAAGTATTCCGGCGAGTGGGAACGGGATCAGCGCCACGGCCTGGGCACCTGGGCCGGGTCGCGGAGCGGCACGGCGTATACGACGAGGGAAATGCACTACGAGGGCCTGTGGGCCGAGGGCCTGCGGTGCGGCGCGTGCGCGTCGCGGGACGAGGACGGCGCGGCCTTCGAGGGCGAGTACCTTGATGACACCCGCTCCAAGGGCGTGCTCCAGCTCGTGTCCGGCGATCTATATGAAGGACATTTTGGAGAGAACGGGCGCCACGGCCTCGGCGAGTGCACCTACGCGGACGGAAGCAAGTTCGTAGGCGAGTGGGCCGACGACAAATTGGACACGGACAAGGGCAAGTGGGTCGGAGTTAGCGAAATCGAGGACCTCGCGGAGACGTATAAGGGCCAGGCCACCAAGAAGGGCTTCTTCTCGCGCTCGCCCGGCCGCAAGTACCAGCTCGGCGCCGCGCGCGTCGCGCCCGGGCCGGCGTACTAGGTACTATCAGATAAACTTACCCCGCTCCCAGTCCACGGCCGTCACGACCGCGAGCAGGAACCCGAACTGGAGCTGCAGCTTCGCCGTGGCCCCCACATACGTATTGAGCGCGGCGCCGTCGTTGTCGAGCACGCCCAGGCAGAGCCGCACCGCGCCCGGGCACGTCAAAAACGGGACGAGGACCCACGCGTACGGCGCGCCGAAGAGGGGGGACAGGCCCATCAAAATGTGCGCCCACCGCACCAAGTTGACGTACTCTCGCACGGCGAACATGGAGCCGAAGCGCACGGCCGTCGTCCGCTTGCCGCACCGGGCGTCCGTCTCCCTATCTCTCAGGTTGTTCACCACGATGATCGCCGTCGCGAGGAAACCGAGGCACGCGGCCGCCACCAACAACGGCGCGGGGCAGCTCCGCGGGGAGTCCAAAGGCAGCGAGAGGTAGTACGGGGATAGCGTGGCCACCACGCCAAAATACGCGAAGACGAACACGTCCCCGAGGCCCGAGTAGCCCAGCGAGACCCAGCCTAAACCGACCCAGCCCAGGGGGTAGGGACCGCCCGTATACGCGACGGCGTTGAAGACCGAGGTTACGGTGACGCACCACATCCAAGTACCCGCCTGGCGCGCCAAGTGCGTGCCTATGATTGACGCGCCCACCAATGCTATTGTGGCGAGCGACGCGGTTTGAAAAGGAGAGAGCCAGCCTTTCTGCGTCGCGCGGGCCTGGCCGACCCTATTCTCGTCGTCCGCGCCCTTGACGAAATCAGCGTAGTCGTTATGGAGATTCGTCCCGATCTGGATGAGGCACGCGAAGAGCCAGAATAAAAAGGACGCGCGCCCGTCAGCGCGGTCGCCCAGGAAGCGCCGTGTTATGATGTGCCCGACGAGCACGGGCGTGAAGCTCGCGGCCAATGTGTTCGGCCGCGACGCGAGCAGGAGCACCTTCCAGAGCGGCGGTGTGGCTTCCTTGGTTGCGCGGCGCGTGGCTACCACCATATTGATGCGTGCGTTTTTAGTCTCGCACAGGCTTTCCTTTGGCAGCACAAATTTGCCGCAGCGATTGCACAGATGCGTGTCAGCGTGTTGTGTTGTGTTGTGACACTGCGTGCGGGTGTTAGAGGCTAGCGACTGTTGTTAACGCGTTAACGAGGAGTGGTGTCGGGTTTTACGGGTTCGGGTTTTGCGGCTACCGCAACGGACCGGCCGTGGTAAAGCGTGTGCACGACGCCAACAAGCGACGGGAAGGAAGAAACCAGCGGCCCGAGCGGGCCTGCACGCCGGGGCAGCCATGGGGCTGCCGCGCCGCCTCCTACTCGCTACAACAACCGCGCACCTCGTCCGCCACACGCACCAAACGCTAGCCACCTGCAACGCCGAGTGCAAGCTCACGAGAAAGGAGGGCTTCTGCCCCGTGCGCGACGGCCCCCTCCAGATCTTCGATGGGTTCGACGGCAATGATGTAGTTTTTGATTTAGAATACACGACCATGACTTTTACCCCTTGCAATTCTAGTAACCACTCGCGCATGTCCTACCAGTGGTTCGCCACGGAAGGGGAAGGGTACTCCGTGAAAGGTGATATCATCTGCGATAAAGGTCCGAAACCACCGAGAGATCAAGCCTGTATAGATGCTGCTACATTGCCCGATGACCCTTCAACCCACTGGGACGTGCCCGTGAACCCCGACGAGACCGCCACTATCTACATCGAACCGGAGGGTGCTGCGTATATCAACTCGAACATCGGGGCGGGCAAGCCCGGGAGAGGCGAGTGCGCCGGGCGGCCTTTCTCCAAGTGCGCCAAGACTTCGAAATACTTCGACTTCTACGGGCATAAGATCGATCGGTTACGCGTCTACGGCTACGGTGCCATCGGTTTTAAAGCGCTGAGCTACCCCTCTTGTCAGTATATAGATCCAACGAGGAGTCCTTCAGCGGACGGCTCCCGACGGCCTGGGACGACGTGGACCAGTTCATGTACGACGAGCGCTTCATCGGGGACCAAAGACGCCAGGGCGGCGCGCACATCGGCGGTTCCGGCTTCTGGATCCGGGACGCCGCCTGTGTCCTCTGTGTGGATAACATGCCGGCCAATAAAACGCAGTTCAAGATGTACTATATATCTGAAGAATTAAGAGGAACACCGGAAGAACGTATTGTGATATCATTTAAACAACCGGACGGCACGAAGGAGTACCAGATCGCCTTATATATCCAGACGGGGCAGATCCGCATGTCGTGGCTCGACATTGGATCCTGGGCCACGGAAAACAAGACCATCGCTGGGTTGTCCCATGGCCTGACGCCCTGGTGGGAGGCCAACGCCTACGACGGGTTAGATCTATCCTCAAGTATCGGGTGCATCGATAACGCAAACTGCACCGTCGTCGACGAAATCCGACGACCGTACGGCCCTACACGACCGACTACCACATTGCCGCATCCGCACGTAGGAGCGCCGGTGGGCAACCCGGCCTACGCCGGCTTTTGCGAGTTCGGGTGCGCCGCGTATTACTTCAACCGCACTGTATCTGGTTGTAGAAAAGTGTGCCAGGACACGTATACCTACGATGTCACGCCCGGTTATAGTGATAGAGCGGAGGTCGCGCGCTTCGAGTGCTACGACGGGTGTTCCATCGGCAACTTAAGATGTCAACCGGGCTCCTACTGCCAGCACGAGATCATGCACCGGTGCCCGCCCGGCAAGTACCGGGACGTGGACTACCACCACGTGACGCGCTGCGACAACTGCCCCCACGGCCGCTTCCGCGAGGACACGGGCGGCCGCTTCATGGAGTCCTGCGTCAAGTGCGAGAGCGGGCGCTTCAACGTGAACACGGGCTCCAGCTCCAAGTTCGACTGCCAGCGGTGCCCCGCGGGCCGCTTCGCCAACGAGCCCGGCATGAAGCAGTGCAAGTGCATGAACCAGTACGACGGCTACTTTGAAGTGAATTTGAACAACACGCGCGTCTACGGGCCCTGCCAACCCGAGACGCACCTGGACACGGTCATCCGGCCGCGCATCGTGACGATCGACTGGGCCCCGCGCACCACCTACCCGTAAGGAGCGTCCTTTTTACCGAGTCGCGGGTGGCGTGTGGGGGGTAGGCTACCAGTTCTTTTAAAAATTCCATTAGGCCAACACCCCCTGCGCGCTCGCGACGGGCCCGCCAGACGCCTGCGCCGCCCGCTTCTCGAGCTCCATCTCCTGCTGCGTCTTGATGCCGTACTTCTCCTTCCAGGCCGCCGACTTGGCGTTGACCGAGGCCAGCGCGGTCTGGAGCTTCTTGATCGTCTCGCTGATGTTGTTCATGTTCTGCTTCACTTTAGGTAAAGCGTCGCCGACCGTCGTCTTCACGAGCACGCCACCCACCAAGCGATACGCGTTCCGGTCGTCGGGCAGGTCCGTCGCGTTGGCCATGACGAGCTCGTGCTCGCCGATCTCGTACTGCAGCTCGCTCACCTTGCTGATGATCATCTGGGCGTCTCTTTTAAAGCCGTTGAATATCCGAATGACGTCCTGCTGGGACTCGGGCGTCGGCTCGCCCTTGAGGGGGTCGGCGTCCGCTGCCGGTGCGGCCGGTGCCGGTGCGGCGGCGACGGCGAGCTCGCTCATGGCTTGCTAGTGTTTTGGCAGCTCCTTGGCCTTAGAGAACTTAGCCGAACCGCAGCAATTGTTCAGTCAACACGCCCAACAGGAGTGAAGTGGTGCTGGCGGGCAGTGTACGGAGGTGCAACCAGGCGAACGCAATCCATTTTGCTGCGATAAACCCGTGTTCTACTATAAGAACTCGATATCTTCGATCGGACGACTGAACTTGTAGCTGGTGTGCTTCGCATGGCTGATGCGGGCCCCGGACCCGGGCTTGACCAGTTCGTAGTCCGGGTTTTGACAAGTTTTTGTCGCCAGAAGAGGCTCATTTGACCGCCAAGCTCCTCGAAACAGGCATCATTGATTGCTGCGATTCGCGTACGATCTATTATTTGTCCTAGCAATGGGTCTGCACGCCGGCCGCCGCCGCAGCAAGCGCGCTTTACGCCGGCAGCGTGCCGAGCTGCTTGCCAGGGACGGCAATAACGGCAAGTACTATCCGCACATGGCCGCCCAGCTCGATAAGAACCCGGACTTGGCGCCCGGCATCGACTGCTGCGCCGTCTGCGCGAGCCAATTCATCACGAAGGTCTGCCCGGTGTCCCGCCGCGTGCGCTACTGCTGCGCGGACCACATGCTCCTGGATGCCAAAGCGCGCGCGCCGTCGATGAAAGTGCTCCGCACGCTCGAAATGTTACACGACGACGGCGAACCGATGCCGATTGCGGAGGACGAGCTCGGGCTCTCGCGGCTCGCGAACGACGGCTTCGACGTCGTGGAAATCACGCCGTCGGCGTGGGCCTACGCCGAGACCCTCTCCTATCCGTTATCCGTGGCGCATTGCCTGACCGCCCTCGCGCCGTTCCGCAAGGTCCGGCGGCGCGCCCGGAGCGACGCGGTCCGCGTCGTGATCATGGGCGCGTCGGATGCCGAGGCCGCGGCGGCGCCCAAGGTGTGGTTGGACTGCTTCCGAAAGGCCGGGCTCACAGGGTCGTTCACGGTGGTCTTGGTCGGCCCCGAGCTCTCGCCCCAGGAGTCGACCGAGGCCTGGAAAGAGAGCATCGACGTGCGGCTCGAGGACCTCGCCGTGACGGCAGAAAGCGTGCTGGAGTCGGCGGACGCTGTCGTGGGCTTCAACCTCGGACTCACGGTGGACGCCTA
>Ga0114994_10000682_pt1 | contig 23270 bp, 21 predicted proteins | sample ArcticOcean_MG_C_9_FD_87043 | JGI IMG/M metagenome (GOLD analysis project Ga0114994, IMG submission 87043) | Marine microbial communities from western Arctic Ocean - ArcticOcean_MG_CB2_152 | ecosystem: Environmental > Aquatic > Marine > Oceanic | place: Arctic Ocean: Canada Basin | collected...
CTTATAACAACATATAGATATTCACTATCGTGCAACACACCCCTGCCAAGCATGCACAGCGTGTGACTAACGGGGACAAACTGACCTCTCATGACCAGTCGTTCCGATCTACAAAATGCAGCAAATCATCCATTCGAAACCGCATGCTTTTACTGATACGCACTGCGCGCAAATCACCGGCAGAAACCAGACGCTGGACGGTGCGTACAGAGACACTCAAAAACGCAGCCGTCTCTTGCGGTGTAAGCAAACGGACTGGCTTGGAACTCTGGCTGTGATCAGACATCGTTTGTTGCTCCAGTGTCGGTGGGAAGGTTTTTCGGGTATGCTGATTGCTCTGCACGAACGCGTTTAATTGCGTCAGCAGCAGCATGTCGGGCCAGCAGGCGCACAATCACGAGAAGGGGCTCTTTGGAATTTTCAGCAGTTTGCTGTGCAATTAATGGGACATGGTTCTGGGTCATGTCCTGGGTTTATAGGCTGCATGACCTAAAAAGGTTGGTAACTTATCCGTCCAAAATTACGTGAGTTATTTTAGTGCCTTTAGGCGTTGTCCAGTTGCGGCACGGTCCAGTTCTCTTGCTCCATTCAGTGTCATATGTGGTTTAATAACCTTGACGCTTTCCAAAAGCAGTTCCTCATAGGAGTTCATCTGTCTGGGTAGGCGCTCGGCAGATGTGTCGCTTGTTAGTGTTGGCTTCTTACCACTTGCTTGTGTGTAAACTCGGCGGACAGCATTTGTGACGTCATGAAGACTGCGGTGATGCCCACCCCCAGGTTTTTCACGGTGTACAGCTCTTGTATGGTCAATTGCTTTTTTAAGTTCATCCAAGTCGTTTGGTGATCCTAGATCCAGTTCGGCTAATCCTATTTTAGAGTTTCCACTAATTTTGAGGCGAGCATTTAAAAAATGTTTGGTCACCTCGTGAAGCTTAGAAATGGTTACCTGCAAACGCCTCGGGGGCGGGGGCTTGTCTCGCAAGCGTTTTAGCAAATTGTTCAGCTTGCGCAGTTCACCGGCCCATAAATACCGTAGGGTGTTTTGCTTATCAGACAACTGGTCATACAACGCCCGTTCAAGCTCTCTACGAATGATTTCAGAATAAAGGCCAACAAAACACTTGGGGTCTATTCGTTCCAATGCTGCATCCACAGCAACCAACTTAATTGGTTCAATATGTGGATATTCTGTAAGGCCGTCTGTCATGGTATTAGAGTAAAGGAAACGCTATTTAAAAAATAGTAAAACCCAAATTAATTACACTAAAAAGCAGTATCTTTGATTTTTGCAACCGACTGCCAACAATGCTCCAGGATTACGCGATCATTTTGGCTGATACCTACTTGCGCGAGCATACCCGGAAAAATCATGGCTGGTGTCTAATCTGCAATGGGCACCGCAAAAACAATCAGGATCACCATTTCTACTCACGCCTCAACTTCAAGCTGAACCGTGCCGCTGCTTTCGCTGATTGGCGTCAATTATTGAGCGCATAGATTTAGGTGGTGCCAGCAATTTAATGCATGTTTTCAGATAAGTTGACAGTACTGTGCTGAGGTTTTGAATAGTCCTGTCTATCTGAGTGTTACCCGTTCCTAGCGTTTGTTGTTATAGCATCGGTTTGATTTTGCGTAGACCATCCAGAGTGACCTGGCTGAGTTGGTCGATTTCTGACTGGGCCATCGGTGTGGAAAGCAGGCCAGAGCACGTCTCGATCATGATAAGCCCATTGTTGAAGAAGTTTGCCAGCAACGCGGAAACACATTTCTGCTCATTTGGAGTGACAAACGCATTCCGATAAGTGGTTGGCTCCACCTCTTTTAGATGGATGCGGAACATTGATCCGCGACCGGTCACACAAGCGGGGACATCAGCGAGTTTGATTGCCTCAGCTATACCGGCGCGCGCCTTGTCGGCGAGGGTGTTTAGTTTCACCACGGCGGCCTCATCGAAGTGGGACATTGCGATGGACCCGGCGGTCAAGGTAATTGGATTGGCGCTGAATGTTCCGTAATGTGGGAAAGGCGCAGGGCCGTTCAGGGGGTTCATGACCTCCAGAACGTCCGCGCGACCAGCGAGACCACCAACGGGGAATCCACCGCCGATCATTTTGCCAAGTGCGGTCAAATCTGGGCTTTCGTCATACGCCTGCTGTGCTCCGGAAAAATTGGTTCTGAAGGTGATCACTTCGTCAAATATCAGCAACGCGTCGTTGGTCGTCGTCCATTTACGCAGGGCTTTTACAAAAGCATCAGAAGCAGGGATCACACCAATCCGGTGCGGTAGAAGATCCAAGAGAACGCCTGCGATTGTGTCTTTGTGGTGATCCAGAATAGCAATCGCGCGGTCGGGATCGTTGAAGGGAATAACAACCACATCGTCTAGTGCAGATTGAGGTGTGCCTTGGGCAACAGGAACGCTGGAGGGTGCATCGGCGTCACCCCAGTTCGCAGGTTTGGAGGTCTGGCTGACCTCGGCGTAGTCATACAAACCGTGATACGAGCCTTCGACCTTGGCAATCTTTGCACGACCGGTAAAGGCGCGCGCGGCCTTGAGGCAGCTCATCACGGCCTCTGTTCCCGAATTCACAAACCGAAGTTTTTCAAAATTTGGGGAACGCGCAATCAATTGCTCAGCATACTCAACTTCTATTTCGGTGCCCACTGAAAATGCTGACCCGTTATCTAGTTGTGTTTTTACACCCTCGATAATCGGTGCAAACGCATGGCCATGAATTAGTGAAGCGACGTTATTTGCAAAATCGATGCGCTTAATGCCTTCGATATCTGTCACAAAACAACCGTCGCCCTTTTTGGCATAAACTGGATGCGGTTTGCGCAGGATTGTGTTGCGGCTACAGCCTCCTGGCATGACCTTTTTTGCGCGCTCAAACAACGCAGCGCTTTTGGCAAGTTCAGTCATTTTAGCTTTCCGGTGTTGTTTTGATTAAGTGTTCAAGCTTGCCTTCAACACCGTCCCATTTTCCTGCATCCTGCATTGGATCTTTTTGGTTGGTGATTTGCGGCCAGACTTGGCTGAGCTCTTCATTAATTTCCAAGAAGTGCTGTTTGTCTTTGGGCAGGTGGTCTTCGTTGAAGATTGCCCCGGCAGGACAGGCTTCTACACAATCGTCGCAATCAATGCATTCGTCAGGGTGAATGACAAGAAAGTTGGGGCCTTCGTAAAAGCACTCGACTGGGCAAACCTCGACGCAATCGGTGTATTTGCATTGGATGCAGTTGTCGGTGACGACATATGTCATGATTTGGGTCCTAGGTTTGCTGGCTGCTTTGTAAAACCAAGCTGCTGGCCGTGTTGTTATTCTGCGGCAACCGCCGAAACCGCCGGAATGTCATACATTGAATAAAGCTCGGCTTCGTCAACTATGACGCGGTCGTCATATCCGCTGAACCAGATTGCCTCTGGGTTGCGCCCAACAATCGTGACCTTGGCGCGGTCGGACGCATCTGCCGCGCCGCGCAAAAGTTTCAAGATCACAACACCGTTTTCACCACCTTTGACACCCGGAACGGGTTCGTTTGTGACGGCGGCAACTTCGGTTTTACCCTTGTAATGCGTGATCGAAAGGCGTGCATGGGCTTCGACACCAGACAGACCTTTTTGGGATTCGTTCAGGATCTCCCAAGCACGTTCGATCGGCACGTTAAACGCTTTGTGGCCAACAATGTCGCGACCACAAAAGAAGTAGTGATTTTCGATACCGTTGCGTTTCATTTCACGTTGAAGGATGCGCAGAGCATCCGGGTCATCATTGATCCCGGCAATGATGGGCGATTGGTTGTCCATGTTGATCCAAGCGCGTTTGCCGAAAGCTTGGACAGCTGCTAGAGAGTCGGGATGCCAGGTCAAACCACCGCTAGGATCGTTGATAAATTCGCCATCAGGGCCCTTTAGAAGAACTTCGTCAGGGTGGTTGAAATGAACCATCATACGCAAGTTAACGCGCGGAAAAGCTTTGTGGAACTCGTCAAGCATGGCAAAGAATGTATCGTCGAAACGCTTAGGGTGGAATGCCAGTTCCTTGGTGCCAATCCGAATATTCTCAATTCCGGCCTGCGCCAGAGCAGCCAACCACTGCGCAATATTTTTGTTGCCCAGTACCATTGGATCACCGCCAGACATGAGAATTTCCCGCAGGCGCTCGCGGTTGGTTTCCGGGTGGCGGCCACCATTTTCGCCTACAAGACGGTTATGCTCGGTGATGTATTCAACAATATCTTTGATTTGCGCTAAGCCCTTTGGCGCTACAGTCCCGTCTTCACGGGTGACTTCCTTTTTTGCGATCAGTTCTTCGCGGTAACAGAAGCGGCAATGCGCTGAGCATGTCGCGGCAACATAGATTAGTCCTAATTCGTACTTGTGGATTAAGCCTTCAACAGGGCTGTATGACATCTGCTTGCCGGGATCTTCAGCGCCATCGAGGTCATATGTTTCTTTTGGACTTGCCTTCACGAGGGTTTGGATCGCTACGGAGTTTTTAGCTTGTTCAAAATAATGGCGCGTGATTTTTACTGGCATACGCGCTTGGACATCACGGTCAGTTCCGTCGAGGGCTTTAACGGCGTCCAGCTCTTCTTGACTATAGAAGCCCAGCATATCCTGCGGGATCGTGCCGTCCATAAATTTTTTCAATCCAGTAATGACGTCTCGTTCGTATTTGCCGTTTTGCACTTTAGCTAGATAAGTAGCTTCTTTATCGGAGGGTTGGTAACGTTCTTTAAGTACCATTTATTGAGTATCCTTTTGATCGCATCAATATATTTCGCGGACGTCCTTTTGTCCGGCTTTGGCTGTTATGTGGTACAAATTAGTTTCATGACACAAACGTTTATTAGTTATCAACTCATTCTAAAAAGTAATACCAAAGCGAAAAATAATTAAGTAAATTCTTGTATAATTGATATTTCATTATCATTATAAAATTTTGACGTGATAAAAAGGATTAATATGATAAATTTACAACGACGCTATATGCCGTCAACTACAACATTGCAAATATTTGAAGCTGCCTCGCGCCATCAAAGTTTTACGCTGGCAGCAGCCGAGCTAAGTTTGTCACAAAGTGCTATTAGCAAACAGATCAAAGAACTTGAGCATATCGTTGGTGCCGGATTGTTTCGGCGCACCGGTCGCGAAGTTATTTTAACACCCGCGGGGAGGCGGTTGGCGGCAGATGTCACTGTAGAGTTGGACAATATCCGCCGCATTATGTTGCGTGCTGTTTCTGCTGGTAACATGAGTTCAACTTTGCAAATCGCAACCCTGCCAACATTTGCGTCGCTTTGGCTCATTCCACGATTACCAACTTTCTTTAAGGCGCATCCTGATTTAGAGGTCAATTTTACCACTCGTTTTAAACCATTTGATTTAACATCAGAAAACTTTGATCTGGCAATACATTTTGGTCAGAAAAACTGGCCAAATACAAAAATGCGCAAATTTTTATCAGAACGGATGATTCCAGTTTGCTCTCCTCAATTTTCAACTGATTATGGCTCAAATGCTCTTATTGAAACGCCTGGGGCTCCGCTCCTTCATACTTCGTCACGTCCGTCTGCATGGCCTGATTATTTAGAACAGGAAGGTTTATCGAAGCACGCGCATTTGTCAGGACGTTATTTTGATCAGTTTTCGATGGTGATCGCTGCTGTAAATGCCTCTTTAGGTATCGGACTATTACCGGATTATCTTGTAAAGAGGGAGATTATGGATGGTTCATTGATCGTGATGTCTGGTTCCCACCTGGAAACATCAAACAGTTATTATTTTGTGACTCCAAGAAATCAAGAGAATGAAAGCGTTGAAAAATTTTACAGTTGGATTGTAGATCAAGCGACGCAAACAATACCTTGTTTTTAAGTAACACGTAACGCTTATTATATCTTTCTCATACTTTAAGGTAGATTTTAGGTAAGATATTTCCGTTTTTTGTAAGAAATTCCTTGCTGAACCTGGATCAGAAAACGGTTCATGTGTAATCGGCGTTGCGTTTTGTTACTTTGAGAAGTTTATTTCAGTTCTTAATTGTTATTCCAGGGCGCGCGGCTGCTATGGTCGTTTGCCTCAATGAGTTTTCGCGTCAGATTCATATATTGAAGGTATTCTTCGTTGGTCAGTGGTTTGACCAAATCCACTTGAACGTCAATCATTGCTGGGTACACCTTTTCAACCAAGTCCTTACCGTCGTCTGTAATTTTTGCTAGTTTGGTGCGTTTGTCGGCAGGGTGGTCCGGCCTTTCAATCAAGCCACGTTTTTCGAGCCGTCGAATAACATCTGCTGCAGTATTTCGATCAACGCCAATACGCGTTGCGATTGTAACTTGATCATAGTTTGATTGATCGGCAAGAACGGTAAGTATGCCAAATTGAACTGGAGTAAGATTGAAGTCGGAGCATTTATTTAAAAACATGGCGACATGGATCTGATGCAATCTACGGATCAAGTGACCAGGACGGTCAGATAAATTTTCGAAGTTTTTTAGCTGGTCCATAATCAGATTTATTCCATAATTTTTATAAAGTTTCTGTATCATTGCCGTAAACTCTTTTCTAGAGGCTGTGGATATTTATGTGTTTCACTATTTGGTCAAAACTGAATTTTGACACTAATTAGTAACTTAAGAATAGTAGGTTATGCGCCTACATGGGTTGGTAATTTATATTGCTGTGTCTTGGTTGCGGCATATTGTTAATATTTTTTTGACACCTAAGAATTATTTTAATTAAAATTAAGTTTTTTTTTGACTCATGCAGTTACGTAGTATACTCCGTAACTGCATGACCTGCACTCCAGGCAGGGTCGTCAGGAACGGGGGGCAAAATGGGCTGGACAATTGGTGTAGATGTGGGCGGTACATTCACAGATTTTTATGCCGCAAACAATGCTGCAGGTATATTTCATGTGTACAAAACATCGTCTACGCCTTTGAATCCCGCAGATGCTATTTTGAATGGCATTGATGCGATGTGTGAAAAGTTTGACATTCCAAAAGAGCGGATTGAACGGGTATCCCATGGAACAACTGTTGGAACAAACGCACTCATCCAACGGTCCGGTAGCAGAGTTGCGCTCATAACCACAAAAGGGTTCCGTGATCTGCTAGAGATTGGACGCCAAACGCGCCCGCACATGTATGATCTGCAGCTTGATCATCCGGCTCCGCTTGTAGAGCGAAAGCATCGTATTGAACTGAATGAGCGTATTGGTGCGCAGGGCGAGATTGTTCGGGCACCAAGTTTTCAAGATATCCATGCAGCGGTTGACGAAGTGATAGCAACAGGCGCCAATTCCTGTGCGATTGGATTTCTCTTTTCATTCCGCAACGATGTTCATGAGCAGCAGGTTGCAGATGCCCTGCGCAGGCGTGTGCCGGAGATTTCTGTCTCTCTTTCATCGGAAGTTCAGCCTGAATTCCGTGAGTATGAGCGCCTGTCCACAACAGTTTTGAATGCTTATTTACAGCCAGTAATGTCGGATTATTTGGAGACACTTGAACAGGGAATTGCAGAGCGCGCACCGAATGCAAGTCTAGGAATCAACCAGTCAAGCGGTGGACTTATGTCCGTACAACGCTCTCGTGAATTTCCAGTTCGTACAGCTCTCTCTGGCCCAGCAGCCGGTGCTGTTGGTGCAGCGCACGCGGCTCGCCAGACAGGACGTCGTAATATTATTACCCTTGATATGGGGGGGACCAGTGCTGATGTTGCACTAATTCGCGACTTTCAGGTCGATCTGGCTTTTGATCGTGATGTAGCTGGCTTCCCAATCAGAATGCCCTGTGTTGACGTTGAAACAGTGGGCGCCGGCGGTGGTTCTGTAGCTTGGTTTGATCGTGATGGTTTGTTGAAGGCCGGTCCCAAGTCGGCGGGTGCTTACCCTGGTCCAGCTTGTTACGGAAATGGTGGCAAGGAGCCGACGACCACCGATGCCAATTTGTTACTGGGCCGGCTGTCTTCACGTGGTTTGTTGGATGGTGATATGGGGCTTGATCCTGAACTGTCGAGGCTTGTTTACAGGCCGATTGCTGAACAGCTGGGCTTTACGCTAGAAAAAACAGCGCAGGGTATGTTAGGCATAGTTGTTGCCAACATGGTCCGCACGATCCGCACAATCTCCGTTGAACGTGGTCATGATCCGCGCGATTTCGTATTGATGCCATTTGGTGGTGCTGGTCCGCTTCATGCGCGTGATGTTGCGGTGAGCCTGGGCATGAAGGAAATAGTTGTCCCGGCCGCACCGGGTATAGTTTGTGCACAAGGTTTGCTGGTTTCTGACTTGAAAGAAGACTTTGTGGCAAGTCGCAGAATCGTACTGGATGAAGCTGGCGTTGCTGAACTGCAAGAACTTGCTGAAGAATTGTACGCAAAATCGGAGCGCTGGTTTGAACTGGAAAAAGCGCCTGCCCAAGGTCGTCGTGTTAAGCTTGTTGTTGACGCGCGGTATGTCGGTCAGAATTTTGAACTCGCTGTTGAGGTAGCTGAAGCTGCTGTATTTGGTGCTAGGGATGTCCCTAGCGTTGCTGCGCTTACGAAAGTCTTCTGCGATACCCACGAACAGGCGTATGGTTATGCGAGCGAAACTGACCCGATTGAGTTTGTGAACATTCGTCTGTCTGCAAGGGCTAAATTACATAAGTTCGAAGATAAGGTGTCAGTGAGTGATGATCTGGGGGCCCCAACTGTTCGAGACACACGTCAGGTCTATTTCAGTAACGAGACGCCTGTTGACGCTTATATTTTTGACCGGTCTGAAATGCGCTCCGGTCAGTGTATCGAGGGGCCAGCTATTATTGAACAAATGGATACAACAACACTAGTGTATCCTGGAGACGTCGCCAAAATGACGCCTGATGGGCACCTCATTATTACGATTGATTTGGAGGCTACCTGATGGGCCAATCATATTCAGAACTTGATCCAATTCGTCTCGAAATTATAGCTAATGGCCTACGTTCGATTGCTGACGAATGCTTCGTAGCATTAATGCGTTCAGCGTACTCGACCAACATTAAAGAGCGTAAAGACCACTCTATAGCAATCGTCGATAAAAAGGGTCGTTTGGTGGTTCAAGCCGAGCTTACGTTGCCCATTCACATAGCATCGATGGGTGGATTGATGAATTGTGTTCTTGAAAAATATGGGGATGAAATAAACGAAGGCGATATCTTTGTTGCTAATGACCCGCACACGGCTGGTGGTACGCACTTACCTGACATCAACTATGCGATGCCAGTTTTTATAGATGGTGAAATCGTTGCCTTCATTTGCAACATTGCTCACCACGCAGATATTGGCGGCATGGTGCCAGGTTCCATGGCAGGTGGTATGTCTGAAATCTATCAGGAAGGTTTGCGTATACCTGTCGTCCGTCTGTTTAAGAAGGGTGAAATTCAACAGGATATCATGGACATAATGTTGTTGAATGTGCGCGTACCTGAAGAGCGGCAAGGCGACCACAACGCACAAATAGCGTCCTGTCGTTTGGGTGAGCGGCGTTTTAAGGAAGTTGTGAAAGTTCATGGACTAAAAAATGTGCTGACTTCATTTGATGAGATAATCTCACGGACCCATCAGCGCATGAAAGATACAATAGCTCAGATTCCTGATGGGATTTATGAGTTCAAAGACTACATGGACTCTGATGGGTTGGACACTTTTGACATCCCGATATGTCTAAAACTTACTGTTGACGGTGAACGTATCCACTTGGACTTTGCCGGTACAAGCCAACAGGTCAAAGGAAATATTAATACCACGCTTAATGCGGTTCAGGCTAGTGTAAACTACGCGCTTATCGGTGCGTTGGACAGTGAAATGCCTTCAAACCAGGGTGTTTTGGACGCGGTTGAAATTGATTGTGAGCCGGGAACAATCTTAAACTGCTTATTTCCAGCACCCGTTGCAGCGCGAGCGCACGCCTGTCAGCGTGTTATTGATATTGTTCTTGGTGCGCTGTCGAAGGCTATCCCAGATAAAGTTATTGCGGCAGCTAATGGCGCGAATACCACTGCCGTTTTCTCTGGTGTCGATCCACGAACGAACAAACCGTATCTTTACTTTGAGACGATTGGCGGTGGGATGGGCGCGCGCGCGACGAAAGACGGTAAAGACGGTGTTCAGGTAGGTATTACCAATACGTCAAACTTGCCTGTTGAGTCTATCGAGCAGGAATATCCACTGCGTGTGGAAGAATACGGCTTTGTTGAAAATTCAGGAGGTGCCGGTCAATTTCGGGGAGGACTCGGGTTGCGCCGTGTCCTAACGCCAGTGGATCATGAATGTGTGTTTAATGGTGCGGGTGAGCGGTTCCGTTATAAGCCTTGGGGGTTATTTGGTGGAGAAGCGGGTGCATCTGGTCAATTCATGATCGAAGATTCAGATGGGAACCGACGCCTTGATGATAAGCCCAACGAAGTTGAGGTAAAACTTGGCACAAAAATTACAGTCGAAACCCCTGGTGCCGGTGGCTATGGCAACCCAGAAGGCCGTGATGCTAAAAATATGGATCAAGATCTGACGAGTGGCAAGTACTCACTTGAATTCATGAGACAAAAATATAAAAATTCGGACTTAGGAGGTTAGTAATTATGCGTGTATATGCTATGGTAAGACCAAAATTGCTCTCACAAATACCTGATGAAATGGCACGTGCCGAACGCTTGGGTTATGATGGGACAACATTGCTGGAGCTGACAGTTCCGCCAACTTTGTCGGCAGCAGCTGGTGCAATGCTGACCAAAGACATCAAAATGATGTCGGGTGTTTTTGTTGCTTTCCCCCGCAGCCCAATGGCAACAGCATATGATGCTTGGTCTTTGAACGAATTATCAGGCGGTCGTTTTCAACTTGGCATTGGGAGCCAGATCAAGGCACATCTGACGCGTCGTTTTGGTATGGATTACCAACCGCCTATTCGCCGAATGAAGGACTATATCAACGCTTTGAATGCTATTTGGGACTGCTGGCAGGATGGTACCAGATTGGATTATGATGGTATCTATTATAAACACAATCTAATGATACCATATTATAACCCGGGTCCAATTCCGTCTGGGAAGCCTGAAGTCCACCTTGCAGCTATAAACAAACTGATGTGCCGTCTGTGCGGTGAGGTTGCTGATGGGCATTTGCCAGGTGACCCGATTACGTGGAAATGGCATGAAGAAGTTATGTTGCCAAACCTTGAAATTGGGCTTGGACGTTCCGGACGCAAGTTGAAAGATATTGAGCTTGGTGGTTACGGCTTTATTGGTTGTGCCAACAACACTGCCAATTTGGACAAAATAGCAGCTGGACTGAAAGAGAGGGTGGCGTTTTACGCATCGACCCCTGAATATGCTGAAATGCTCTCTATGTTTGGGTGGAGCGTTGATCAAGAAGATTTCGCCAATCTTTCGCGCCAAGGTAAATGGCAAGAAATGGGAAATTTGGTTTCTGATGACATGTTGGAGGCCTATGCTATCATCACAACGCCAGAAGATTTACCCGCTGCGCTGGCTAAGCGCTATGGTGGCAAGGTAGATCGCATTCAAATAGACGAAACTTGGTTTGAAGGCGTTAGCGATGAGCAAGTAGCCAACCTCGTGACCGCAATTAAAAAAATTCCGAGCCATAAAGATGGTTGAGACGTTTATGAAAGATGGGCTAGACCGTGATTTTGCAGCGGAAGAGTGGGATCGTCTATGCGCGCGGGACCATGCTTCGTTGGCCGTGGCTGAACCTGAGCGTGAGGTTACGGTTGGTGATTTGATTTTAAAGGCTCGTCAACGTGCTGGACAGTTTATCAAACAAGGTGTCACACTAGGCGACCGTGTAATCGTTGCACGACCAAATGTTATTGAATTTGTTGTTGATTACCTTGCCGTTCGCTTGTGTGGTGGCGTTCTTGTGAACCTGCCTTGGTCAGGAGGGACGTCGATCACAGAATTGGCAGAAATTCTTGATGCCAAGGTTGTTGTTCTGACCGAGCACCTTGTAGGAGACAATCCTCTGTTTGATCAGCTAGGTGATCGTCGGTTTCGTGAGGATGAAAAAGCGCCAATTGGTCCAGAACGTCCCGTACCGCGTTTGGGCGAAGAACTCGCATGGCTTGCCTGCACATCTGGTACAACTGGCACTCCAAAAGCTGCCAAGCATACTGGGGCAACATGGCAACGACAGACAGAAGTGTTTGCAAAGCATTTTGGCTTGACCAAAGATGATCCAATCTTGGTATCATCACCTGTTGGGCACGCTGTTGCATTGCTTTTTGGCATTCGTTTTTCTTTGTTGCTGGGCTCAGCAATGATTTTGGTGTCACGCTGGAAAATCGACACGGCCGTTGAGCTGATTGAACGTTACAAATGTACATTTACTGTGGCGCCTACGCCCTTTCTTGTTGATATGGTGGCTTACGCTGAACACAACGGTAATGAGCGAATAAAGTCGCTAAAATTTTTCCCGTCAGCTGGCGCTCCTGTTCCACGAACGTTAGTGCGCCGTGGCTTGGAAGCAATGCCCGGCTGTCAAGTTTGGTCGTATTTTGGAACGTCTGAAGCGGGGGCTGTTACCGCTTGTCCGCTTGATGCTGATCTCGATATACGTCTTGAAACTGATGGTATTGCGATGCCTGGAACTAAAACGCGCGTTATCAATGATGAACTTCAACTCCATAGCCCGAAACAGATGATGAAAGGTTACTGGAGTGGGGATCCAAACGGACGGTTGCACGCTGATGGCTGGTATCAGACTGGTGACACTTGCGAGCAACGCGAAGACGGTTACATAAAAATGGTTGGACGTGCCCAAGATATTATTCTGCGCGGTGGAGAAAACATCTCACCTTTGGAAGTTGAGAATACATTGTTAAGTCACTCTCTTGTTCGAGACATTGCAATAGTTGGATATCCAGATGATCGTCTCGGATCGCGTTTGGCAGCGGTAGTCGTCGCAGAAAGTGCGGTATCTCTTGATGACCTTCGTGAGCACTGCAAGGCGATTGGTATAGATAAGGCCAAATGGCCTGACTACCTGACATTCGTTGATAAAATACCTTTGTCAGCAATAGGTAAAGTTCAACGTGGTGTTCTTGAAGATTATGTGTGGGAACAGATTAAACAGATAAAACTGGATGGCACAGCTTAATATGGCACTTCAACATAATAATCTTACAGTTGACGAAATTCAGGAGCGGATAAGTCGTTCTAAATATCATCAGTTGTTCCGTCCTAATGTTCTTAAAATTAATAATGAATCTGGGTTTCTCAAGTTGCAGGTTTCAATGTGTGAAGAATTTGAACGCCAACCGGAGACTAATCAGTGGCACGGTGGAGTTCTTGCCTCTTTGATAGATATTGCAGGGTGTTATGCGCTTATGCTGGTTGCAGGGGGTCCGATGCTTACGTTGAATTTTAGCACGGACTATCTGCGCCTAGCAATTTCAGAAAAATTAATCGCAACGGCGACAGTTCGTCGTGTTGGTCGAACAGTTGGATTTGTTGATGTAGACGTCATGGACGACAGCGGTCATGTCGTTGTGACTGGGCGTGCTTGCTATTCGATCCTACCAAACCAGAATTAAGAATAAGAAAGGCTTTTAAAATGACTGAATACTCAGAAAACATGAACATAGCAATTATTGGTGGCACGGGCGCATTGGGTTCTGGGCTAGCGTTGCGCTGGGCAAAAGCAGGCCATACGGTGACGATCGGATCTCGCGACAAGGTGCGTGCTACGCAGGTAGCAAGTGCATTAAATGAAACAACCGGCTTTTCAGTCGCGGGGCGAGAAAATGCAGATGCTGCAAAGACTGGTGATTTAATTGTGATGGCTGTTCCTTACGCAAGCCACGCTGAGACACTTGCACGCGTAAAACCTTTCTTGAAGGGAAAGATTTTTGTTGATGTAACTGTGCCTCTGGTGCCCCCCAAAGTACGAACCGTTCAGTTACCGAAAGGTGGTTCAGTTGCAAAAGCGGTTCAAGCCGAACTTGGTGAAGAGGTCAGAGTTGTGTCCGCGTTCCAAAACGTTGCGGCAACGCATTTGAATGACCTTGATCACAATATTGATTGTGATGTGCTCGTATGCGGTAATAGCAAGGCTGCGCGCTCTACAGTTGTAAAACTCGCACAAGACGGTGGCATGACCGCTTGGCATGCAGGGCGAATTGACAATTCAACTGTCGCTGAAGCTTTGACATCGGTACTTATTTTCATGAACGCTGCATATAAAATTGATGGAGCTGGCATTAAGATCGTTGGCGCCCCACAAATAAGTGCAGAGTAGCCTAGATTGGAAAATTTGTGTTCAATCAGTTAATTCTAACAGCCATACCAGATTTCCCACTTGTCAATATTGGTAGTGATCTTGGGCAAATGATTTCAGAAGGGTTGAAAAGAGCAAACATTGTCCCGGAGCAAGGTGATATTGTTGTTATTGCGCAAAAGGTTGTGTCAAAGGCTGAGGGGCGGACAGTTGACTTGAACACTGTTGTACCGAGCTCTGCTGCGTGTGAGCTTGCTGCTGATACTGGTAAAGATCCGCGGGTTGTGGAACTTATTTTGGTGGAAAGTAAGTCGGTTATTCGCAAAAAACTTGGAGTTATAATTGTTGAGCATAAACGTGGTTGGATCATGGCAAATGCCGGCATTGATGCATCTAACGTGGCAAGTAACGACGGTGCTAATAACGTTCTGTTATTACCACTTGATCCTGATCGTAGCGCCGAAAAGTTGCGTGTCGCGCTTAAGCAGCGCTTTGGTTATGATTTTGGCATAGTTATTTCTGACAGTTTTGGGCGTCCTTGGCGTTTGGGCACTACGGGCGTTGCTATCGGAGCTGCCGGGCTTCCATCCCTCTGGGACAGACGTGGCGACGAAGATTTGTTTGGTCGGGAATTGAAGGTTACGCAACTTGCTGTCGGTGATGAAGTGGCAACTGCAGCATCTTTGTTACAAGGGCAAGCATCAGAAGGTCAACCAGTCGTCCATTTGCGGGGTTTGAATTTCCATAATCATGAGAGCGCCCGCAGTCGACCAGCATCTGACCTGATCCGTGACGTTTCGGAGGATATGTTCAGATGAATGGTAAGACTGTAGTTTTATCTGGTGGTGTGGGGGGGGCCAAATTGGTTCTGGGATTGTCATACGTGCTAGAAGGTGACGCTTTGATTGTGGCATGTAACACGGGTGATGATTTTGACCATTTGGGCCTACGAGTTTGCCCTGATATTGACTCTGTTCTATATGCTCTTTCAAATTTGTCGGATCAACAACGTGGCTGGGGTCGCAAAGATGAAAGCTGGGCATTCATGTCAGCGGTCGAACACTTGCAAGGGCCTACTTGGTTCAAGCTTGGTGATGGAGATTTGGCGACGCATGTGATGCGGACTGATTGGTTGCGCCAAGGAATGACCTTGACTGAAGCAACGTCAGAACTTGCGGCAAGATGGAGAATAAAAACTTATGTTGTGCCCATGAGTGATGAACTCGTCAGAACGATTGTTCAGACAGAAGTGGGGGAGCTGGAGTTTCAAGACTATTTTGTGGGGCAGCAATGTGCGCCGGCGGTCAGTGGATTTCGCTTCGACGGTATTGAAAAAGCACTCCCGCAAGTGGACATTATGAATGCGCTAAACGCCGGTCCAGATGCTGTCATCATTGCACCTTCAAACCCATATGTCAGCATTGATCCTATTCTTAACCTCGTGGGCATGCACGATGTATTGAAGGCCTCTCGAGCTCCGATTGTAGCGGTCTCCCCAATTATTGGGGGGCAAGCTATTAAAGGGCCAGTCGCAAAAATGATGACTGAACTTGGGCATGATGTTTCGGCACTTGGAATTGCGCGCCATTACCAAGGGCTAATAGATGGTTTTATCATTGATGAATGCGATGCCGATTTATCTGCTGATATTCAGTCCCTTGGTATTGAGCCAAAGGTTTTGCCAGCAATCATGACCGATTTGGAAAGTCGGATCTCATTGGCACAAGCGACGCTTTTGTTTGCAAGTGAACTGAAATTATGACGGATATTGTAATCCCGATTAAATCGATTGCGACTGTCAAAAGCCGTTTGAGGCATTTCTTAGATGAACCAGCGCGGGCGGAGTTAGTTCTAGCGATGCTGAATGACCTACTTGATACTATTAGACAGTGCGACGTAGATGACGTCTGGCTTGTTGCCCAGGACACCTCTGTTTTCAAGATGGGCAATCGTTTTGGTACAAATAATATTCGTGAAATTCAATCTTGCGGTTATAATCACGGGGTTTTGATTGGCTTAAAGGCTGTACCCGAAAACCGTTCTGTTCTTGTGCTACCGGGTGACATTCCGTTGACGCGACCGCAAGATATTGACAGACTTATCCAGTTGCAGCGTACTGTAACACCCGCGGTTGGAATTGTGCCAGATAGTAATTGCAATGGCACAAACGGGCTTTCGTTGTCCTCGCCGAGGTTGTTTTCCACTTTGTTTGGTAAAGACAGTTTTCATCGGCATCAATTGATTTGCAAAAATTTGGGAATCATACCTACGATAATTAAAACTAAAAATATGGCGCTAGATATTGATACACTAGGCGATATCCTTTCGCTTTTGTCGTCAGGACGCGCTTGTAACACGATAGATTTTCTCAATGTAATAGGGTTTCACCCGCAGCGTTACAAACCTAAAATAAGAGGTATTGCTTGATACAAATTGATCATCAAACACTTGGATCTGATGGTATGTCGGCTGATGAGGCTTATGCTCTGATGGATATCCCGTTTGCTACACTGCTGCAGCAGGCTGAACAAAAGCGAAATTCTGGGCATGGTAGAATTATTAGTTATTCTCGCAAGGTGTTTATCCCACTTACAGAACTGTGCCGTGACGTTTGTCATTATTGCACGTTTGCTAAAGCGCCGAGTAAGATTGTGCAGCCGTACCTTACGCCTGAACAAGTCCTTGATATAGCAAGAGCAGGTCAGTTGTCCGGTTGCAAAGAAGCCTTGTTCACATTGGGTGACAAGCCAGAGCTTCGCTATGCTGTTGCGCGAGAGACTTTGGCCGAAATGGGTTATAGTACAACGTTAGAATATCTTCATGCGATGGCAGAACTTGTTTTACGCGAAACTGGATTGTTGCCGCACCTTAATCCTGGTGTTATGGCTATTGAGGAGATGGAGTTTCTGCGAGAGGCATCTGTCTCCATGGGGATCATGTTGGAGACATCTTCAGCACGTTTGAACGAGCCAAGCCAGTGCCATTTTGGTTCTCCTGATAAGGATCCGGCAGTTCGATTAGATACTATCCGAAGTGCTGGTAAATTGAAAATTCCGTTTACAAGTGGCATTTTGATTGGCATCGGAGAGACCCGTTTAGAACGGATAGACAGTTTATTGGCATTGCGTGCATTGCACCAAGAGTACGGACATATTCAGGAAATTATCATCCAAAATTTCCGTGCCAAGCCAGATACAAAAATGGCCAATGCATCTGAACCGAATTTGAAAGATCTTCAGTGGACGATTGCCGTCGCTCGCTTGATTTTAGGTGCAGATATGTCCATTCAAGCACCTCCGAACCTGTCAAAGGGTGGTGCAGGCCTGATTGCAGCGGGAATTAATGATTGGGGTGGTATTTCACCAGTCACACCCGACTATGTGAACCCTGAGGCACCTTGGCCACATATTGATAAGCTTGCGGAAGACACCGCGTTGAACGGAAAAATATTAGTTGAGCGTTTAGGGGTATATCCTAGCTATGCCCACAAATCAGATGTCTGGTTGGATAAAGGATTGCGCAAGCCCGTTCTCGATTTAATGGATGCACATGGATTGGCACGCACAAATACATGGGTTCCGGGGGGGGCCTCGCAAGATTTGCCAAATATTAAGGTTACACCTGGCCTGACAAGCGATTTTTTACTGTCGAAAATACTCTCGCGGGCGGATGCTGGAGATTCATTATCCCAAAAAGATATCTGTAGGCTGTTTGAGGCCCGTGACGGTGAAGTTCAAGAAGTTACTCAAGCCGCCGATGAAGTTCGCAAAAGAGTGAGCGGCGAAACTGTAAGTTACGTTGTAACACGCAACATTAACTATACGAATATTTGCTACTTTAAATGCAAATTCTGTGCCTTCTCCAAAGGTAAGATGAGCGAAAACTTAAGAGGTAGACCATACAATCTTGGTGTTACGGAGGTGGTGGAACGTGCCCGGGAAGCTTGGGATCGAGGCGCGGTCGAAGTTTGCCTCCAAGGTGGCATTCACCCAGAATATACTGGTGATACATATTTGGGTATATTGCGGGCTATAAAGGCTGAACTACCTGATATGCATATCCACGCATTTTCCCCCCTTGAAGTCCACCAAGGTGCTGCAACCTTGGGCATTTCAGTGCAAAAATTCATAGGGATGCTGATTGACGAAGGATTGGGAAGTTTGCCGGGTACCGCTGCTGAAATTCTAGATGATGAAGTTAGGCAGGAGTTGTGTCATGATAAAATCAACTCTGCTGAGTGGTTTGAAGTTATCAATGCGGCACATGAGAAAGGTTTGAAAACAACTGCTACAATCATGTTTGGCCATATTGACCGTCCCGTACATTGGGCTACACATTTACTACGGCTTAGGCAGCAACAAATTTCTACTGGTGGCTTTACTGAGCTTGTGCCTTTGCCGTTTGTACATATGGAATCTCCAATCTACCTAAAAGGTGCTTCTCGCAAGGGTCCAACATGGCGCGAGTCTTTATTGATGCACGCAGTGTCCCGATTGGTCTTGAACCCCTATGTTCCTAACATTCAAGCATCATGGGTCAAATTGGGTCCTGAAGGAGTTGAGGCCTGTTTGAACGCAGGTGTCAATGATATCGGCGGTACATTGATGGACGAAACCATTACCCGTTCTGCTGGCGCAGAACACGGTCAGGAAATGACCCCATCTGCTATGGAAGCGCTTTTGAAACGGGCGGGTCGTCCATCGCAGCAGCGCACGACGCTCTACAAAAAGAACACATTGGAGCGGACGATCACGTCTTTTGCGTGATCATGCGCTACTTAGTTGATCCACCACAAATCTCTAAATTGATCAGTTTAATGAGCCGTATTTATATTGTAACTATCAAAGCTTAACCAACAAGATTTGGTAACCAAGTTGCAATTCCTGGGAATATAATAATCATTGCGATACCCAATAGAAAAAGAGCGACGAATGGCCAGGTTGCTCGGTAGACTTGGCTGATGCTCATTTCTGGAACAACAGCTTTAAAGGCAAAGAGAGTATAGCCAAAAGGCGGTGTGATCGCGCCAAGAGTGATGTTGATTAAGAAAAGTAACCAAAACCAAACAGGATCTAATTCTAGCGCGGTTACTACCGGCTGGTAGATCGGAATAGTCAGTAGGATCACTGCAATGGTGTCGATGAACATACAAAGTACAAACGGAACTGCAAGCATAATTATCAGCATAACCGTTGGTGAATAACCTAAATTAGCAACGAGGTTGACCAATTCGGTTGTCGCACCTGTGAAGGCCAGCAATTGCGTAAACATTTTCGACATTGCCATAATAACAAGGATCATAGATGATACTGTTATTGCCGCCATCAATGAGCTCCATATCATCTTTATTGACAGTTTGCGGTAGATTGCTGCCGTTAAAAGCGACCCAATGACGCCTGTCGCTGCAGATTCAGATGGGGTTGCGATACCGAGCATGATGAAGCCCATGACCGAAAAAATGACAATAATGAAAGGCAGGGTACGGACAATCGCGAAAACCTTTTCACCAGCGGAAACTTCTGCTCTTTCACCAGTCAAGTTTTCTGGTGCAAGGCTCGCATCTATGCCAATACGGACAAAGACATATACCAGAAAAATGCCACCAATGAACAAACCAGGAATGACCCCGGCAATTAAAAGTTTTGCTATGGAAACATCTGCCAAAGAGCCAACAATAATTGCCAACAGGCTTGGAGGTATGATCGGCGCTAAGCTAGCGCCACCAATGATGAGGCCCGCTGCAATTTTACGGTCGTACCCTCGATTTTGCATTCCGGGCATGATTGCCCGGCCCAGCATTGCCGCAACAGCCATGGCGACCCCAGAAAGGGCGCCAAAGACTGCAGACAGAACAACCACGAGTACATATTGCCGACCTTTAACTTTGCCTATAAGTTTATCTATCGATTCAAAAAGAACATCCATTGTTCCTGATCTGAATAGCAACTCGCCCATAAGAATAAATAATGGAATTGAAGCCAGTGAGGTCGTCGTCGCTGTGTCATAGACTGAGTTTATAAACATTGGGAACCCAAAGGTCCCAATGATAAAATAGACACCAGCGAGAATGGCCGTAAGAAAAGCGAGGAAGATTGGTGCTCCCGACAAAAAGAGTGTAAAAAGAAACACTACTCCGAGAATGATTATAGTGTACCATTCCATTAGTCAGCTCCTTCACTTCTACTTATACCGCCACTGCCAATACGTTGATTTGGGGAGATATAAATAAGTAGGTAACACGCACTAAGAGCCAGTCCGAAAGTTATAAACGACGATACCCACCATTGTGGAATAGGGACCATCGCAAGTGTGTGAATGTCGCGGTTAAACTGTCTAATGTTTTCCTGTAGGCTTATCCAAGCAGCACATGACAAGCTGAGGAAGCCGAGAATACTTACGAATATATGTATGATGTTCGCCACAGCTTTTGGTGCCACATCGACAAGGATGGTAACGGCGACGTGTGCTTTGTCTTTTGTGACGCGTGGGAGTGCAAGAAACGCAGATGCGCACAAAGCATAGGCTACAAAATCGCTTGCCCATGCTGTCGGAGATGAAAAAATATATCGAGAGGTCACTTCAAACACATAAGAAGCAACAATCATTGATAAGCCAATTGATGCTAATATAGACGCCAAGTCTGTCAATGCGTTAAGAGCGCTCGTGGTAGCTTTTAGCAAACTAGTCAACTTAATTCCTTTTTAAAAATAATTTTTTAATCAGAATTTTAGTGAGTTTGGGTTGCCATTTTTTTTGGCAACCCGTCTGTTTACATACCTTTACTTGCAACAAAGTCGCGGAAGGCTTCTCCGGTCGCCCCCGATGCTTCAATTGCAACTTCCATGGCTCTCTCAGCGAACAATGCGTTTGCTTCTGAGAGAGAATAGCCGATGGATGTTGTTTTTGCACCTTCGGCCATCATAGCTGCGTTTTCCTCAATTAGTAGTGCATTGAAAACGCCGATAGAGTCTTTTTCCAACTGATGCCCTGCTTTTAGAAGCATGTTTTGAACTTCTGAGTTCAAAGAATTCCATTTATCAAGGTTCATCATTATAAGGTACGACACGGTTCCAAATGCTGGCTCAGACAAGTAAGGCGCCACTTCGTGGAATTTGAAGCCTACGGCGCCAACTGTAGGCCAAACCAGACCATCAATCACACCTTTTTCAGTAGCAGAGTATAGCTCGCCAAATGGAACCACGACTGCTGTGGCCCCTAAGGATCCAACAATCGTATTGTAAGAAGGTAGGGCGCGAATTTTCATTCCATCAAGGCGTGCTGTTGCGTCCATTGGTTCTTTCAAGAAGAAACGGAAACCAGTTGTTGCAGTAGGAATTGACAGTATTTTGAGACCCTGTGTTTCTTGGTAATGTTGGTCAACCCAGTCCCAGACCCCTACGTTGCGGCGGCTTTCTATATCTCCAGATACCGCGTCAATAGCAGCACCAATTCCAGTGTCGCCAGTATGATACAGGCCGTGGGTGTAGATGATGTCGAAAACACCAGCGGATACGGGCTGAAGCTGTTTGCCGGCTGGAACAACTTCTGGCCCGCTAGCGGTAATAGTGGTTGCGCCACTTGACATTTTTTCGACTAGTTCAATATAGCCGTAGGCCATGTTTACGGTGCCAGAGTGATTGCTGCCCCAGGCAGTCAACATTTTTAGATCTTGAGCCCAGCTGGCGCTTGCCATCATTGCAAAGCCAAGTGTGACAGATACCATCGATTTGGTAAATTTTTTCATTTTCATTTTCCCCCTTGCGTTATTTTTCTAGGTTTCCTCATTTTTTTATGGGTAATGAGAGCATGAATAAATTATGTAGTACACGTCTCTTATTGTCTAACTAAAATTTTGTAGATATTAAGCATCTGTTATTACGTGTTTAATCTAAGGGAATTTGATAATTTTTTTTGAATTATTTTTAAAAACGCGCTTTTTTATCTAGTTTTCTAATGATTCTTAAGAATCAAAATTCCAATTTTCTCTATGAGTTAATTTGCTTTTAACCAGAGATAAAACAATATAAGGCGTATACTACGTAATTAATCTTATACTTAAACTTTGTTAAGGATAAGGCGATGATATAGGGAACTTCACATGCAAGATAATTTCTCAGCGTTGACCGCTATCATTAATGAAAGATATAGTTGTCGAGCTTACCTTAAAAAACAGGTAGCTGATCAAGATATAAAAGATATCGTCGAGCTTGCATGCCGAGCACCTACGTGGTGCAACGCCCAGCCTTGGGGGCTCATCGTTACAAAAGGCCAGGAAACCAAACGTTTTGGTAAAATGCTGAGCAAGACTGCCACATCTCAGAAAATGGAACCAGATTTTGTCTGGCCTACCCAATATTCTGGTGCCTTCCAAGAACGACGGCGCGAATGCGGTTACCAGTTGTACGAAGCTTTGGGTATTGCGAAAGATGATCGCGAAAAACGCGACTCTCAGATGATGGCAAATTTTCGATTTTTTGATGCCCCGCACGTCGCTATAATCACTACTGAAGCAGAACTAGGGCCCTATGGGGCCATGGATACAGCTGGCTTTATCTCGTTATTTACGATTGCAGCCAAAGCGAAGGGCGTGGATACTGTCGCGCAAGCTTCTGTGACTGGGTTTGCACCGGCGGTTCGCAAATATTTTGATATTCCTAATAACCGACTGATCCAAACAGCAATCGCATTTGGTTATGGAAAATTTGACCATCCCGCAAATTCTTTCCGTACAAATAAAGCGGTCTTGTCAGACGTGCTTCGGATAATCAAATAGTTGTAACGAATGAAACTCCAATCTGTTGGTTTCCTGATCTTTGAGGGGTACTTTCATGTGTGGACGGCTCCTTTTGTGCAAAGGTTAATTTGAGTGTCTCTGATGTTTGCAGGTTGCGATCATGTGTCTGGCCAGCTTTGTCAGAGTAAACTGGCTTGAATAGGGCAGGGCTGATTTGTAACCATGCAGAATGACAAAACACTCTCCATTCCGCTACTTCAAAACCAGCCCTGA
>Ga0114994_10000683_pt1 | contig 23249 bp, 23 predicted proteins | sample ArcticOcean_MG_C_9_FD_87043 | JGI IMG/M metagenome (GOLD analysis project Ga0114994, IMG submission 87043) | Marine microbial communities from western Arctic Ocean - ArcticOcean_MG_CB2_152 | ecosystem: Environmental > Aquatic > Marine > Oceanic | place: Arctic Ocean: Canada Basin | collected...
AATCAAAATTTTTTCAGTTTTTTCCCCATTTTTTGTTTATAAAATTCTTATAAAATGTTTTATTTTACTTTTAAATGAAGATCTTTTGTTTCCAACTTGCCTTCATGCCCTTGAAAAGGCTTTTTTACTTTAGCATAGAGAGATGTGGTTTTAGCAGACCTTGTAGGGGCTTACCGATAGGGTACAGAGGTAATTAGGATCTAGGTACAACTTTTTACAAACGTGCCTTCTTATTAATATTCTTTGGATTGAGAATAATTTTTTCAGAAATTAAGCCTATAATACTTTTAGTCCTTTAATATGGGTACTAGAGGCATTGATACCCCTTTTCGTTATAAAAGCCTATTCTTACACGCCAATTCCCTGTGTATGCCCCCTTTCTGGCCCTATACGGCCTGTTCGAGTTCGCCCCACTACAATCTATCAACTAAAGCCCCCATATTTGATTACGCCGAGATTTTTCTCTAAATAAAGTTAAATAGTATATTCTCAATAAAAATCGGATATTATTGGTTCTGTCTTTTTTTCTAAAGTGCTGTTTGTTGGTCTAAATAAGTTAAAATAAGGTTTTTCTGTTAGAATTGAGTTTAGTTCGAGTTTAGCATAGTGTTAAGAGCCCTCCTTCCAGGAGGGCTCTTAACACTATGCTTATCTTAGCAATCAAAATTTTTTCAGTGTTTTCCCCATTTTTTGTTTATAAAATTCTTATAAAATGTTTTATTCTACTTTTAAATGAAGATCTTTTGTTTCCAACCTGCCTTCATGTCCTTGAAAAGGTTTTTTTACTTTAGCATAGAGAGATGTGGTTTTAGCAGACCTTGTAGGGGCTTACCGATAGGGTACAAAGGTAATTAGAATCTAAGCACCACTTTTTACAAAAGTGCCTTCTTATTAATATTCTTTGGATTGAGAGTAATTTTTTTAGAAATTATGTCTATGGCAGTCTCCAAAAAAAGACACCTAGTAAAATAGGTGGTTTCTTCGTATATTTTAAAAGAATATTTTAGAAATTCGTAGTTGTATTAGTATTTTTTATTTTTTTAGTAACTAGTAAAAAAGAACTCATAAAATTTTCTATAAGTAGAAGGAATCTCGTTTTCATATAAATGCTTTTAGGAAAGAATATATTATTCTATTGTCAGTTACATTTATATAGCGATCAATTAAATTTTTATAAAGCTCATTTTATATATTTATTATTATGTCATCTATAGGTTTAAATAACGCATTATACTCTTGGGCATCTCGTTGGTTATTTTCAACTAACCATAAAGATATAGGAACTCTTTATTTAATTTTTGGTGCTGTCGCTGGAGTTATGGGTACTACCTTGTCTATACTTATTCGTATGGAGTTAGCTCAGCCAGGAAATCAAATTTTAGCGGGAAATTTTCAGTTGTATAATGTTATAGTAACAGGTCATGCTTTTATAATGATCTTTTTCATGGTGATGCCTGTTATGATTGGTGGTTTCGGTAATTGGTTTATACCTTTATTAATAGGAGCTCCTGATATGGCGTTTCCCAGAATGAATAATATCAGTTTTTGGTTACTGCCTCCGGCATTATTTCTATTGTTAGCTTCTACTTTGGTAGAGGCAGGAGCGGGTACAGGTTGGACTGTCTACCCCCCATTAAGTAGTGTTCAAGCACACTCTGGACCTTCTGTTGATTTAGCGATCTTTTCACTTCATCTCGCAGGAGCTTCTTCTATTATGGGAGCTATTAATTTTATAACTACCATTTTTAATATGAGGGCTCCGGGTATGACAATGCATAGGTTGCCTTTAATGGTTTGGTCTGTGTTAATAACTGCTTTTTTATTGTTATTATCTTTGCCGGTGTTAGCTGGAGCAATTACCATGCTTCTTACTGATAGAAATTTTAATACTACATTTTTTGATCCTGCGGGTGGTGGGGATCCGGTATTGTACCAGCATTTGTTCTGGTTCTTCGGGCACCCAGAAGTTTACATACTGATTCTTCCAGGTTTCGGTATGATTAGTCACATTGTTGCCACATTTTCAAGAAAGCCAGTATTCGGGTATTTAGGTATGGTTTACGCTATGTTAAGTATAGGGATTCTTGGTTTTATAGTATGGGCACATCACATGTACACCGTTGGGTTAGATGTCGATACTCGTGCGTATTTTACAGCAGCAACTATGATCATCGCGGTACCTACTGGAATTAAGATTTTTAGTTGGATCGCTACGATGTGGGGTGGATCCATTTCACTAAAAACACCTATGCTTTTTGCTGTAGGATTCATTTACTTATTCACTGTTGGGGGTGTTACAGGAGTTATTCTTGCCAACTCTGGAGTGGATATAGCGCTGCATGATACCTATTATGTAGTAGCGCATTTTCATTATGTTTTGTCTATGGGAGCTGTTTTTGCTATTTTTGCAGGTTTTTACTTTTGGTTAAGTAAAATGGTAGGATTAAAGTATCCAGAAATTTTAGGACAAATTCATTTTTGGACTTTCTTCGTAGGAGTTAACATTACGTTTTTTCCAATGCACTTTTTAGGGCTAGCCGGAATGCCTAGGCGTATTCCAGATTATCCTGATGCGTACAGTGGGTGGAACGCTATAGCTTCTTACGGATCTTATATCTCAGCTATTTCATCTTTATTGTTTTTTTATATTTTATATGTTACTTTCACAGAGGGAGAACGTGTTACTGATAGAAATCCTTGGAGATAAAAAAGTTTCTTGTAGGTCATTTATACCTGCAGGATAAGAGCTTGTAGCTCAGATGGTTAGAGCGTACGCCTGATAAGCGTAAGGTCAACAGTTCAAATCTGTTTAAGCTCATTTTATAGTAAACTTCTTTTATCTAATTATATTAAAGATTTATTTATCAACATTACAATTTTAAGACAACTTTTAGATGGTGGGCATAACTCAGTTGGTTAGAGTATCAGATTGTGGCTTTGAAGGACACGGGTTCAAATCCCGTTGTTCACCCTATAGTTATTCTATTTAGTTTAAGGTTTATAAAACTAAAAAAAGTATGTATCATTTATTATGGCATTAAAGAAAAGTGAACTTTCTTTGAAAGCAAAGAATTTCACAATAAATTTTGGACCTCAACACCCTGCAGCTCATGGTGTGTTAAGGTTGGTTTTAGATTTAGACGGAGAAGTCGTAGAAAGAGCGGATCCTCACATTGGTCTATTGCATAGGGGTACTGAAAAGCTTATAGAGTATAAAACCTATATGCAAGCTTTGCCTTATTTTGATAGATTGGATTATGTTTCTATGATGGCACAAGAGCAGACATATTCTTTAGCAGTAGAAAAGCTCCTGTCTTGCCGTGTTCCGTTGCGTGGGCGATATATTAGAGTTTTGTTCGCGGAGATTACGAGAATATTAAATCATTTGTTGGCTGTAGGTTGCCATGCTATGGACGTTGGTGCTACTACACCAATGCTTTGGGCTTTTGAAGAAAGAGAAAAACTTATGGAGTTTTATGAGCGAGTCTCAGGAGCAAGGCTTCATGCAGCTTATATCAGACCTGGAGGAGTTAGTCAAGATCTTCCTTTGGGCTTATTAGATGATATTTACATATTTTCGGAACAATTCAGCACACGTATAGACGAAATGGAGGAGTTGTTGACTGGTAACCGTATTTGGAAACAGCGATTAGTGGATATTGGTGTTGTTTCGGCTAAAGATGCTAAAGATTGGGGCTTTAGCGGTGTTATGCTGAGAGGCTCTGGTGTTTCGTGGGATTTGAGAAAAACCCAACCTTATGATGTTTACGATTACATGGATTTTGATGTGCCTGTAGGTACAAATGGAGATTGTTTCGATAGGTATCTTATACGAATTGAGGAAATGAGACAATCTTTAAGAATAATCCACCAATGCATAAATACTATTCCGGAGGGCGCTGTTAAATCCTCAGATGCTAAAATTGTGGCTCCTTCTAGATCTCAAGTAAAGAATTCTATGGAATCTTTAATCCACCATTTTAAACTTCACACTGAAGGTTTTTCCGTGCCATCTGGTGAAACTTATGTCGCTACAGAAGCACCCAAAGGAGAATTCGGTGTCTTTTTAATCTCGAATGGTTCGAATAAACCCTACCGTTGTAAGATAAAAGCACCTGGATTCAATCATTTACAGGCTCTAGATTTTATGAGTAAAGGTCATTTAGTCGCAGATGTAGTAACTATTATCGGTACCCAGGATATTGTTTTTGGTGAGGTTGATAGGTAATTTGTTATCAAATAATAATATGTCACATCGTGACATTTTAAAGGAAAAGTGGCTGAGTGGCTTAAAGCATTGGTTTGCTAAATCAACGTGTACTTTGTAGTATACCACGGGTTCGAATCCCGTCTTTTCCAGTAAGACAAGTTTTATCTCAATATTATAAAAAAAGATTTCTTCATATGATACAAACCCAAACGATAGTGGATGTGGTAGATAATTCTGGAGTTAAAACTTTACGATGTATAAAGGTTTTAGGTGGTTTTAAAAAACGGTACGGAGTTTTTGGTAGCTTGATAAGAGCGTCTATTCAAGAATTGCGACACAAGAACAACAAAAAAATGGGCTTAAAAAAGGGAGACCTTGTTTTCGCAGCATTAGTTCAAACGAAGTCCCAATTAACAAGAAAAGATGGTCAAAAATTAAGCTTTACTAAAAATGCTGCGGTAATCGTGGACAAACAAATGAAGCCTTTAGCGACGCGAATATTAACTCCTATATGTAATGAGCTACGACAGAAAAAATCAGTAAAATTTGCCAGTTTAGCCCCATCTATTCTCTAAAAGAGATTTATTTTTATAATGTGGAAAAATTATAATCGTTTTTATACTCAAACACTAAAATCTGAAGCAGGTTATTTTTATCTTTGTAAGAATATCAATCAGATCCCTTCAGTGAAAAAAGTCTCTTTAACGTGTGTTCCGGGCAACCCTAATAATGTAAAAAGCGTTATCATGGCCCTTAGTGCTTTGCAGTTGATTTTAAATAAAAAAGCGAAATTGGTAACTTCAAGAGATTCAGTCGTTTTGACTAAAGTTCGAAAAGGTCAGCCTTTGGGAGCAAAAACATTTCTTACTAACGGGGTTGTTTGGCAATTTGTTAATTTCTTAACTTTTAATATTATGCCACGTCTAGATTTAACCAGACTGCTGCATTATAACAAGAAAAGTCTAGATTTTAAGTTTTTCATCAAATCGCCCGCGGTTTTTAGTAGGTTAATTCCTTTTTTTAAATTTTTTCAGTTTTTACCCCCAATTCAAGTTGTTTTTACATTAAAAAAGTCTTCTGATATCGACAAGATCTTCTTTTGGAGGCTTTTAAAGTTGCCGGTCTCTTTTTTTAAAAAAGGTAGCTAATGTCCCATTCTGTAAAAAGGTCTCTTTTGACATTTCTAGTTAAAAGTCCTTTTGTTAGAAGCTAAAAAAGTTTATTCATATTATGATTTATCATATAGGTTTTATAGTAGTAAGTCTTTTAATAATTGTAGTTCCGTTACTCATTTCTGTTGCTTATTTTACTTTAGTAGAAAGAAAGTTTATGGGATCTATGCAAAGAAGGAGAGGTCCTAATGTTGTTGGTTTTATGGGCCTTTTACAACCCTTAGCGGATGGCTTAAAACTTTTTGCTAAGGAAACCGTACTTCCAAGTAACGCTAATATAGTTCTTTTTGTATTAGCCCCCATAATTACTTTCGTTCTTAGTTTAATGGGTTGGGTTGTAATTCCTTTTGGAGAGGGTGCTGTTGTTTCTGATATTAATGTAGGGATTCTCTACTTATTTGCGATTTCTTCTTTAAGCGTCTACGGTATTATTACAGCGGGTTGGTCTAGCAATTCAAAGTACCCTTTTCTGGGTGCTTTAAGATCAGCAGCTCAAATGGTTTCGTATGAAGTTTCCATAGGGTTCATAATCGTAACGGTTGTTGTTTGTGCAGGTTCTTTTAATTTATCTACGATTGTTCTGTCTCAAACAAAGATTTGGTTTATTATTCCGCTGTTTCCGATGTTTATAATGTTCTTTATCTCCGCTTTGGCGGAAACAAACCGCCATCCTTTTGATTTACCAGAGGCCGAAGCGGAGCTGGTATCCGGGTACAATGTAGAATATTCTGCTATGGGTTTTGCTTTATTCTTTTTAGGCGAGTATGCTAATATGTTAATTATGAGCGGCATGACTACTATATTGTTTTTAGGAGGTTGGTTACCTCTTTTCAATGTTATGCCATTTAATTTAATTCCCGGTCCCGTTTGGTTTTCTATGAAGTTATCTATCTTCGTGATTGCTTTTATTTGGGCCCGTGCCGCACTACCTAGATATAGGTACGACCAATTAATGTCTTTAGGATGGAAAGCTTTCCTTCCTTTGTCGCTAGGATGGTTGTTATTTACTGTTGCTTGTTTAATAAGTTTTAATTGGTTACCTGAATAATAATGACAGTAAGATTGTATTTAGTATCTCACAAAGTTAGTTTGTTAGATACTTTCGTAAGTAAGCTTTTAAATGTAGTTAAGTCGCATTGTAAAGATATAAAAGTAGTTCCATTACCTGTTAAACGAAGGCTTTACACTGTTCTAAGATCTCCTTTCGTTAATAAGAAATCTCGTGAGCAGTTTTCTTTAGAAACCCACAAAAGATTGGTTATTTTAGGCCATTTAGATTTTATTGTTTTTGCAAATTTTTTAAAGGTTATCTCATGTAAAGGAGTTGCATTTAAAATAATTTTAAAAGGGGGATAGTTCAATTCGGTAGAATAGTGGTTTCCAAAACCGAAGGTTGTGGGTTCAAGTCCCGCTCCTCCTGGTTAAACAAGTTAGTTTTTTTTGTTAAAAAGCATTTTAGTATCACACAATCAAGAATATATTTTGGTTGTGTCACAAAAGTTTTAATATGAAACCGTTAATATATAAGTCCAATGTATTTAAATATTGTTTTTTTGCCTTTTTTAGGGTCTTTTATAGGTGGTTTTTTTGGTCGATTTTTAGGACCGTACGGTTCGGCGACTATTACTACAAGTTGTATAGGTTTTAGTTCTTTTCTTTCAATGGTAGCCTTTTATGAGGTAGCGTTGGCTGGTTGTCCCTGTTATATAAAGATAGCTCCCTGGATAGATTCGGAATTGTTCAATGTCCCATGGGGGTTTTTATTTGATAGTTTAACTGTTGTAATGCTAGTAGTAGTTACTTTCATTTCTACACTAGTGCATTTATATGCTACGGAGTATATGTCACACGACCCTCATTTACCTAGGTTTATGGCATACCTGTCTTTATTTACTGCTTTTATGTTAGTTCTGGTTACAGGGGATAATTATCTTCAAATGTTTTTAGGGTGGGAGGGTATTGGTTTGTCCTCTTATTTGCTAATCAATTTTTGGTTTACCCGCCTTCAAGCAAATAAAGCGGCTATAAAAGCTATGATTGTTAACAGAATAGGGGACTTTGGTTTGGCTCTAGGTATATTTATGATCTACATCTATTTTCAATCTATAGAATATAGTAGTGTTTTTGCTATGGTCCCTTTTTTTGCTGATCAAGAAGTTTGCTTTTTATCGCTAGATTTAAATTTGTTAAATGTTATTGGGGTTTTACTCTTTGTGGGTGCTGTGGGAAAATCTGCTCAGATTGGTCTTCATACTTGGTTACCCGATGCTATGGAAGGACCTACTCCAGTATCTGCGTTAATTCATGCCGCTACTCTAGTAACTGCTGGAGTGTTTTTAATGGCACGAAGCTCACCTCTTTTAGAATACGCTAATGGTGCTTTGACGGTTATTACGTTGTTTGGTGGTATGACAGCTTTTTTTGCGGCAACAACAGGGTTACTGCAGAACGATTTAAAGCGTGTGATAGCTTATTCTACATGTAGTCAGTTGGGTTATATGGTATTCGCCTGTGGTGTGTCAAATTATGCTGTGGGCGTTTTTCATTTGGCGAATCATGCTTTTTTTAAGGCTCTTTTATTCTTAAGTGCTGGTTCTGTTATTCACGGGGTTTCCGATGAGCAGGATATGAGAAAAATGGGCGGGTTGAGAAGGTTATTACCTTTTACATATGCTATGATGCTAATCGGTTCATTATCTCTAATGGGAATGCCCTTTTTAACAGGTTTTTATTCTAAAGATGTGATTTTGGAAGTCGCTTATGCAAAGTATACTATACCAGGGCATTTTGCTTATTGGCTGGGTACTTTTGCAGCATTCTTCACTGCTTTTTATTCGATGCGTCTTGCTTTTCTAACCTTTTTATCAGAACCTAACGGTTATAGGCCAATAATTACAAACGCTCATGATTCACCTATAAGAATGGCACTACCTTTGGCTATATTAGCAGTTCCGAGTATCTTTATAGGTTTTATCGCCAAAGATATGATTATAGGACTAGGTTCTGATTTTTGGTCAAATGCTATTTTTGTCCACCCAAATAATCTAAATAGTATAGATGCTGAATTTATACCACACTCTATGAAATTATTGCCTGTCGGTTTAAGTGTTACTGGTGCCCTATCCGCTTGTGTTTTGTACTCTTATAAGAGTGATCTGCTATACGATTTAAAAGTATCTGAAGCAGGAAGACGCTTGTATACCTTTTTAAATCGTAAATGGTTTTTTGATAAAGTATATAATGAGTATATTGCTCAGAATTTGTTGTTTTTTGGTTATCACATCTCATATAAAACGATCGATAGAGGTATCATTGAGATTTTTGGTCCTATAGGGCTTTCTACGGTTGTTATAAAAAAGGCTAATTTGATTCGTCAATTACAAACGGGTTATATTTACCATTATGGTTTTTTCATTTTTATAGGTACCGGTGTTTTGATATGTCTTTCTTTGTTGGATAACGTTGTGTTGTCTTTTATTGATTATAGGATTCTTTGTCTTCTCGTTGCTACTGCATTTGCTTCAAAACAAATAAGAACTTCTTTATAAAAAAATAACCTTTTCAAAATTTTTAATGAAAAGAATTTTAACTAACACTTTTTTGTAAACATGATCAAATTTTTAGTGGGGATTCTTCTTATGGGGTCCCTTTGTATTTTATTTATTCCTAAGCATCAATTTTTTTTGATTCGTTTCTTTGGTACGTCGACATCTTTTTTCACTTTTTTTGTGTCTTTATTCCTGTGGGTGCTTTTTGATGATTCTACTCCTAAGTTGCAGTTTGTTGATGAAATCGTGTGGTTGTCTCAATCGAATATCAATTTTACTCTAGGAATCGATGGTATTTCTCTTTTCTTTTTATTACTAACAACACTATTAATTCCGATATGTTTATTATCCAGTTGGTTTAGTGTAAATATATACGTAAAAGAGTATTTTATTGCTTTTTTGTTAATGGAAGTTTTACTCGTTCTAGTTTTTTCTGTTTCTGATTTGCTACTATTTTATATCTTTTTTGAGAGTGTCCTAATCCCGATGTATATCATTATAGGGGTTTGGGGCTCAAGGGAAAGAAAAATCCGTGCCGCGTATATGTTTTTTTTATACACTCTTTTTGGATCTGTTTTAATGCTTTTGGGTATAATATATATTTACGTGCAAGTGGGTTCAACGGATTATGAAACATTATTAAACTATGGGTTTAGTGATTTGGAGCAAAAATTATTATGGTTATCTTTTTTCGCATCTTTTGCTTCTAAAGTTCCAATGCTTCCTGCTCATATTTGGTTGCCCGAAGCGCACGTTGAGGCACCTACTGCGGGTTCAGTCGTTCTGGCTGGGGTGTTGTTGAAATTAGGTTCTTATGGGTTTTTACGTTTCTCCTTGCCTCTTTTTCCTGTGGCCTCTTACTTTTTTACGCCTTTAGTGTACACTTTATCTATCATAGGTATAATTTATACATCACTAACAGCTATTAGGCAAACAGACCTAAAAAGAATTATTGCCTATACATCTGTTGCACATATGAATTTAGTAGTTATGGGTCTTTTTAGTTTTAACACTGTAGGTTTGGAGGGAGCTATAATACAAAGTATCAGTCATGGTTTTGTATCCAGCGCTCTTTTTTTGATCATAGGTGTTGTTTACGATAGGCATCATACTAGAATGGTGAAATATTATAGTGGTTTAGTTCATACAATGCCGTTATTTATCACTATTTTCCTTCTTTTTACTATGGCGAATATTGCTTTACCTGGTACGAGTAGTTTTGTAGGTGAGTTTTTGATTTTAGCTGGGGTGTTTAAAGCAAATACTACCGGAGCTTTCTTAGGAGCTACGGGTATGGTTCTTGGCGGAGCATATTCTTTATGGTTATTTAACCGTATCGCGTACGGTAATTTAAAATTACAGTATATAGATCATTTTTCGGACATCAACAGAAGAGAGTTTTTTGTGTTTTTACCTTTAATCGCGGGAACTCTATATATGGGTATATACCCTGAAGTTTTCTTAACATCATTACATTCAAGTGTAGTTAATCTTACTGAAATCATAAACCCAGTGGTTTAGGGTTTTGACGCGCTGCACTTAACAGCGTGCCCCCGTAAAGGCTGCTCAAATTAGAGCAAAGAGCCTTTATGCTGTATATTAAACTTCTAACCCATCTAATTTGTCGGCTATCCAAGAAACATAGTTTTCCAAATTAACTGCCTCTACAACTATTGGCATAAATCCGTGGTTAACTCCACAAATTTCGCTACATTGTCCGTAGTAAACACCTTCTCTTTTTATGAAAATAGAGGTTTGATTTAAACGTCCTGGGCAAGCGTCTACCTTAATCCCGAAAGATGGTATCGCCCAACTATGAAGTACGTCTGCTGCAGTAACAAGAACTCTAATATGAGTGTTAACAGGCAAGACTAATCGGTTATCTACTTCTAGTAAACGTAAACCTCCACCGGTTAAATCATCCTCAGGGATCATATAAGAATCGAAATTTAAACTTTCCCCACCATCTAAAGTGCAATAATCTGAGTATTCATAGCTCCAATACCATTGATGTCCAACTACTTTTAGTGTTATTGCGGGGTCAATAATTTCATCCATAGAAAAAAGTAGAGCGAATGACGGCACTGCGATTACCATTAAGATTAAAGCAGGAACTAAAGTCCATACAATTTCTAAAACTGTAGAGTGTGTCCATTTCTCTGCTTTTACATTCTTAGTTTCTTCGAAAAGATATATGCATCTTACGATAAGCCAAGAAACAAAAACAACGATAACAGTAATGAAAAACATTATGTGGTTGTGGAAATTTATTATACCCTCCATTATAGGAGTTGCAGGATCTTGTAAGTTCATTTGCCAAGGACGTGCTGCGTCTGCAAAGCTTGTTTGACTTAAGACAAGTAATGTTGCTAACTTGTACGAGAGATTTTTTAACATTATAAAACACTAAAACTTTTTATATACTATAATTATTTTTTAATTCTTTTTCTATACTTAACAAGCATTTAATAAAAGGGGCTCGTTGAAGTTAGATAAAATTTTTAAAACTTGCTCTATAGACGTTTGAACATTTAGCCATTGTAGTCGAGTATTTGGACAAGGAGTCTGAAATGTAAAAATCGGTCAAAAAAGGACTAAAAGGAAGACGTGATACGCTTGAACTGTTTTGTTTTGTCGGAGTTACTGTGAAAAGCGGTTTTTTAATTAAATTTACCGTACTAAGGTAAGAATCCTTTAACGTAATCTTTTTTGAGGATAATATACTTTTTGTTAATATTTGAAGAACTTTAGAGGAATCTCTAGCCAAGGTAGGTCCGGTTGTTGCTTTTTGTGTTGTTTGGATTCTACCTTCTAGATTTATGTATTGCTCTTCTTTTTCAAGAAATGTCGTAGTAGGTAATATTATATTTGCTTTCGCGGTAAATTCGCAACCATTTGTCCCTATAAAAACTAATTTAGTATCAGAGGTTACTTCTTTTACTATTTTACCAAGCTCTTCTTCCCTGAAAGATCCCAGCAAGATACACAAGCTTTGGTTTTTAATCTTTGTAAAATCTAATTTGGTAATGCCTATTTCAAAAGCACCTACTTGATTAGATTCTTGATTTAAAAAAGATAAGCTTTTCCACCCAATAGTTTTTGTTTTTATACTATTTTCAATGAGTTCGAGTGCTTTTTCTAGACCGTAAAAGTCTTTACGTTCTGCTAGACTAGAACTATAAATGATTAAAGGTTTTTTTGCTGTTCTTAAATCTTTGCATAGTGGATGTTTTCCTTCAGATATTTCTATCAAAGTGTAGGGAGAGATTCCTAAAACTTTCGTCTTATAGGTTTGGTCGTGCGGCACTCCTATAGATGTTGCTTTATATAAACCTTGACGAAATCTTTTTCTTAGTTTCAGGTTTAACATGGAAGCTTCGTATCTAGGATTTACCCCTATGAGAAGGCATAAATCAGATTGTTCCACATCATTTAATGGAGTGTTACATAAAAATTTTTTTGAAAAATCAAAATTAAAACTAAAATTTCGAGGGAACCCAAAGTTCTTAATACCTAAAAGATTTGCTAAGAATTTTGTTTTTTTCAAAGTTTTAAAATCTGTATTCGCACTACACACGATACTTACTTTTGAAGAAGGTGTCTCTAACAAAGCTTTTCTCAACTCTTCTATAGCGAATCGCCAAGAACAACTTTTTAAGCTACCCTTTTCTTTAAAGTAAGGGGTGTCTAATCGTTGTATTTTTAAAGCATCAAAACTAAAGCGACTTTTGTCGGAAATCCACTCTTCGTTTAATCCCTCGTTAATGCGTGGTAGGACTCTGACTACTTCTGTTTCCTTAAAATCAACCTTTATATTTGAACCTACTGCATCAGAGAGATCAATAGTTTCCGTTGTCCTAAGTTCCCAAGGTCTAGCGATAAAAGTATACGGCTTAGATGTTAGTGCACCTACTGGGCAAAGATCTACCACATTTCCAGATAATTCAGACTGGAATACTTTACTTACGTAAGTCCCTATTTCTGTGTCTCGTCCTCGATTAGTTGTTCCTAAATCCTCTATACCTGCAATATCCGCTGCGAAACGTACGCATCTTGTGCAGTGAATACAACGTGTCATTATTGTTTTTATAAGAGGGCCACAGTTTTTGTCCTCGACACCTCTTTTATATTCGAAAAACCGACTCTTGTCCCCACCAAAAACCATAGCTTGATCTTGAAGGTCACATTCTCCCCCCTGATCACAAATAGGGCAATCTAAAGGATGGTTCATAAGTAAAAATTCTAAAACACCTTCTCTAGCCTTTTTAACTAGTGGTGTGTCGGTAAAGACCTGCATATTATTCATTACAGGCATAGCACATGAAGCAACAGGTTTTGGAGATTTCTCTATTTCCACTAAACACATTCTACAATTTCCAGCAACTGATAAACGTTCATGAAAGCAAAATCTCGGAACTTCAATCCCAATAGATTCGCAAGCTTCTAAAACAGTGGAATTAAATGGTACGTATGTTACTTCATTGTTTACAAAAACTTTAACCATATGTTTTGAAAAAAAAAAGAAAAGTAGGTCTTAATTTCGGGCTAAAAAAACAGCACTATCCGCACTACGGGAGAGTTGTCTAAAAATCTGCTGATTTTTGACTGTTTTGTTAAATTGTAGTGTTAATACTATAGCTCCTACCATAGCAACTAAAAGGATCATACCAGCGATTAAAAAATAAATGAAATAGTATGTGTATAATAGCTGACCTAATGCCTCAAGATTGGTGACTTTATCTATAGTGGATACCCATGAAACAAAATTGTTCGCAAAGTCTGAGCTTTTTGGTGCAACAAAGCTATTACTTAAAGTATTAAAAACTTCAAATATAAATAAGCTTCCTACTAACCCTCCTACAGGAATGTATTTAAAAAAGTCATTAGATTTTGATGTTACTTTTATATCTAACATCATAACAACGAAAAGAAAAAGTATCGCAATTGCTCCAACATAAACAATAATAAATGTAAGTGGTATAAATTCTAATTGTAATATAAACAACATTCCAGCAGAGCATAAGAAAACTAAGACTAGAAAAAGAACTGAATGAACAGGGTTTACTGAAGTTATTACCATTAAGGCAGCTAACACCGTAATCGTAGCGAAAATATAAAATAAAGAATTGGGCATTTTATTATTTTTGTTAATTTTGAGCTAAAATTGTATACTAATTATCTGTCACTAGGATCACGATAATTTATACTTACTTGTGAACTTTTTAGCAGATTCTTCGTCTTTATTTGATACGAACCTTTTATTGGCTTTTTGCCATAAACCACCCGTAAATATATCTTGTTTGCTTATATTATAATTTTTTATAAGTAAAAAGTCTTGATTAAACATCGTTGGTATAGAACTCCCGGTGCTTTGTACCTCTAAAAAAAAATCACAGCTAACAAGACTATTTTTTATTTTTAAGTTAGCCATTTTTTGGTATATTTGTATTTTTAGTAAAAAAATTAAGCTTCTTACGTCCGAGCTTATCGCTCGAACGTAAGGAGCTTGTAGAGACGGTCATTTTTATTTTGTTGATGTTTTCATCATAGCAGATTCTAACACACCTAACCCAGGAAGTAGAATCAAAAAGAAAAAGAAATAAAAAGCAGTAGCTACTTGACCTATTTCTATATAAGGTGTTTCAACAACTTTTTGACCAATCCATCCAAGTATAAGGAAATCAGCAACAAGGAACCAAAAAGCTTTTCTATATAAAGGCCTAAAAGCTGAACTACGTACTTCAGATTGATTTATAAAAGGTATCAAGAAGAGTACAACAATGGCTCCAAACATGGCTAAAACTCCCCCCAGTTTATCAGGTATAGACCTTAGAATAGCGTAAAATGGTAAGAAATACCACTCAGGCACTATGTGTGCGGGTGTTACCATAGGATTCGCCGGTATATAATTGTCTGGGTGTCCTAGGGAATTTGGGAAATAAAAAACAAAGACAGAAAAAAACGTAATAAATAGAAGGACAGAAAATAAGTCCTTGAAGTAAAAGTAAGGGTAAAAAGGTATTTTATCAACGGAGCTATCGATACCTACAGGGTTATTAGAACCATCTCTATGTAATAGAGCGATATGCGCAATAACAAGACCAGCGATAACGAAGGGCAATAAGTAATGCAGACTGAAGAAGCGATTTAGTGTCGCATTATCTACAGAGAATCCTCCCCATAACCACTCCACAATAGAAGGCCCTACAAAGGGAATAGCTGAAAACAAATTAGTAATTACGGTAGCTCCCCAAAAGCTCATTTGACCCCAAGGTAGAACATACCCCATGAAAGCGGTTGCCATCATAGCCAAAAAGATTAAAACACCAGAACACCATAAATGTTCTCTTGGTTGCATGTATGATCCATAGTAAAGACCACGGAACATATGGCTATAGACAACTATGAAAAACATAGAAGCCCCGTTTGCATGAAGATAACGAATAAGCCATCCATTATTAACATCTCTCATAATATGTTCTACGCTACTAAAAGCTAAATCTATGTGTGGGGTATAATGCATGGCTAAAAAAATACCTGTTACTATTTGTACTCCTAGACAAAAAGCGGCAGTAAACCCGAAACTCCATAAATAACTAAGATTTATTGGGGTGGGGTAATCAATAATGTGGTTATCTAAAACAGATAACAAATAATCCTTATTCCAACGAACGTGTGCTGACATAATATTTTATTTAAAAACTATTTTAATTTATTTTACTTGTGTTTAAACTAAGAAAGGGTTGTTTTTGGACCACTTCTTCTATAAAGTTGTTGCAAAAACGACTTAAGAATTTGAAATCTTTTTTGAGTTTGTGTTAGATATTTGATCTATTGATTTAGACCAAGGGCTTTCAAAATTAAAAGATCTAAATTCTTGTGCCAATTCTAAAGGTTCGCAAACAACACGTTTTACCGTATCGTCATATCGAACTTCGACATACCCGCTTAATGGAAAATCTTTTCTTAACGGATAACCCTCAAAACCATAATCTGTTAATATGCGACGTAAATCAGGATGATTAGAAAAGAATACTCCAAACATATCCCAAACCTCTCTTTCCCACCAATTTGCGGAATTATAAATATTGGTTACGCTTTCAAGAGAACTGACCTCATTGACAGAAGTTTTAATTCGTAGGCGGTTATTGAATTGAACACTCAATAGCTCATAAGAAATTTCAAATCTGTCAACTCTTTCAGGATAATCTGTTCCTGTGATGGCACTTAACACTTTATATTGGCAATTTACGTGATCTCGTAAAAAGGTTAATACAAAAATAACGTGCTTAGGCTGCACCGTACAAATAACCTCGTTATTCAGCACTTGTACGCAATCGATCGGTAAGATCTTTGATAAATATTTTCCAGATTCCAGAGAGAGATTGTTTAATTCTTTCATATGTTAGTAGTCATCCAGTTTAAAAATGTTTTTCATAAAGATTTCATAAGAAAAGACGTTTTACCGTAAAAAATAAAAGTATTGCCTCTTTTGTAAAAGAAAGTTATCTTCCCCTTATGATATGAAATTTTTCCCATTTTTTTTTGGTTAAAAAGCGTCTTAATAAGGCAGTTCTAAGAAAAAGAATTAAAAATTTTTGATTATTAGAAGAAAAAAAAAATAATCCCGAATATAAAGAGAATATCTTTTAAAATGGGTGAATAAAAAAAGAAAATTTGTATTTATAAGAAGTACTCTCTGATATCTTTATAAATACTAGATAAAATAAATATATATTAAAAATGAGCATGTCAGTCATTGAATACAAAAATAACCAAAAGCACCCTTTTCATCTTGTGGATCCTAGCCCTTGGCCGCTCGCCTCATCTTTAGGTGCCTTAAGTATGACTTTTGGGGGGGTTATGTATATGCATAATTACTCAGGTGGTGGTGCTTTGTTTTTAACCGGATTTAGCACTACAATATTTATAATGTACACTTGGTGGAAAGATATTGTTAGAGAAGGTACCTACGAAGGTCAACATACTAAAGTTGTTCAAGATGGATTACGCTCAGGAATGATCCTTTTCATCGTTTCTGAAATAATGTTTTTCTTTGCCTTTTTTTGGGCTTTTTTTCACTCTAGCTTATCTCCAACTTTTGATATTGGTGGAGTATGGCCTCCTGAAGGTGTTGAGGTATTAAACCCTTGGGAAGTTCCTTTACTAAATACTGTACTCTTGTTATCGTCAGGTGCAACTGTTACTTGGGCTCATCATGCTATTGTGGCAGGTTCTAGAAAAGATGCTTTTATAGGTCTTGTTCTCACAGTAATCTTAGCAGTATTCTTCACTATGCTCCAAGCTCTTGAGTACTATACGGCACCATTCACTATTTCTGATAGTGTTTATGGGAGTACTTTCTTTCTAGCAACAGGGTTTCATGGGTTTCACGTTATTATAGGAACAATTTTTCTAACTGTTTGTACTATTAGGCTAGTATGCCATCATTTTACTCGCGAGCACCATTTTGGATTCGAAGCTGCTGCTTGGTACTGGCACTTTGTAGATGTTGTATGGCTATTTTTATTTGTAACAATTTACTGGTGGGGTAGTTAAGTTAGAAATTCCAAAGTTTTTGAAGTAAATTACTTTAAAGTAAGAATACCTTATTATCCCCTTTTTTTGAAAAGGCCTGAAGAGGCCTAATTCTTTAATCGTTTTTCTTTCATATTAAAACATAACTATGATGATCATAACAAGTCCTTTAGAGCAATTCCAAATACTACCCATTATACCTTTTTCTATAGGTAATTTTGACTTTAGTATAACAAATTCTACCGTAATCATTTTAATTGGACTTTTTAGTTTTTGTTTTCTCCTAAACGCTCTAATTAACGACAAAGGAAGTTATAATTTAGTTCCTAACCGCTGGCAAACTGTGGTTGAGGGTATATACGAACTTATCGCAGGATTATTAAAAGATACACTAGGTGGAAAAGGTCAAGAATATTTTCCTTATGTTTTTACTCTTTTCTCTTTTATACTGATCGCAAATTTGATAGGTCTTATTCCTTACAGTTTCACTGTAACAAGCCATTTAATTGTAACATTTTCTCTGGCTATTATGACTTTTATAGGAATAAACCTTATATGCATAAGAGAACATGGGCACCACATACTATCTTTATTTTTACCCGCGGGATCATCACTTCCTTTAGCTTTTCTTCTAGTTCCAATAGAGATTGTTTCTTATCTTGTGAGACCTATTAGTCTTTCTGTTCGTCTTTTTGCGAATATGATGGCAGGGCACGCTCTATTAAAAGTTATTGCTGGGTTCGCCTGGGCTATGATGTTATCTGGCGGTATTATGTTTATAGCACATTTTGTACCTCTTGCGATTTTAGTCCTAGTAATGGGCCTTGAGCTTGGAGTAGCTATGATACAGGCGTATGTTTTCACAATTTTAACTTGTATTTATTTAAATGATGCTCTAAATCTACACTAATAGATTTTAGATAGCGCATCCAGCATCTTTAGCTCAACGGATAGAGCACCAGCCTTCTAAGCTGTATGTTATAGGTTCAAATCCTATAAGATGTAATACTAGATATTGGATAAGTGATCGAGTGGTCGAAGGTGTCGGTTTTGAAAACCGAAGTATTGAGAAATACCGTGGGTTCGAATCCCACCTTATCCTTATTAAAAAGCAGTCATAGATAAAGCCTATAGTTCAACGGTTAGAGCGTGCCGCTCATAACGGCAAAGTTGCGGGTTCAAATCCAGCTAGGCTTAATTGTGGGTTGTGGTGCCCTGCGCCAAAAGACGCGTAAGGAAGTGGCGCTAGGGCTTTTATTGGATAGTTTAGACTCTCTAACAAATCTTATAAGATTCACGCTTTTATCTTTGTACTCAGTAAGGTTACTAACTAATCTCAATTGAGTGTTTTTCGTTCTAGAACTTTTAACGGTATCCTTAAAAAGCGCGGAATACCTCAAATCTTCGCTACCACTTTTTAAAAACTTTTTAATTAAACCTTTCAAAAGTTTAATATTATTTTTTCTAGAAACAATCAAGTTCAAAAAGATCTCTTTCTCAGGTGTCGCGACTAAAGATAACCCATATGCTTGAAAAAGCTGAGCTGTATTCTTTTTCGGAGTATAAGGAATAAAACGAGTTCCTTCACTTAGACTATACGGCATAAAACAGACGAGACCCCCTAAATCAATGGTAAACCCGCCCTTCACTTGTTTCAAAACGCACCCAATAAAAAACTTATCCTTTTGAAGACCCTTTTTTATTTTAGGTATATTTTCTTTAATTTTAAACAAATGCTTGTTAAAAGAAGTATGCCTATTTAACATCTTTGTGTCGTATTTATCTATACTGAACAAAAATTTTACAACAGAGTTATCTTTACCTGTACTAGAACCGTACGTTTTTTCCAAAACACTTGCTTTTGCTAGCTCTTCTTGAAAAGAATATCTAATAGATCTATTCAAAGGCAAACCATTTTGTACGATTCTTGAAAAATACGGGTAACTTCCCGCAATTTCAGAATTTGAGTAAATTTTTTTTAATTCTATCATCAATGAGTAACTTATCTTTTTTAAAAGGGCTTTATATGAAATAATAAGATTTTTTATTGTAAATGTTATCGTACTACCCAATAATTTTTACTTTAACAGGTAACTTAGAAGCTCCTGATTCTAAAGCCTCTATAGCGATTTGTCTATTTGCCCCTGAGATTTCAAAAATCGTAGTCCCAGGTTTAACTTTACAAGCCCAAAACTCTACAGCACCCTTTCCTTTCCCCATTCTAACTTCTGTTGGCTTATTACTAACAGCCCAATCAGGAAAAGCCTTTAATTGCAACTTACCCAATCGTTTTATTCTACGGGTTATCGATTGCCTTGAGGATTCTATTTGTTTCGCGGTTAACCTGGCACTTTGGAGAGAATCTAATCTAACAACACCTTCCCTTACGGTATCTAAGAAAGGGATGTTTTTTCTGTTATGTTTCAAAGGTCTCTTTTGGTATTTACGAAATTTTGTTTTTTTTGGTTTTAACATACTAATTAATCTCCATAATTTATCCAAACTTTTATACCAAAAGTACCGTACACTGTTTGGCTTGGTAGATAGTAATAATCAATTTTTGCGTCTATTCTCTGAAGAGACATTTTTCCTTCACTAGCGCACCAAGATTTGGATCTCGGTACACCATTAACCCTTCCATTGATATTCACCCTAATACCTTTAATTTTTATACTGTTATTATTAAATATGTGAATTAACAAATTATTGACAAAAACTAAAAAACGTGCTTGCGATTTTCTGTCAACGCGAGATCTCATTTTATGTAATTTTGAAGACAAGATATTCGCTAAAAAAAAAGCACTTCCTTTTGTTGAAGTGAGCACATTCAAATAGCAAGACAATTCAGCCGTTGTAAAAGGCGAACCTTTCATTGTTATAGGTAGAGATGCCTTTTTTTTGCCCTTATCCAAGTTAAAAAAGGAAACCAATATGGGAGTAGTAGAAAAGAATCGAGAAAAGCTGTGAAGAAAAGCATTCTCCAAAGTGGAAAAATTAACGAACTTGTTAAAATCTTTTTCACCGCGAGATTGAGAGGGCACGTACTTAACGGACAAATGTGCTATTCCTTGAGACGTTTTTACAAATTTAAAAGAGTGCAGCACTAAATTGAAAGTTTTGAAAAACCTTCTTATAAAAAGCATTACCTTTGTATTCTCTTGCAACGCATAGGGCAGAGAACTACGTTTATACACCTGCTGTTGACAAAAAGAATCTTCAAAATTGTTTAAGCATCTAAAAGCTAACGGATTTATTTTTTGAGCCATTTTTTCAGTACTAAAATTACTTTTGTTTTTTATGGGTATATACTTTACGGGTGTGCGCAAATTCACCTAATTTGTGTCCAATCATTAAATTGGTTACCTTTATTTGAACAAAACGTTGACCGTTGTAAACATTAAAAAATCTACCTACGAAAGCAGGTACTATGGTAGTAGACCTAGACCAACTTTTCAAAATTTCTTTTCCTGACTTTAAAAAAGATTTATGAAGATAAGGGCCTTTCCATTTAGATCGAGACATCGTTTATTATTTTCGTTTTCTTGTTTTTCTACCGTGGGCGGGTTTAGCCCAAGGAGTGATCGAAGGACGACCTCCGGAAGATTTACCTTCACCCCCTCCATGAGGATGGTCTATAGGATTCATAGCGACACCTCTTACAGAAGACCTGAAACCGTTCCACCTTCGACGGCCTGCTTTACCCAAAACCACTTGTTGATGATCTGAATTAGACACTGAGCCTATTGTAGCAAGCGTGCTGGGTAAAAGTTTCTTATTTTCCCCAGAACTAAGTCTAATTACACAATAAGAAGAACCTTTTTGAATTAATTGTGCGAACGTACCTGCTGCCCTTTGTAATACGGACTTTTCTAAACGCGCTTTTGTGCCTATACTATGAATAAGCGCACCTAAGGGTATATTCCCTATGGGCATAGAATTTCCCAACATAAACTTAGAATTAGTACCCTTTTGAACAAGAAGACCTTCCTCTAATTTTTCAGGAGCCAGTATATAAAAATGAGTTTTGGATTCTATAGAATACAAGCGTGCTATCTTGGCTGATCTATTGGGATCATATTCTAAACGCTCTACCAAAGATAAATCAAACGAACTTCTATTATCTATTTTTCTGTAAAGTCGTTTGTGACCTCCCCCTCTATGACGCACCGTAATCTTTCCACTATGATTCCTACCACCTAATTTACGAATACCTACTGTTTTACTTTTTAGAGGTATATTCTTCGTATTTTCGTCAACACGAAGTATAGCATGACGGGTAGATGGTGTTCTAGGATTTAGTTTTTTTAAAGCCATCACTTTTTAATCAATTAGATATAAATATTCACATAACAATAAAGAGATCGCTGAAGCAAAAATTAGGGGGTTTTATTAAAAACGCTTTTTAACCAATATATACTGGAAAGCCTTATATCCCTTACGGGGTTCGAACCCGTGTCACCACCGTGAAAGGGTAGTGTCCTTGACCTCTAGACGAAAGGGACCTCTTTTTAAAGAATTACTTTCTATTTTAAATTCTTTTCGTACCTCGTTTTTTGAAGAAGGTTGGATTCGAACCAACGAAGGATTGCCCAACAGATTTACAGTCTGCCACTATTAACCGCTCAGTCACTTCTTCTACACTAAACTTACTTTTTGCCTTTGGCTACTCTACACCCATTATGAGGGACTGGAGTAATGTCAACAACTTTCACCAATTCAAGGCCTACTTTTCTGAGTTCTTTTACAACAGAATTTCGACCTTTTCCAATGCCTTTGATCTTTACTAAAAAACGAGTATATCCCAAAGATAAAGCAATTTCTCCTAAACAAAAAATAACTTGTTGTGCTGCAATTTGAGTGCTTTTTTTGGAGCCTTTGTATTTAAGATGCCCACTTGATAATGTTTTTATTAATTTTCCTTTAGGATTTATTAAACTAACGATGGTATTGTTAGAAGTACACTGAACACAGATAATACTTAAACCCTTTTCTTGTGGTTTTCGATAAATCATCTCGAGCGACTATATATCTTATTTTGGCGTTTCGCTGTCTTGCTATTAGTTCGGGTTCTTTGGCCACGCAGAGGCAAACCTCTTTTATGCCTTATCCCCCTGTAACTACGGATTTGTGCAAGTCTAACAACATTTTCATAAAGATTGCGAATAAGCTCCTCTTGCTTTAAATGAACTTTATCCTTTACTACAGTATCTGCTAAAAGTGTGATTTGTTTTTGTGTCAAATCGCGTAATTTTAAAGTTGGCTTTATTCCTATTTTTTTACAAAAAGTGTCTGCTAAAAAAGGGCCAATTCCTAAAACACGCACTAAAGCTTGACTTATAGGACTATTATCATTTACCTTCTTATTTAGAAAATATGCCATTTTTGTAACTTAAAAAAAATTGCCTCACTAGAAGGACTTAATTTTTTAAACCATGTTTCCCGCTAAAGCAGTATCTCTGGTAAATTCTGGGGTCACGATCGAGTTCGATATGGTTTCGTGTGGAACCAGAACTATTAAACGAATGTTTTGTTTATCAGCTGAAAGCTTTTTGATTTTATATTCCAGCCGCACGTTCCCGTACGGCTACCTTGTTACGACTTCATCTCAGTTGCAATCCTCTGTCTTAAAAAAAAAATTCTAACAAACCCAAAATTGACAGTTATTTTTTTAATCTTTGAAAGAAGACTACTCCCGACATGTGACGGGCGGTGTGTACAAGGCCAAGGTACATATTCACCGTAGCGTGCTGATCTACGATTACTAGTGATTCCAACTTCATG
>Ga0114994_10000684_pt1 | contig 23219 bp, 14 predicted proteins | sample ArcticOcean_MG_C_9_FD_87043 | JGI IMG/M metagenome (GOLD analysis project Ga0114994, IMG submission 87043) | Marine microbial communities from western Arctic Ocean - ArcticOcean_MG_CB2_152 | ecosystem: Environmental > Aquatic > Marine > Oceanic | place: Arctic Ocean: Canada Basin | collected...
CTCGCGTCGGCCGTCGTGCGCGCCGCTGCGAGGAGAGCGTCGGACGCGTTCTACGCGACGGGCCGGTCCTTCGAGGATCGCGACGACGCCACCTTCAACCGGCTGTACCACGCGGGGCCCTGCCTGTACCAGCTGGCTTTGGCGCTCGACGAAGCCGATGTAGATGAAAGCGAGCTGCTTATGAGTGCGCCGTGGCTGGAAGAGGCGGTCGAGGCCGTCTTCTGTGAGGAGGAGGACTCGGATACGGATTCGGATTAGTTTTTTTGTGTAAGTGTGCTCGGTTCGTTTTTTAGTTCAAGTTAAGGTACCTACTCATGCTACGCCATGCCGTGCCTACTTCTTGGAGCGGCGCGCGGAGTCCATCGCCGCTCTGAGGACGTCCGCCTCCGAAGGGCCCGCCGCCCCCGCCGGCGCGGCCTCGGCCGCGGGTGCCACGGCCTCGACCGCCGGGGCCGGAGCCGGAGCGGGCGCCGGAGCGGGCGCGGGCGCGGGAGCCGGCTTGGGCGCGGGCGCCGCCTTCGGGGCCGGGGCCGCCTTGGGCGCGGGCGCCGGCTTGGCCGCTTTCGGCGCTTTCGGCGCGGGCGCCGGCTTGTTGGCCTTGGCCTTGGCAGCGGCCGCCGCTTTCTCCTTAGCAGCGGCGGCTTTCTCAGCCGCGGCTTGCTTGGACGCGGCGGCCTTCTGGTCGGCCGCCTGCTTCGACGCCGCGGCCTTCTCGGCGGACGCCTTTTTCGCGGCCGAAGCCTTATCAGCAGCGGCCTGCTTCGCTTTGGCGGCATCGGCGGCCTTCTGCTTCGCAGCTTCCCCGCCGTCCAACTTCTTGGCCTTGGCAGCCTTATCGGCAGCGGCCTGCTTCGCGGCCGAAGCCTTTTCGGCGGCCGCCTTCTTAGACGCGGCGGCCTTAGACGCGGCCGCCTCCTTCGAGGCCTGCGCCTGCTGGTCGGCGACGGCGCGGGCGGAGGCCTTCTTTTCGGCCGCGGCCTTGGCGGCATCGGCAGTCTTCTGGGCCTGCTTATCCGCGCTGGCCCGGGCCGCAGCCTTCGTGGCGGCGGCCTTTTCTGTGGCCGCGGCCCGAGCGTCCGCGGCCTTCTGGGCGACCGCAGCGTTCTTCTCGGCGATCTTCTTCGCGGCGGCCGAGGCCTCGCCCTTGGCAGCCGGCGCCTTGGACGTGGCGGACTTGTACTGCTCGTCGGCGCGGCCGGCCCGCGCTTTCTTCGCGTCGGCCGCCGCTTTGGTTGCCTTGTCGTCGATCTGCTTCGCTTCGGCGGCTTTGATAGCCTTGGCAGCCTTCTCAGCCCGTGCGGCCTCGGCCTGCTTGGCCTTCTCGGCCTTCTCGAACGCGTCGTTAGCAGATTTCTCCTTGGCGGCGGCGGCCTTCTGGGAATCCGCGACCTTCTTCGTCTCTTTAGCCTCGAGTGCCGCGAGATTGGCCTCCGCGGCGGCAGCCTTTTTCTCGGCAGCGGCGGCTTTCGCCGCAGCGTCGGCAGCGACCTTCTCCTCGGCCAATGCAGCAGATTTGTCCGCGTTCGCCGCGGTGGCGTCGGCCTTGCTGGCGGCGGCGTCCTTGGAAGCGTCGCCCGCCGCCTCGGCCTTCGCGGCCGCAGCGTCCGCTTTCGCAGCCGCGGCATCAGCCTTGGCGGCGGCCTTCTCCGCGATCGCCGCCGCCTTGGCGTCGGCCTTGGCGGCCTTGTAAGAAGATGTCTTGGACTTGGGCAGCGCTGTCGGGAGCTTGGGCAGCGACGGCAGGCTCGGGCCCCCGCCGATCTTCGTGGCCGTGGCGGCGGGCTTGGCGCCCTTGGCCGGCGGCGGGGCCGGCTTGAACGCGTCCATCACCATGGGCACGGCGAACAGACCCGCTAACGCCGAGGCGGCGACGACGGGCAGGCCGAAGACGGCCGTCTTCTGCAGGTCCGTGAGCTCCTGGGAGCCCTTGGCGGCCAGGGCCATGGCCTGCTCCGCTTCTCTTTGCTTCTTGCTCTGCGAGAGGTAGCCGCGCAGGCCCAATAACCCGACGACCGGCAGGGCCGCGAAGGGCACCGCTCCTAGCAATTCGGCCTCGACCTTGGAGCCGGCGTCGAGCGCGGGGCTCTGCTTCGCCGCGACCGCTCTAGAGGGCGCCGGGGGCGGCGGCGCGGGCGTGTTGCCCTTGCCCTTCTTGGGCGCGGCCTTGGCCTTGGGCGCCTTGCCCTTGCCCTTTTGGACGGGGGCGGGCGCCGGGGCCGGCGCGGGCGCGAGCGCCGCGGCAAAGGGGTTCGGCGGGCTCGGCAGCTTCGGCGCCGAGGGCAGCGCGAGGCCCTTCTTGGCCTTCTTCTCGCCCTTCTGCTCGTTGAAGACGCCTTGCCGCACAACCGATGCGCGCGCCGCGGCGTTCTGGAAGGGCGAAACGAATGCGCTCGCGCCGGCGGCGATTGCGGCAATTACGAGGAGCCTCATGATTGCAGTGTGTAGTCTCGCGATTCGTGAATCGCTCGGCCGGATGCAACTGCTCGCTGTAGGAGACTGCGACAGCTGCTTGCAACCCAGATTCGCAGCGCGCTCGACGAGAGCTGCGAAGTTGATTCGCCCTGCAATTACGTCAAATGCGCACTTGGACAGGGAGCGAACACCCCGCCAGGCACTTCTCAACGCGCCAAGGACTCGTCGCCCGGCCCGGGAAGACGCGTGGCGGCGCCAGCCTAGGAATAAAACCCGCACATTAGACAGCACTTGTGCATTTTATACTCGCGCGGCGGCAAGCATTGAATCAGCACTCGCAACGGTCTGGCGAGAGCAGCTCGACAACATTGCAACAGCCAGCCCTCCGCCAACTCACCGAGTTGCATCAGTATTGCCACTTGCCAGCACTCACAGCACTTCAGTGCTAGCTGTGCACACATTAGAAATAGCAGACTCGCAGCACCCATAGACATAACGCAAACGATGCCACCAAAGCTCCTCCTCCTCCTCGTCCAAGTGACCGCCGCCAAGATCCGCGGCGTGCGGGTCCTGGCCGTCGGCACGAAGCCGGCGCTCGGAGGCCCACTTGACACGGCCGCGGCCCGCAAGGCGCAGGACAAGGACGTCAAGTACGTCACGCGGAAGAAGCCGCGAAAAGAGCTGGCCCACGACGCCGCGCGCTGGTTCGGGCGCCGCGGCTACGTCGTGGACGACGTCGGCGTCAACACGCAGCCGGTCGGCGACGACGAGCTCGTAGTCCTCTCGGCGCGCGTACTGCCCTGCGGGCCCGTGCGGCTAAAAACGGCGAACGGCACGCGCGTCACGACGCGGCCGGGCACCGTAGCTAGACGGCTGGGCCTGCGGCGGGGCCAGCCGTTTTGCTGGGACCCCACGCGGCTCGCGGCGCTCGTCCGCGAGGACGGTGGCCTCGTGCGGAGCGGTGTCCTTTGTCTTCGTCCTTTTAGTCTTCGTCGGAGACTCATCGAGCTCCGCGCCGTCGACGGTGTTACCGTAACTGCGACGGCGTGGGGGGTGACACGCGACTCACATGTTTCCACGCAGTTCCGCGCCGAAGCCACAAAAGCGCGGGCCTCGGTGGAAAACGGCGTCGTCGCGTTAGATTTGACGGTCGCGGAGCCCTCGTACCACACGGTCACGCCCGAGCTCGACGTCGACGCCGACGGCGCGCGCGTCTTTGTGAAGCTCCAGGACCGCAATGTCCTCGGGTTAGGTGTCGAGGCCGAGGTGGAAACGAGCTGCGCGCGGCACGAGGCGCCCGAGCTCTACACGTCGTTAAGAGGAGAGCGGGGCTGGGCCGTGCGCCTGAAGCCGCTCGGGGCGCGGTCCCTCTCCGGACGGCTCGACGGGCGGCGCGTCGACGCGACGCTTGATGTGGAGGAGGTGCCCGGCAGCGGCGCCGTCGCGGCCTTAACCTTGGCGAAGCAGCGCCTGGGCAGCGCCTGGCGCCTCGCGGCCGGCCGGCAGGCTGGAAAGGGGCCCTTCGCGACGGTCGGCGCGGCCCTATCAAGGGGGCCATTTGAAACCTACGCAAGCTTCGGCGGCGGGGCGCCGCTGCAGGAGCGGGGCCTCGCTTCACCTAGACTTTGCGAACGGGCTCCGGGGGCCGACCGGAAGGACGCCTTGTCCGATACTTTTGACGGGGGCCTCGTCGGCTGTCGCGTCGCGGTCGACCGCCGGGTCCGGGACGCGTCCCTGGGCGTGTTCGCGGACGCGTGCGCCGCGAAGGACTGGGGCTCTGCCCTCGTAACCGACGCGGCGTACGGCGTCTCCCTGAGCTACTCGCTGCTGCGGGTCGATGTTACGAAGCGGGCGGGGGCGCTCCGGGCGCGGCCGGCCGTGACCCTGCGCCTTGCGGACCCCGGGGCGGGGGTGCGCTGCCCGTGAAGTATATTATCACATTATTACTTACCGTGACCCGCTAGAGGGCGCCGCGGCGGGGCGAGCGCGGCGCGGGGGGCTGCCCAGCTAGAACTTGCACATGAGATGTGCGAGCGGGTCGGGGAGGCCCGGCGATGCCAGGAGCTTCGCGCCGCGCGTCCTAGGCCGGGACGCCAGCGCGGAATTGCCGCCGACGAGCCGCGCAAATGTCGACGGCGTCCTAGCCGTTGGCACCGATCGGCCGCGAACAACCAGCGTGCGGAAAACGAAGATCCCGCGAAGCCGCGGGCGCAACATTCGCGCGTCCGCGAGGAGACCGGCGGATTCGAGATACGCCGCTGTGCCTGAAGGCGACACCTCTTCTCTCTCGTAATAATCACTCGCCTCACGTAACGCCTCCTCTTCTGGTGTAACCATATCTTCAAATCCAGAATCGCTGCCTTTTCGCGAAGGGTCCGCACCGAAGCGGAGAAGCACGCGAACTACAGCAGGAATGTTTAAACAGATCCACAGCGGGAAACCGGACAGCGATGGGCACTTCCTGGCCTTGTGTAATTGGGGTCGGCGCCGGCTGCGCAGAGCAGCTCGCACAATTCGTGTCACCCGAATATTGCAGCGATGAATAGTGGTGTGTTTTGGACATAATAATCCGTTAATTCGGGATCACCAGGAAGCGCATCGACCGTGGCGCCGCGAGCTAAGAGCAGCCGCGCGACGTCGCAGCGCCCGCGCTCCCTTGCACTGTCATTAGATTTTTGTCCGCCCCTGGCAAGCATGTGCAGGAGCGTTTCCCCATATCCAATTGTCCAGTTGTGGATGTTGAATTGTGCATTCGCATCGTTGCCGTCATCTAGCCATTGCTGTACCGTGGCGACATCTCCATTCATCGCGGCGCGAACGATGGCATACACCGCCATGACCCTGGTGTCTCCAATAGAGTAGCCTGAGATGCCGCCCTTGCCAGCGTTTGAGCGGAGTGACAGCGCTGGCGCAACGCCTTCAGATCAGTCACTCTACTTTGCGATGGCTTCCGGAGCGTAACATCATTATGGCTCAGCAAAACCCGGGTAAAAATACTGAAAAACCCGCGAGAAAAACCCGAACCCGTACCAAAACACAGGCGTTTACGCTTTTGCCCTTACATGCTCAGCTAATTCGCTTGCACAGAGTAGGACACATTATATAGATACAGGCAGACGCCGCAATTGAGTAGCTGGTGTTTGGAGACGCCTAAGCTGTAGAGAGCTGCAAGCATGAGGCTGCTGCACGCCCTCGCCGCGGTCAGCGCCCTGCGGCCGCCCGTTAATCAACTCCGCCGGCCGACGCGGAGGAGCGCGCAGACCACGACGGTGCAGGTCGAGCTCGGCGACCGGAGCTACCCGATTTACATCGGCGACGGGTTACTCACCGAGGACGCGGCCACGGCCTCGACGTATTTACAACCCCACGTCAAGGGGTCCCAGGTGCTCATCGTGACCAACGAGATCTTAGATCGGTTAGGTTATACGGAAAGGACGAAAGCCGCTTTAGAATACGGCGACTCCGGTCTAAGGGTGGAAACGCTAGTCCTCCCGGACAACGAGCGATTGCCGAGCGAGGCCACGAAGACGCTGGAGAATTTGGGTGCCATCACGGACTACGCCATCGAGAAGGCCCTGGATCGCAAAGTGACCTTTGTAGCTTTAGGCGGCGGCGTCATCGGCGACATGGTGGGCTTCGCGGCGGCCTGTTATGTGCGAGGTGTCGATTTTATTCAAATACCCACGACTTTGATGGCCATGGTCGACTCGTCCGTGGGCGGCAAGACCGCGGTCAATTCCAAGGGCGCGAAGAACATGGTCGGTGCGTTCTACCAACCGGTCGCTGTTATTGCCGATGTCGGGTCGCTGCGAACGCTGCCCGATAGAGAACTCGCGAGCGGCGTCTCGGAGGTGATCAAGTACGGTTTGATTCGGGACGCGCCGTTCTTCGAATGGCTCGAGGAGAACATCGAACGCGTGCTGGAGCGGGATAGTGCAGCTCTGATCAAGACCGTGGAGGACTCGTGTCGGAACAAGGCGGAGGTTGTTGCACTCGATGAGAAGGAGGGCGGCGTGCGCGCTACACTTAATCTAGGACATACTTTTGGCCACGCCGTCGAAACGAAGTCCGGCTACGGGCACTGGCTCCATGGCGAAGCGGTAGGCATTGGCATGCACATGGCCGCCAAGATGTCTCGCGATCTGGGATGGATTACCGACGACTTATTTGAGCGGGCGGTGGCGCTCGTGGCGCGGTCTAATGTGCCTACGATCTTACCTCTGGACTCGCCCATGGACGTGGAGGCCTTCGAGTCGATCATGGCCGTGGACAAGAAGGTGGCGGACGGGTTGTTGCGGCTCATACTGCTCAAGGGGGACCTCGGCAACTGCGTCTTCACGGGGGAATACGATAGGAAGGTCCTTCGGGGGACGCTGGAGCACTTCTGCGACCCCGAGAACCGGAGTAACTAGGGGCATTACTTTTTCGCTCCGGGCAGCGCACACACATACATAGACGCTCCCGACACCTCCCGTCGACGGCGTCAAGGCGCCGGGATCACCTCGACGCCGTCGCCGCAAACGTTCAGGCCGCGATCTCGGCCACGAGTTCCGCGATTGTAGTGACGACGCGGCGCCGGGCGTCTGGTGGGCGTGTCCCGAAGACGTGCGGCGTCTCCGTCGATAGCCGGATGAGGGCTCCGGCGTCCTTCGCCCGGTCGACGAGGGGCCCCACCGCGGCGCACCACACGTCTGGAGGATCGAAGAGGATTAACGCAGCAGGGTACGGTCCGTCGAACGGCTCGCGCAGCACCCGCAACTCGTCCCTCGCCAGGCCGAGCATCGTGACGACATTCCCAAACCCGCACATGGTCTCGGCGGTGACGTCCTCGTGAACGCGGTCCATGCCCTTGGGTCGCGCCCGCCGCGCGGAGAAGTCGTCTTCTCACAGCTTTTGGGACCATGCCGAGGAGCGTCGCGAACGAGGCAACTGAGCACGCAATAACGGGTGCGAGCGGCGACGTCACTAGCCCCCGGAGCTTCCGAAACGCCGGGTCCTCCTCGCGGTTCTCCAGATATGGCGTGACGCAGACCACGGGGACGTCGCGCCGCGCCTTGAGCGCGAAGTAGCCGCCGATGCTGTGCGTCACGACGACGAAGCGGCGGCCCTGCTTCTGGGCGGTGGCGACCTCCCGATCGATCGCACCGGCCACGTGCGCGATTTGCTCTTCCACGGAGAACGCACCGCGCGGCCGGTTCGCTGCCCAGCGCGTCGCGTCGGCCCACCAGCGCTTCGAGACGCGGCGCCGCCCATCCACGAAGCCGCGGAGGCCCAGCACGGCGACGTCGCCGCGCGTCGCGTCGGCGAGCTCTCGCGCGACAGCGGCGTAGAACCGCGGGATGCCGGGATTGCCGGGAACGAAGAGTATGCGCGGGCCGTCACTAACGCCGGTGTGGCGCAGTATGTCGAAGTCGGCGCGCGCGCTGTAGGCGTTTGCGACTATCGGCAGCGCTGCCAGGGCAGTGAATGCAGCGATCCAGGTCGCCATAGTTCTGCACTACTACCGTGTAACGATAAACAGTGTGCGCAGTGCTCCAAAATGTGCTCCGCAGCCTCCTCTGCCAAAATTGCTTTCTCAATGCTGGCAGTTGCTTACGCGTGCTCAAGCTGCAGCAGCGCTGCAGCGCAGTAGCTTCTGGTACTCGCAAGTACCGCCACGCTAGTGGCGGAGATCCAGACAAAACCCGATTTGTCTCGAGAAAACCCGTAAGATGAACTTGCCTCGGGACCTTGGACAGCAAATCGTCGCCGCTGCACCACACACGTCATCGACGAGCCACAGACAACATTTCGGTTGGGCTCCGCGCAGCGCCGTCACATCTGGAGGCTCCAAAAACGCTCTGCCGAGGCATGAAAGACGCACTGCGGACGCGGCAACATCTTAGACGACTCCACCATGAAGTAAGAAGAGACTTCTTCCAGCCATGAGACCGCTGCTGGCAACCGTACTACTCGTCGCTAGTCCAGCGCGACCGCTCGAGTTCGGTCGACGCGAATTCCTCACCACTATAACCGCGGCCACGCAAACGCGACCAACTTGGACGCCGACGGCACTGGCACACTTAAGTGTAGAAAAAGCCGCGACGCTCGACCGGTTGGACTTCGCGCGCTACCCGGACCCGATACTGCGGCTCGAAGCGAAGCCGGTCGAGCGCTTTGACGCGACATTAGCGAGTACGGTCGCGCTGCTCCGAGATGTAGCGCGCCGCCAAAACGCAGAAGGCCTGGCGGCCTCGCAGTGCGGCGTCGACGCGTGCATCGTGCTGCTAGGAGACGACGTGTTCGTCAACCCCACGATCACGAAACGGTCGCCCGAGGCTCAACTGAGGTGCTGGACGGAGCGGTGCCTCGCTTTGCCCCCCGACGTCCGCGTGGAGACGCTCCGCGACGAGGCGTTGACCGTCGCCGCCTTTTCCGTCGCCGGCGCGCCCTTTACGACTACACTCACGGATGCGGCGGCGCGCCAGTTCTCGCACGAGTACGACCACGCCCGGGGGGTGCTCATCATCGACCACGCCTATGAAGCTGTGGAGTCGATGGCGTACCCGGCGATGGCGGGCCTCGAAGGCCCTCTCCATGCGGAGCGGCGACGGCGCGCGTGGGACCGGGCATAATGTTATACTGTTACTTTGAGCTCGACGCGGAGTTTCCGTTCGCGCCGTACCCATTTCGCTTTCACACGGGTGGGGTCCACGCGCTGTCCGAGGGCCACGTGCAGGGTTTTGTCAAGAGCCGCGCCCGCGACGACGAGTTCCTCTGCGTGCGCCGTCAGGTCCAGGTCCGACGCCCGGTCGACGCCGGGGAACGGGCCGAGCGTGACGACCAGACCGTCAGCAATTGCCTCGACGACCGCACCGGGCGGTGGTGTCGAGACGGACGCGGTCAGTGGCGCAGCGGGCGGCGGCGGCGACGGCGCCTTGGCGGCTACCGGCTCTAGGGCCGGCGGCGGTGGCGCAGTGGCGGCCGGCTTGCAGATTGGTCGCGGCGGCCCGGCGACCCGTGCCGGCGGTGGTGGCGCAACTCGTGCCGGTGGTGGTGGCGCGGCGGCGGCCGGCGCCGGCTCAGGGGTCGGTGGCGTCGCGCGGACGGGCGGCGGCGCGGCCGGCGGCACCGGTCGCGCCTCGAGTTTCCGCGGCGCGGAATCCGCCGATGCCGCGCCGAGCCGGCGCGGCGGCTCGCAGACCACGACGTCCGTGCGCGACGCGAGCGTCCGATTGGCACCGGTGCTCAAACGAATGGGCGCCGTGCTTGGACCACTCTGCTGCCCATCCAGGCGCTGTGGTGGCGGGCAGTGCTTGAGGTCCTTGTCCACTGCAGTGTGCGCGTAAAATTGGCCCTGGAGCGGGGCCATCGCAGCACACTACCGTCGCGTCGGAGGTCGAAGCGCTGTGGGCAGCCTTAGTTTCATGTTTTGCCCTAAAACCCGTCCCCATCAAGTTTTAGCGCCAGGCAGTCACAGAGGTTCCCACACGCACGGTACCCCAACCGAGCGGTCGTGAATCCCAGTGTACTAAAACTCGTGCCGGGAATTTGCCTTCCAGATACCAGTGGTGTCAACTTTTGCAAAAGTGTGTGACCACCGAGGAGTTACAAACACAAAAAAAACATGCAAGGGCAGCGCCTCCTCCGCCACGCGCTCTGGTGGGCGTGGGCGGCTGCGGGCGGCGACGGCGCGCGCCCGCGCGGGCCCAAACGCGCTGTGGCACCGGCGCCACACTGGGGGCGGAACGCCGACGTCCGCGCGAACCTGCCCTTCCTGAAGACCGGCGCGCCCGGGGCGGCGGCGGGGGGTCTCTCAAAGCGCCCGGCGGGGCGGCGGGATCACGTTGACACGGGGTCGGTCCGGCCGCGGCCGCACGTACAGCGCCTGGAGAAGCGCGACGCGGACCGCCCACCCAAGCGGACGCCGGGGCCGCCCAGGAAGCACACCGTGAAACCGGCGCTCCAGAAGGAAGCGCTCCGCGCGAAGATGGAGCTGCGCGCGCGGCAACCGGCGCCAAAGAGCGACGCCGCGTGCGGCTGCGACTGCGCGGGCGCGAGCGTGCCGAGCTTTGTGGCCGACGGCTGGTGCGACGAGGAAAACAACGTGGCGCCCTGCTACGACGGCGGAGACTGTTGCCAGGCGACGTGTCCGCCCAACGCTGTTTTCACCTGCGGCATTGTGGGTTTCACTTGCGCGGACCCGAACGCGGGAAATTGCGCCGCGGGCTACGACTGCGAGGCTATAACTGCGCCGCCGGCTACGTACTATGACGACAACAACGACGACGGCTCGACGGACGACGATGGCTCGATGCCTGACTGCTCCGACGGGCACTCGTGTCCCGGGTCCTGGATCGCCGACGGCCTCTGCGACGGCGTTTCTCAGATGTACGGGTGCGACCTGAGTTGTTATGATGACGATGGTGGAGATTGTTGCGGCGGCTACACGTGCAGCGGCGGCGACGACGACGACGACGACTGGGATTATGCGTTCTCGTACTCGTACGAGGGCGCGTGCCCGGTGGAGTGCTACGGCATGTCCTGCGACGACTGGACAGTGTGGGGCAACACCTGCGCCGATTTGGAGAATACGTACGGCTGTGACTGCGCGGGCTGCGCGTGCGAGGAGTACGATTTCGACGACGGGATTACCGGAGGCGGCTGTTCTGACGTCAACGGCTACGATTGCTGCGATGCCACCGTTCCCAGCTGGGCGGGCGACGGTTGGTGCGATGCGGAGAACAACGAGTCGCCGTGCTTTGACGGTGGCGACTGCTGCGAAGCGTCGTGTGAGGATGGAAGTTACGATTGCGGCTACAACGGCTACTCGTGCCGCGACGCCAGCACCTACGACTGCGCCGCGGCCTCGAACACAGCGGGCGTCGGCGACGGGGTTTGCGACGCCGCGAACAATGTGGAGCCGTGCTACGACGGCGGCGATTGTTGTGAAGCGACGTGCGTGTCGAGCGAGTGCGGCAACTACGAGTGCGTCGACCCCGCCGTGCTCGCGCAGACGTGCGACGAGGCGATGACCTGCGGCGCGTGCGGCTCGGGCTGCGCGTGGTGCGCCGCGGACCTGATCTGCGCGGCGGCGAGCGCCCCGCCGGCCCTGAGTAGTATTCTGCCGTGGGCGACCGCGGCCACGTGCGACGCGAACGACTACGTCGACACGTGTCCGGCGCGCGACGACCCCGTGCCGGACCCGTACTACGAGGCGCAGTGGTATTTGGAGGCCATCCGCGCACCCGAGGCCTGGGCCGCCGGCTACACGGGCAGTGGCGTCCAGATCCTCATCAACGACGAGGGCGTCGACAACACGCATCCCGACCTCGCCAAGCTCGATGTGGCGAACTCCTGCGACGTGTACGCCCCGTCGGGCTCCGACGCGCACGGTACGGTCTGCGCGTCGCTGGCGGCCGGCGACTCGAACTCGCACTGCGGCGCCGGCGCCGCGCCGGGCGCCGGCCTCGCGTCGTGCGTGCTCTTCTCGAGCTCGGGCGGGCCGGTGGCCTCGCAGGCCTGGAGCGAGGACTACCTTGCGTATAATCATAACGTCAACGACATCTCCTCGAACAGCTGGGGCATGGACAACTGCTGGCGCACGGCTTACTCGTCCACCGATTGCCCGTTCGCGTGCCCCTCGGGTAACTCGTACTGCCCGTGCGACGTGTGTGGCAGCGCTGACTGGAGCGGCGGCGACCTCTCCCAAACGTGCGAGGCCGCCGTCGTCACCTACTGCGCGTACTACCTGGAGGACGACGTGACCCCCTGCTTAGAACTGGACCACTACTTCGTCCAATGCGGCTTCGGGCAGCTCTCGACGCTGGCGCACGATAAACTCGTCGAGGGCACGACGGAGGGGCGGAACGGTCTGGGCATGGTCTTCGTCTTTGCCGCGGGCAACGAGTTCGACATTGGCGACGACGTGAACTACGAGGGATACCTGAACTCGAGGTTTACCCTCTCCGTGGGCGCGCTCGGCCGCGACCTCAAGCACAGTTCGTACTCGTCGAGCGGCGCGCCCGTGTTCATCTCCGCGCCGGGCGGCGACTCGGAGAACTACCACGGCATGCTCGCCGCGCTACCGCTGTCCCACGGCGCCACGGACAACTGCGGCGACGCCGGCATGGGCACGTCCTACGCGGCCCCGCTCGTTGCCGGCGTCGTGGCGCTCGTGCTCGAGGCGAACCCGAATTTGAACTGGCGCGACGTGCAGGGCGTGCTGGCGGCGACGGCGTCGCGCCCCCACGAGGATGAGGAGGACCAGTGGATCACGAACGCGGCGGGCGTCAAGCATAGCTACAAGTACGGCTTCGGGCTGGTCGACGCCCTGGCCGCGACGGCGGCGGCGACGACCTGGACGACCTGGGGCCCGGAACTGACGCTCGTGACGCTGACGACGTCCGGCCAAACCTTGCTCGATTACGACGGCGCTGAGCACTGGGTCGAGTCAACGGCGACGGCGTTCACCGGCGCCGCTTCGGACTTTGTGATTGAGGCCGTCGCGGTCTACGTGACGATAGAACACCCGCGCCGCGGCGACTTACGAATTGAACTGGAACGGAACGGTATGACGTCGCTCCTCACGGACGACAAGCTCGAGTTCGGCAAACGCTACACGCACCACAAGTACACGACGTTGCGCCACTGGGGCGAGGCAGCCGACGCCGGGGCCTTCACGCTTCGCGTAACGGACCGGAGGAAGGGCTCGGGCGACGACGACGACATCGGCCAGCAGAACTACTACTTCGGGACCGACGACGGTGACGAAAACGGCGTGCTTGTGTCCTGGACGCTCCAGCTCTACGGCCACGACGGGGACCCGGCGATGCAGTGGACGCCGCAGCCGACGCCGCTCACCGCCGCCGAGGACCGGTCGTACGCCGACGGGACGGCATGCGACGAGTCATCCCCCACGTGCTCCGACGGCAGCGCCGCGTGGTGCTGCGACGGCGACGGGTCCTGCACGGACGGCGACGACGACTACTGCTGTGGCAATTCATACCTCTGCTCGAACGATTCGGCGGAGTGGGCGGCGGCGAACGGGGGCACGCTGTGCTGCGCGGCGGGGTCCTACGGGGACGACGATACTTCAGTTGAGGCCCGCGCCTGGATGCCGGGCGCGGGCTGGTGCTCGTCGGACCTCGACGAGAGTCCAGGCCCGACAAGTAGCGCCGAGGCGTGCTGGGATCTGTGCGTGGACGTCTACGGCGCAGCTACGATCGTGGCGATCGACTGGACGCAGAACGACCAGTATTGCTGGTGCCAGAATTCGTGCGAGTGCATGGAGGACCAGGGCGACGACGACATCCATCTCATTACTTCCACTGATATCGCGGCGCTCCCGGAGGCCTGCGTCGGCCCCTGCCCCGACGAGGAAAATGCCTACTCCACGTGTTTAATGGAGAACGACTCCGGGCGCGACGACAACGACGACGACGACGATGATGGTGACGACGACTTTAGTCCGTCGACCTGCGACGACGTGCAGCAGTGGCTCCCGCACGCGTGCATGTACAACACGAACTTGCTGTGCCAGGATCCCTGGTTCGCGTACATCGAGTGCAGCTACGAGAGCCTTGCCGAGGAGGCGCTTAACCTGCAGTGCGACTTCCAGTGCCGGACGCCCAGCCCCATGCCGACGGCGAAGCCGACGATGGAACCGACGCCCGCGCCTTTCATCGAGGGCTCCGTGAGCTTCGCAGGGTTGACCGAGGACGACGCGGTGGCCCACGAGGACGTGATCATCAATGCCATTGCGGATGTGGCGGGCGTGCCGCCGGCGGCCGTGACTATCCTAAGTATGTCCGCTTCGGCGCGCCGCCGCCTCGCGGACGAGGTGATCGTCGAGTACGAGATCGAGGCCCCGAACATCGCGGCCATCGGCGACGTCGAGGCCGCGCTAGCCAAGGCCGAGGAAGACCCGACGCTGGTGGACGCGGCTTTGGAGAGTAGTGCCCGGGCGGACACCGTCGAATCGGTCGCCGTCTTTGCCTCCGTCGCGACCACAGAGCTCCACAGCGAGATCGTCGCGCCGAGCCCCGCGCCCACGGTCATGCCCTCCACGCGCGCGCCGACGACGGCCGCGCACCGGGAAAAGAACGAGCGCAAGGAGTTCTACCGAAACGCCGGCATCCTGGCCGCCCTGATCATCGCCGGCGTCGTCTGCTTCTGCGGCGCGATCGGCATCGGCGCGTTCGTTGGCACGCGCGTCGGCCTGGCGCTCTTTAAGCAGAAGAAGACGATGCGCGCGACGACGCCGGCGCCGGCGCCGCCGCGGCCCTCGGCGCCGCCGATGCCGCCGGTCCAGGCGGAGGTGGTCCAGGGCAAGTGCGTCGTCGCGGAGCCCGTCTACGAGCAGGAGGAGCCCTGAATTTGACCCCGGCCTTGGCTTAGAGCAAGGCTATACCAAACGCCCTCGCACCTTTACCCCGTTCCGTCCGAATAAGGTGTATCATGATATATTACTATGAATTGTTAGTTGGCACCTTGAGGTGCGCCAGAAGCAAATCAAGCTTGCCCTGCGTCGCCTGTGCCACCGCCTCGAGCCGCCGCACGCGCTCGAGGACGCCGCCGCCCGTCTCGCCCATTATCTCCTTCTGTTCCCGGTGCACGTCCAGGCTCACCATCTTGCGCCAGGCCGTGGTGATTTGGGAAATCGCCCGCTCCACCTCGAGCCAGTTAAAGCCGTTCTTGCGGAAGCGTGACGTCACGTAGGTCGCGGGCACGTTCTCGTATAAACACGAGTAGTAGCCGTCAGCGCAAACGGTGCAGATCGTCGCCCGGGACTCGGCCCGCTCCAGGAAACACCCCGGTTCCCGAATCGTCACCAGAGAACCGGGCTGGTGCCTCAGCGTAATCTGCGCGTGCTCGACTACCACGTCCAAATTCTGGAAGGAGACCTCGACCATGCCGTCGTCCCGCATTTCCACGACGCGCGCCCGCTGGGGCAGGTGGCTGGTCGCGAAGCGCGAGTAAAGCAGCTCACCCCGCTTGAAAGGGCGCGACTTCGTCGGAACGAGCTCGCCCATTTTGAGCAAAGCGTTCAGGTCCCGCGCCACGCTCTCCGCACTCACGACCTGGCGCGTCCGCGGCAGTTTCACGGCGTACCGAATACCCTCCTGCGCGTGTTCCTGGTCCTTATTTTCCGCGATATCGAGATCCCTCCGTTCGTGCGTCATCCGCACTTTTAGATCGCAGGTGATCTCCGCCGGCCGCCGCGTGCCGCCCAATAAAACATAGACCTTTTGGCCCGCGTGGTACTCCGAGGCCTCCGGGCGCTTCGTCAGAATGTCTTCATCCCGAACGCGCGCCCGCCGCCAGAGCAGAGGCTTGAAGGGCCTTGTGAGCTTCGCCAAAGTCACGGGGTCTCGTTCAGCTTTAGACTGCCGCCGTTTCGCGAGGACCTCGCGGTGGTGCACTTTCAGAGCGAGCTTCTGACACAAGTACGCGGCGTTGTAGTACCGCAATCTCGCTTTTCTTTCCTGCACCGCATACGCTCCTACTCGAAAGACCCCAGCTCGGAAGAGTTGCCAGCCCGCCAGATGCCTCGTGGCCGCCAAGAGCTTCGGGCACGTCTCCTGGGACATGATCCGTTCTAGCGTTTCTGCATTTAAGGCGTTCACGAACACGTGCCCAATAGCGGCCACGTGGTGCGTCGACGGCATGGGCTGCCCGACCATGTGCTGGATAATATCTACCCCAATCACGTCGTGTTTCCTTGAGCTTAGTAACTCGCCAGACGTTAAACCGCCGTGGGCGAACTCGTCGTCCTCGCCGTGCTTCGTGTCCGCCGCGTCCTGTTCGTCCTCCTGCCACGAGGCCCGCGCTCTGATGCGGAACGCGCTTCCTTCGAACATGAGGCTGAGTTGGTCATTGACTTGACCGCCTCGGATGATAAATTCTTTCGCGGCATACAAACGAGGCATCAATGCTAAAGAGATCTCCGTCACGAGCGTCTGGCACTCTCTATTGGCGGCCTCGAAGCGCCTTAACCAGGGGGACGAGGCCGGCACTCGCAGTCGAGAGTGCGTCACGCCGCCCTCCGTCGGGGGCCCGCCGTCCCAGCGCTCGCCGTAGTAGACCGTATATCTTAAAACTTTGTCCAGGGACTTGATGCGCGCGTGGAGTTCCCCGTGGGCCGTAAATTCTTGGTCGGACGGCGCGACTACCACAAGCGTGCCCACGCGTAACCCGGAAACGGAGCGCACCGTATCGTTCAGGAAGGGCAGCTTGGCCACATAACCGCCTAACTCTTCCTTGGCCACCGCTCTTTGCAAGGCCGGGGACAAGGATTGGAGCATTTCTCTATGATAGATTTTCCGAAACAGCCCTTCAGAATTAATATAATATTCCCGCAAGTGCCGCTGTAAGGATTTCGTAATATTTCTCTCAGTGATGTACTGGTTCAAATTGTCCATTGACGTTCTGTAAGCGTTTAGCGCCGGGTCGAAATTCGTCAACACATTGGCGATCTCGCCAATCAACAAAGCCGTCATGACCATCCCACAAAGCATAATAGCCGCACCTAGAAAGTGCTCCCCGAACGTAATCGCGTCGGCCTCGCCCCCGAACGCCTTGGCCGCCCAACTCAGAGCCGCGACGTACTCGTACCACATGCCCCGCCGTTGGAAGCGCACCGTGGCGAGCCAGCACTTGGGGTCGCCGTCCATCTCTAGGAACGTGCCGTCGGAAAGGGGCAGGGCGTCGTACTCGTAGAGTTGGGAGGACCGTTGGCGGTTGCCCGTGTACTCCGGGCAGGAACTTCCGACCAAGCGAATCAAACACGCGAAGAAGTGCGTCGTCACGAGTAACAGAGTCGTGTACTTGATCATTGTGGTGAGCTTGAAGGACACGTTGATTTTGGAGGCGAGGCGGCTGACGACCCGCCCGAAGCGCATCATCCTCAGTAAACGGGGCAGTCGCAACAATTTCGCTATGCGCGTGACGAACAATCCACCTTCATCGTTCGCATCATACAAGAAGATGGACAAAAACGTCCCGCCGTTACTTAATGTCACCACAGTCTCAAAGGGGAAGCAACTCACGAGGTCGAGGAAGAACCAGCCGCGAATATATTGGATCGCGATGGGGTACAGCTTCAGGACCCACCGGTCCCGTTCGCGGTCATAGAACGCTAAATTGAAGTTCACTAAGAGATCAACAACAAAGTAGATGTCCACCATCAAGTTCACGTAAAACAAAGTAATGTTCGTGCGCACGAAGGCGATCTCGAAGGGCGTGACTAGAGCGACATAACACAAGAGCGGAATCATGCTCACGGACCACGCGCTCAAACAAACCCCTCTAGGATTAAACCGCCACGTGCGCCGCGGGAAGCGCTCCTCCGTCCGGGCGCGCTTGACCATGGGATTCTCCGCGGCTTCCGCGCCTCTCACAAGTCGTTTATAGGACTGCACGATGCTATCAAAGCACCACCGTCGCTTCTCATTTAGACGTCTAGGTTTCAGGTCCTGCACCAGTAAAGAAGGCGACACCTTGGACGACCGCCGCCACTTCTTGTGTTTGGCGTCGTAATAGTGGTCGCTCTCTTCGGTGGCGAGGGCGTTCTGCGGTAAAGAGCTGAAGGCCCACTCGTCGTCGTCTCTTCCAATACTCGCTCGTGTGCTGCCGCCCTGCGCCAACATGGAGCCGTGCTGCGTATGTCTCAGGCGCTCGCGGGGCAGCTCCTGCATGGAGGCCTGGCGTTTTACTGGGGGGGGCTCCATGCTGTGCCCCGGTGCTTGTGTCCGGGGCGTCTGGTGTCGAACGCTGCGGCGGCTGCCGGCGAGGATGCCCGGCTGTTGCGCTGGTTCTCGCTTCGCCCTTGCTCAAAGTTGGCCAGGAGGTGAACGCCTCACGTGAGAACTGGCTTTTTCGCAGGTGAAACAACCAGCCAGCGCTGAGAGAGGGCTTGAGGGGGGCTATAGAAGGCCCGCACGCGTGGCGGTCTGGCGCGGGTTTTGTGTGTCTAGGGTGCTCTGCGCTTTTGATCATAGTAGGAGATCGCTTCGACACCCGAAAGGTTCGCGAGACGAGGCGGACGCTATGATACCTGCGGTACGCCGTCGTCGCGGGCAGCACTCCGGGTAAGGCCTGCTCGGCAACGCCACAGCAGTGCAAAAAAGGCTGCCCAACCACGGCGCGTGGCCGCATGCGCTCGCAGTCGCTGCCCGTCGCCCCCGCGCGCGGGCAGCGGTCGTACGTGAGTCGGCTCGTCCGGTCCGCATCGCCGCGGCGGCGGGTCCATGAGAATGACGCCGGCGCGACCGCCCGAACCCTGGGCCTCGTCCTCGCGGTCATCGTGGTCACGTCCTCGCCCGCCTTCGTCTTTTCAGTGTGCGCGGCCGCGCCCGTGTCGGCGTTCGCGGCGCATGTAATGGGCACGCTCGCGTGGGCGATTTTAATAGGGCGGGCGGAGGCCCACGCGTTCGCCGGCCTGTTCCTGGGCGCCGAGGTGCTCGGTATATCCCTGGGCGTCGCGGGCGTTTTGGTCCTACCTTTTGTGGCGGACAATGCGTCCGTCACAATTCTTTTTGGCGTGCTCGCGACGGGCCACGTCGCGCTCCTGGACTACTCGCGGCGCGCGCTCGAGGGGCTGTTACATCGGCGGCGTATTGAGCCCGAGCCCTGAGTTACACTGTTATGCTTCCCTGAGCGCCGAGCGCTTCTGGTCGAGCTTCTCCACTAACCCCGGGAACCGGTCCGTGCGCCACGCGACGACGTCCGCGAGAAAACCCCGCATGCCGTCGTCGAACTGGGTCAGGGCCAACGTCGCGTAGCCCGCGTCTTGTAAATAAGCCACGTCCTTTAAAGACCGGACCTCCACGAGCAACAAGCTAATGTCCACTCGCTTCAAATCCAGCGACGCCAGCGCCATTCCTACACTCTCCTCCACGTCCAGCGCGAAGAAGTCGACTTGGTGAAATCTGTTCTCCAAAAAGATCTCCGTCAGCGGCGCGCAGGGGACGGCCCCGCTCTTTTTGTCACAGGTCCGATCGTGGCCGCGACTACAAAAGTCGTCCATGGTCGCGGCGTCAAAGGTCCCCCGCTTCTCGCAGATCGCACCATTATAAATGGTGGCATTCGGTCGATTCCGGGGCAGTTCGCATAACGCGCAGCTCGTTGGTTCGACCAAAAGACCTCTCCAGCGCAGCTGCCGCTCGAAGTGCCATGTGACCGACTCGTCCACGCCGTCGATGGCGCCCGCCTCGGCGAACGTGCCCCTTGGTTTATCGGCGAAGAAGAGCTGCTTGACGAGGAAGTCCAGGTAGTCGCTGGCCAGGAACTTAGAAGGGCCCAGCCTGAGCTTCGGCGCCTCCACTTGAGCGTGGCGCACGTGGCCACTTAGTAAACGAGCAGCATCTCCTTTACAGATGCGGCGCATGCAGCCCTTGCGCCGCCAGTCGTGGCCCTCACCTACTGCGCACGTCCGCTGCGTCGGGCCGGCGCACTCCTCATTGCTATCGGCGAGGAAGCGCCTTAATTCCGCCAGGTATTCAACGACCGCGAGCGTCTGCGTCGCGCCTTCTTCTATTAATGGCGCGTGGCAGTGTCTACAAAACTTGATGGGGGCGCCACTACCGTTCGGGAAACGCACTCGATAAAATGCCTCTCTTTCTAGCGCCGCGGACCACCGCTCTGCATCGAGGCGTCGCCGGGCCGGCTGGCCGAGGCGGTCCGCGGAGCCTTCAGGTATAAAGTGAGGCACCGGTTCGTGCGCGGGACACGTCGTGCTGTTGGTCCACGAGCACACCTTGCGCCAGAAGGCCGGGGCATCCACCTCGCGCGAGAAGTCCAGCTCCAGTACTTGAGTATAGGCGCGTACTCGATCGTCGTGCGCGCGCAGGATCTGGGCGGCCTGGGTCCGGGACGGCGTCGTCTTAGACCCGAGCGCCGCCCAGAAGCGCGCGCCGTAGGGCGCGTACATGCGGCTCCGCGCGGCCGTCCACTTGAGTGATGACTGAGCCCACGCGTCGGCATCGCGCGTCGTCAGCACGAACTTGGCTTCTGGATAAAACTTGCGGATGATCGGTATCAGGGCTGGGTCCGTGAACGGCGCGTCCTGGAAGCACTCGTACTCTCTCATCGCCTCCACGAACGGCCGTGGCTCGCCGGCGAGCGCCCGCTTGTCCAGTCGGTGCTCCAGCACCTGGGCCTTGGCCTGCAGCCCCATCTCGCGCAGCCCCAGGAGCCGACAGACGGCGCTCAGTGAGGTCGTGCCCGTCTTCTTCGCGCCGACGCCGACGAGGCGCACCCGCGGCTCGGCGACCGCCGCCGCGAGCAGCAGTCCCGCCCGCAGGACCATGGCTCCTTATGCACACTTCTAAGACTGCATTTCACAAGGCTGCCCGATGTTGCAGTACGCACGTCTAGGCCTGCATTTCTATCGCTCGTGGCGGTCTCGAGGCTGCCTAATGTTTTACCAGACGGCAGCACGCTGGACTGGTGTACAGGTGTAGAATTAGCGCGTTTTTCAGAAAATAACGTGCGGGTATTACACTACGGGTTTCAATCCCCGCGACAACTTGCCGGTCCTCTACCGGCCCAGAAGGGCACCAGGGGTCGCTCTGACTTTCATTCATACAGCATCGATCGAGATCGGGCTGCCCAACGCCGCGACCGGCGCCAAAGCCATATCTGACATGATGGCTCCCGCATCGATGCCGACGCCAAGCCACAGCTAAGATGCGGCTCCTCGTCGCATGCGTCCTACTGAGAACGGCGCGCGGGGCGCACGCGGGCTGCCGCAGCTGCGCGGCGGGCGTGTCTACGGCCGATTACCGCGTCCGACGGCACTGCGGCCCCCTCTGGCGGAGCATCGCGAACCGGACACAAGCCTCAGCGAGGACACTGGTCCTCTTGCCGGCGAGCGGGTTAGGTGACATGGCGCACGCCTTCGTGACCGCGGCACATATCGCGGTTCGGCACTCTTTGCAACTGAAACTGCTGAATCACCGCAAGTTCAACGGGGTCGGGAGCTACTTACGTCATGCCAGCGCCGGCGGCGCAAATCTCATCATGAACGCCAGTGACTTGCCCGTTCCATTAGTTGCGGTCACGAACGCGTCGCAGCGGAGCTGGAACCGAGGACCTCCGTTCCTGCACCTCGCGCCGGGCGTGGCGTACGTCAACCTGGTCAACTCGGGCATGCGCTGGGAAGGCACGCCGAAGGAGACCTTGCAAGGCATTTTAAGAAACACGCCCTACATCCTCCTCTTCGCGGGCAACGCGGACATTTACGCCTTGCGCGCGACGGGGCTGTTCGACTGGCACGAGCAGGGACTGCTGCAGGACGAGGCTCAATCGAAGGAGTACGACCACTGCGTGCTGCGGTATGCCATGAACGTCAAACCGCGCATCACGCTGCCGCCCCGATCCAGTGACGTGTTGATCGGCATCCACATCCGCTCGGTCCGCTTCCTACGGGATTTAGGCGACCAGGCCCGCTCGAAAACGAACGCGTCCCAATCACAAATTTATGACGACAACTACGCGCTGGACGTGAACTGGGCCATTGAGGACTTTGAGTCGTTCGCGGCGGACGCGAGGAAGCTCGAGGAACCAGGCCGGTCGGCCAAGTGGTTCGTTTTGAGCGACTCGCCGTCCCTCCTGGCGCTGCTCCGGCACGCGTGGCGCGACCGTGTTATCGACTGGGACTCGCGGCCGGCGCACGTCGCGAACCGCAGCCCCGGGCTCGACCTCTCGTCCCAGTACCGCGACTGGCTCATGCTGAGTGCGTGCGACCACATCGTGTGCAGCGGTTCGCAGTACAGCACGTCGGCGCGGCAGTATTCGGGGACGGTCCAGAGCGTGTTCTCGCACGTCCACGCCTACGGTGGCAGCTCGGGGCACCCGGCGTCGCGGACACAGATTGTGGTGGTGGACGGGCCTGCCGATGGGAGAGGCGTTTAACATACCCCGTCGGCGGGATATGTTACCGCGATTTTGTAAGTGTGATATGTTAGCTCGCCCCCGGCCGCTGTCGGGTCCGCGACCCCGCCACGCGCTTTTCCCAGGCCTCGTCTGTCTCGCCCCCGACGCGGCAGAGGCGCCGCTCGTGCTGGAAATGCGGGTAGAGCTCGTGCGCGGCCTCGTCGTCGGCGAGGCCCGTGAGGAACGCGTCGGTCCGGCGGCGGTGCGCGGCGGCCGCGACGCGGTCGGCGGCGGCGTAGTGCGCGTCGCCGGCGTCGCGCGCGGTCGCGGCGCCCGCGAGCGCGGCCTCGTACTCCGCCTCGAGCGCCGCGGCGGTGACGACCGGCGCCGCCGGCTCGCGCGGCGCGCGCGGCGACGGCGGCACCGCGGCCCTTGTGGCACGCGGCGCCTCCTCCTCGACTTCGCCGGCGAGGCGGCGCTCCGCGGCCGCGATCCAGGATGGTTTGGTGGTGGTGGTGGCCATAGATTGTTCGGACTCCAGTAGTGGTGGTTAGCGGTGCGGTTTCAGTGGGGCAGCCTCGCACGGATGGGTGTCGATGGTGTTGCCAAGACGTGCCGGAATTCGGCTGGCCAGTTGCCGCCCATGATATAACTGTCTGCCGCCCCGGCCGGCGCGGCCGCGGGCCGCTTAAATTTGCAGGCTACGGGTTTTTATAAAAATCAGTCAGCCGTTCGGTCGCTCGCGCACGCGCCACGGCGGCACTGCTCGTAAAAATGCTCGTACGGATGAGGTGTGAAGGTCGCGTCGATAGCGTATCGATGCACGCCATCGATGCGACGCACCGGGGCAGCCCATGAGGGCCCTGCTCCTCTGCTGCGCCGTGGGCGCCGTGCGCCGCCGCGCCGACTGCACGCCCGCAACCTGCGTCGGCGACGACGACGCGTCTTAC
>Ga0114994_10000685_pt1 | contig 23206 bp, 23 predicted proteins | sample ArcticOcean_MG_C_9_FD_87043 | JGI IMG/M metagenome (GOLD analysis project Ga0114994, IMG submission 87043) | Marine microbial communities from western Arctic Ocean - ArcticOcean_MG_CB2_152 | ecosystem: Environmental > Aquatic > Marine > Oceanic | place: Arctic Ocean: Canada Basin | collected...
CATCACCGAAGCGCGTCTTTCCTGCAGCTTCGAGATGGCCAAGCATGTGCGTGATCTCGGCTTGGGTTGGGTCGATGCCATGCGGCTTCCAGACGGCCATCGGGACCGAACAGACTTCGCAGTCGGTGATCCAACACGTTTCGTCCTCGTGATACCAATGGGTAAACCGGGCGGCCTCGCATAAATCACAGCCGACCGCAGCTTCGCTGTTCTCGGACTCCTTTGGGCGGTCTTCAGACGCTGTCATGTTGGCGTGCTCTCTTTCTGAAGCCGTTTGAGTGCAGTAGCAAACAGCTCATCATCAGGGTGTTTTGCAAAAGTCGCATGCAATCGCTCGAACACGCAGCCCCAGTCGACAGTCTTTGGGCTGCGCAGTATGAGTGTCAGAATCGGTTCCAGGTGGAGTGATGCCACCAGAGAAGAGTGGTTCTTCTAGTGAGCATGGCCCGTCGCCATTGGACTCTCTTGCGGTCAGTTCAGTTGTCATGAGCTTTCCATGAGTCCAAGGCGACGGAGGCCGAGGGCCGAACCTGCTCTACAGCTCGACGACGACCTTGCCGGTGGTCTTGCGGTGGGCGAGATCGTCGAAAGCTAGCTTGGCGTCCTCAAAGGTGAACGGTGGGTACATATTGGGCGAGATCTTGCCGGTGTCGGCGAGCCTGGTCAGTTCGCCGAGTTGGCGCACGAGAGAATCAGGATCGCGCTGAACTGATGCACCCCAGTGGACGCCAACGATCGAGTAATTTTTGAGCAGGGCATGGTTCATCGGCGAGTCGGGGATCGTGCCGCCTGCGAAGCCAATGATCAGCAGTCGACCGTCCCAGCCCATGCACCGACGGGCATGTTGGAAGGTGTCGCCACCGACGACCTCGTAACAAACGTCCACGCCGCCACCGGAGATCTCGCGAACCTCGTCGACGAAATCAGGGGTAGCTCGGTAATCGACGGTGAAGTCTGCGCCGACATCCTTGCAGACCTGCAGTTTCTCGGGACCGCCTGCAACGGCGATCACGGTCGCACCTTGGGCCTTGGCCAGGTCGATAGCTGCGGTTCCGACGCCGCCCGCAGCGGCGGTGATGAGAACGGTTTCGCCGGCTTGCAGTTGGGCCCGTTCGTGCAGGCCGAACCAGGTGGTCGGGTAGTTAACAAGCAAGGCGGTGGATTGGCCCGCCGTAAGCGATTCGGGGGCGCGAAAGGCCCGCTTTGCGGAGGCAACGATGTGCTCGGACAACGAAGCGCCGTCGCTGGTCATGACTCGATCGCCGATCGCGAAAGAATCGACTCCTTCACCCAGCCCTGACACGCGGCCAACGACCGACTCGGCTGGCGAGAACGGTGGGGTCGACTTCACCTGATACTTGCCCTGTGCCATCAGCACATTGGGGAAAGCCACGCCAACGGCTTCGACCTCGATGCCTATTTGGCCAGGGCCAGGTGTCGGTATGTCGACTTCGTCGAGTTGTAGGTCGGTCCATGGATCGCCGAGTTCGTGCATTTGCCAAGTTCGCATGGCAGGTCTCCTAAATAGATGTTGTGATGGAGGTCAGAGAAGTGGGTATAGACGGGGCATCAGCCGCGAGCGACAATTCTGCTCTGCAACGTGCCGATGCCTTCAATTTCAATTTCAACAGTGTCGCCTGCCGTCAGGTACGTAGGCGGATCCATCTTGTCGCCGACGCCCGATGGCGTGCCGGTCGCAATGACATCACCAGGGCGAAGTGACGTGCCCGCGGTGATGTATTCGATCGTCTCGGCGATCTTGAACAGCATCATGTCTGTGGTTCCGTCTTGGCGAACGTCGCCGTTCACCCGAGTCAAGATTCGCTTACCGTAGGGGTCGCCGAATTCGTCAGCGGTTACGACGACAGGGCCAATCGGTGCTGAGTTGTCGGGGTTCTTTCCGATCGCCCATTGCTTGGTGCGTCGCTGGTAACCGCGAGCGCTTATATCGTTGAAACAGGTGTAACCCAGCACGCCGGCCATGGCATCTGCTTCGGTCGTATCGGTCAATGGCGCGCCGATGATGACTGCCATCTCGCATTCCCAGTCCAGACGATTATCGCCTGATGGCACGGGAATCTGGTCACCATGGTTCGACAACGAGGCGTACCACTTGGCGAAGATGTTGGGGAAGTCTGGCCGCTCGCTTCCCGTTTCAGAGATATGTGCGGCGTAGTTCAGGCCGAGGCACAGAACTTTGGCCGTCTGTGGCACAGGTGGCACCCGCACGATGTCAGCAATCGCGACTGAAGGTCCGCTCGGTGCGATGTTCTGCCAGCGGTCAACGTCAGCGTAGAACTCATCGATGGAGCAGAGCCGTCGAACTTGCTCGTCGTTCACGACGCCGATTGCTGCAACTCCATCAACTTCGAAACCCAAAAAGCGCATGTCGCATTCAACCACAGTGGGCAACGCTCTGGTAGGTGGCACGGGTAGCTGGGCGAAGACCGAGTGCATGAAGGAGGGCTCCCGCTGCCGTAGCACGTCGAAGTCGATGTCGATAGCTAGTACCTGGAACGCCTGCCCCAAACTCAGACAGAATGCATTCGGTAGAGCGAGTTCGACCATTCCTTGGTCAGGAAAGTGGCATTAGTGACATAGCTCTACAACTGTTTGTGAAGCCCGTCATCGAGACCTTGCTGCATCGCCAGTGCAGTTCGAGTGTTCAACCGAATATGGCATTGATTGAGTTAGGCGATGCGCATCCGGGCGACTTCGCGCTCGCTGATCGGCAGGCTGTATTTCTCGTAGGTGCCCTCGCTGCTGACGGAACCTGACTCATTTCTAGCCAGAAAGAATGCAGTACTGGCTATCTCATCCACATGGCCCATGTGCTTAACCGATGCGACTACATGGTGTCTGGGTTTCGATGGCATGGATCAGCAGTCGGTTCTTGAAGTGCCCTGCTGTCATCAAGGTCTTTATCAGGTGCGCTGTAATGCGGTTCACGCCCACGTTTTCGGGTTCGTAGTTCAGAGCAGTATTGATCTTGCAGTAGCCGCGGCCTCGCAAACGTCCACAGTACGCTCGGCGTCGTGCAGATTCCGAAGCTGGTTGTGTTCGATGTTGACGGCACGTTGTTGGACTGGGATGGCAATGTCGCCTCGTCGACTGTTGCGGTGCTGGCTCGGTTGCGGGCACTTCAGATACCCATCGCGCTAGCAACTGGTCGCCCGTTGGCCGTGGCTCAGTTCACGCTTGACCATGTTGGTGGTGCCGACTGGATGGCGTGCGGTAACGGTTCGGTGCTGTTCGAGGTGAAAACAGGTCGCTTGTTACGCGATCGTTGCCTCCCTGAAGATGTCGTATTGCCGGTGATCCATGGCTTGCGCGCTCGCCTCCCCGGTGTTGGGTTCGCTGTCGAGGTTGGTGACACGGTCCTTGAGGAACCTGGCTTCAGTCGTCGTGTGCCCGAGACGAATTCGGTGCCTCCTGTCTCCGACGTGCTCGATGCGCTACCTGCCGATCTATCCCAAGTCCGTCGCGTCATCCCATTCCACGATGATTACGACGATCGACTCGACGAACTTGCCGCAATCGTGGCCGAGTTGATCGACGACCGATGTCAGGTGCAGTTTGGCGGCCTGCCGATTGTCGACGTCTCACCGCGTGGCGACCACAAGGCGGTGGCGTTGCAAGTGCTCGTCGATCATCTGGGTTTGACCGCAGCAGACGTTGTCGCGTTTGGCGATGGCGGCAATGACATCGAGATGCTTCGGTGGGCCGGAACCGGTGTGGCCATGGGTAATGCCCGTCCTGAGGTGCAAGCCGCTGCCGACCGTGTCACCACGAGCGTCGAGGAAGACGGTATTGCTGCTTTCCTCGAGCCCTTACTCGCAGCGAAGACCTGAAGCAGCGTCCCATCTCCGGGACAACCTGCAGGTATCACGAGGCCGGCGTGCTTCCTGCGATTCAGCACACGGTGTGCGACATGGCCGTGTGGAAGAGTGAAGGGGATGAGTGATCACGAATTCGGATTCAAGACTCGCACGCTGCACGCTGGTGGTCAGCCTGACTCGGCCACGGGAGCAAGAGCCGTCCCCATCTATCAGTCGACCAGCTTCGTGTTCGAGGACACCGACGATGCGGCGGACCTGTTTGCGTTGCAGAAGTTCGGAACTATCTACAGCCGGATCTCCAACCCAACCACGGCTGCATTTGAAGAACGTATGGCGAGCCTCGAAGGCGCTATTGGTGCTGTAGCTACGGCCAGCGGTCAGGCAGCGGCCTTCTTGGCTATGTCGACGCTGGTGGGCGCTGGCGATCACATCGTTTCCGCGGCTGGGGTATACGGCGGCACCTACACACTCTTTGATACGACGTTGGGTCGGTTCGGGGTTGACACAACGTTTGTTCCGAACACCGACGTCGACGCGTTCGCTGCGGCGATCCGGCCCGAGACCAAGGCGATGTATACCGAGGTCATCGGTAACCCTGGTGGAGCGGTTGCTGATCTCGAGGCGTTGGCCGACGTGGCACATAGTCATGGTCTGCCGCTGGTTGTTGACTCGACCTTTGCCACGCCATGGTTGTGTCGGCCAATGGAATGGGGTGCTGACATCGTGGTGCACTCGGCTACAAAGTTCATCGGAGGCCATGGCACGAGCATCGGCGGCGTTGTAACCGAGGCCGGGACCTTTGACTGGAGTTCGGGCCGGTTCCCTCGGATGACTGAACCCGTTCCGACCTACAACGGCTTGCAGTGGTTCGGCAACTTCGGCGAGTACGCCTATTGCATGGCGTTACGGTCCGAACAACTGCGCGACGTGGGGGCATCATTGTCCCCGTTCAATGCGTTCATGCTGCTCCAAGGCCTTGAGACTCTGCCGTTACGCATGGACGAACATGTACGAAACGCTCAAGCGGTCGCTCAGTGGCTTGACGCTGACCCTCGCGTCAGCTGGGTGGCCCACGCTGACCTTGACGATTCGCCCTATCGCTCGTTGGCGGCTAAGTACTTACCGCGTGGTGCCGGCGCGATCTTCACCTTTGGAGTGAAGGGTGGCCGTGAGTCAGGCCAAGCCTTCATCGAGAAGCTCGAACTTATCAGTCATCTGGCCAACGTCGGCGACGCCCGTACATTGGTGATCCACCCGGCATCGACAACCCATCAACAGCTCAGCGAGGACCAGCTCGCTGCGGCTGGAGTCGGTGGGGACATGGTTCGGTTGTCGGTCGGGCTCGAAGACTTGGACGACATTCTGTGGGATCTGGACCAAGCTCTCGGCTGACCAATTTTGGTGGTGGCGCTATGCGCGTGTCGGGCTACTCGGCGATGGTCGATCGGCAGTCCGGAAGAGCGACGTTGATTCTTCCGCCACAGGTGCTGCCGATCTCTTCAAGCTGACTACCAATAGGCGAGCGGTAGTACAGGAAGTCGCAGGCCGTCATGTCGCCGCCGACCTGACAAGCTTTGGTTACTCGTCCGAGCCCAGCGCTGTCGAGAGCGAAGAAGCGTTCGTCTTCGCCGGCATCGATGCCAGCGGTACAGAAGGTGACTGCGGTGTTGGCGAGGCCTCCACAGGTGACAGCTACAGCCTCTTCTGTTGAGTTGAACGGCGAGATCACATACAGAATGTCGCACGCCAAGTTGTTGCCATCTGCGCAATCAGTGAGCAGGCCTTGGAGTTGTTCGGAACCGCCCAAGCCGAATCCCTTAGGGATCTCAACTTCTGGTGTTGTTGCTGGCGCGTCGGTGCTTGCACCCTGGTCGGTTTCAGCGTCGGCGTCGGTGTTGTCAGAAGCGGTGTTGTCGGAAGCGGTGTTGTCGGCGGGGTCTGAGTCATTCTGGGTGTCTGAGCGAGATCCGTCTGCGGTGTCGGTGTCGTCTGGTTCGGTGTTGGCTTGGCTGCTGTCAGTTGTTGATGCTGCTGCCGGGCCATCTGTTGATGCAACTACTGGGCGTTCGTCGATGGACAGCCCCGTGGTCGAAGAGCAGGCGGCAAGGAATACCGCTGCTACGGCTAGACAGATGAGTAGGCCTAGTCTCGATTGCACCATGTCAGTTTGCCTTAAAGCTGGCGTGTGTGACGGGCGCAGGGCACAATTGGCCCGTGACCTATCTTGAACCCAGCGCTATCAGCCGCAAGCAGATCCTTGATGGGACCCGCTCGATTGCGGTGGTTGGAGCATCTTCCAACCCGTCGCGCTCTAGCAATTTCGTGATGACGTACTTGGCGTCTTCGGTCTGTGATTTTGACCTGTATCCGGTCAATCCGCGTGAAACCGAAGTCAATGGCTTCCCTTGTTACCCCTCGCTCGATGCGTTGCCGGTAGTGCCAGACCTGGTTGATGTATTCCGCAAGCCCGAGGATTGCCCTGCCATTGCGGCTGAGGCAGTAGCGGTCGGTGCGACGACCTTATGGCTGCAGCTTGGCATCATGTCGGAAGAGGCTGCGGAGATCGCACAGGCCGGGAATCTTCAGCTTGTTATGGACCGGTGTACCAAAATCGAGCACGCTCGATTTGCCGGAGGGCTCCACCTTGCCGGCTTCGACACGGGTGTCATTTCGGCACGCCGAGCCAGCTAGTCGCTGCACCATCTGTGTCAGACACGAAAGGTTGCATCATCTGTGTCAGACACGAAAGGTTGGTGACACGAAGGGTGCGGGGTCAGCGGGTTGGGGTTGTTATGAGGTGCGGTAGTCGCCGAAGGTTTCGTCTCGCTCGCTGAGCTTGTCGGTGAGGTTGCCGTCGCCGAATCCTTCACGATATGCCAACGATGATGGCTGGTGGAAAGCGAGGGCCTGGAGCTCAGTGGTGGCGCGGATGCCATCGCGAATGCCCATTGCTTCCATGGCGCGATGCGCGGACCGCTTGTTTATGGCCAACAGGTCGAGTGGAATTTTGGCGATGCGGTTGGCGATCTTTAGTACCTCGTCATCTAGGGCACCCTCGGCGAAGGAGCGGTTCGCGTACCCCGATTCGACCGCTTCGGTCCCCGACATTGCATCGCCGGTTAACAAGGCTTCCATGCCCCGTCGGAGCCCCATCATCCAGGTCTGCCATTGCATGTCTGGCGGCGACATCAGGCGCACAGGTGGGTAGCCGATCTGTGCATCATCGGCCACGTAAACCAGGTCGCATGCCGTTGCCAGTTCACTGCCGCCGGCGAGGCACCAGCCATGGACCTGACCGATGATGGGCGTTGACATGTCCCACATCTCGAACCAGTTGTTCACCACATGGCGTGCCCACCAGCCATCTTGGTAGGCCGTTGTCCGTTCGACCGGTCGGTTCGGCTTACTTAAGTCGTAGCCAGCCGAGAAGCATTTGCCTGCGCCTCGCACGATCATTACTGAGACATCCTTGTCCCGGTCCCCCGCACGTAGAGCGTCAAACAGTGCACCTCGGAGACTGTCATCGAGTGCATTGCGCTTGTCTGGCCGATTAAGCGTGAGTCGGCGAATTTTGGGAGCGGGGTCGTCGATGAGCAGAACGTCTTCAGCCATGGGCTGAGCCTTCACTGCATCGAGCTGTGCCACCAAATCGGGCGGCACTGTGGTTGCTTAGTCGCGAGGATTCGCTGCAGTCATCGACTGGTTGGCCGACGCGAGAAGTGTGCCGTTGCGGCTCCACAAGAATCCTCGGCTCGTAGCGAATCCGGCCGCGACGAACTCGACATGGCTTTCACACAGCACCCATTCGCTGGATTCGTCGACTTCAAGCGGTGAGACGAACCGAATGGTGTTGTCCAGGCTTGAGCAGAAGATCCTTTGGTCAAGAGAATTACCCACAGCCGACGGCAAGTAATCGGCCATCAACGCAAGCGCGGCAGCATCGTGCACAACGTTCGGCATCCGGGTCCAGAACAGCGTTGACGCGTCGCCGCTCGCAGCGCCACGTCCGGCAGCGTCTTCAGGGGCGAAGCCAAACATGCCGCGAGCCATACGGACATCGACGTGATTGTGCAGCGACTCGGTGTCTTGGAGCCGGCGCAACGGCTCGCACGCCTCTGGTGGTTCGACCTCGGGCATCTGTCGCCAGATACGCCGGTGGTCTTCGCTGCGGTTACCGGTGGCGCCGAGTAGCGCCAGGACCGTTCGGTCGGCGCTGGTTCCGGTCAAGCGGGCCTGGCAAACGGTTCGGCCCTTCGTCAGGATCTCGGTAGTGACCACGAGCTCATCGGGCGGCTGAATCGTCGAGGCGAACTGACAGGTCATATAGACCGGTGGTTGGCCTGCTGCGGCCTCGAGGGCGATGAGTCCGGCAGCCAGGCCGACCCCTCCAAAGAGTGACCCTGAGCCGCCGCCCAGCAGCTGGTCGGTCATAGTCAGTGTCTGTGTGTCGCCGGGCTGGGTGCTGAGCCCAAGGAACTCGGCGGTTGTTATTGGTGTAGCCATATCGGTGCACGACGCTAGCGGCACCATCAGGGTGGGCTACAGCTGAGGGCGATGACTGTTCCCCAGTCGACGCCTATTCGGGGTCATGTCGACGACAGGAGTGCCCCAGTAATCGCTCACTGGCTGACTGCTGTGCGGCATCCAAGCCGATACGTGTGTTCTGAGCAGTCGATGATGCTGAAGCGGCTGAGGTGGATAAATTCACTCCAGCCCGCCCGGAGGTCGATGCGCATAAGGGCGACCTTCTCGACACGCCCGACGAGTTTGAACAGCGCACGTAGCACAAGCGAAATGGCGGTGGCGGCTGCTGCGATTACGCGGCGAGCGACCTGGACCCGCAACAGCACGGGGGCATTGAGCGGGAACTGGGTCAAGACTTTGATGATGAGTAACTCGAACAAGCCACGCTGGGCGCACTCCGTCGGTGTCCGAGACGCCTTTAATGAACTCATGGGCAAGCTTCACCGATGAGAAGATCTGTTCTAGGTCCACGACGCCGACGCGGGGCGCGTCGGTTCGGCGCAATGTCGACGTGCTCGGTGTCTCAGCCGAAATCAGATTGCCAACTGCCGTGGCGTAGGTCTCGTCGCTACGAGTCCGCTGGGAGCGCGCGCTGTAACACCGAGATGCCAGCTGTTCGTCTTAGCTGTTCGTCGATCTCTAGAACGGTCGCATTATTATGTGTCCACTCGGGTATGAGACCACGCCATTGCAGTGCGAACAGCCGGTGCGGTGTTTCACAGCCGGTGCGGTGTTTCACAGCGAAGTTCCCGTACCTTGCAGATGCCAATGGCGATGGCGATGGTGTACCAGCGGCAATGATCGTGACTTTCCCGCTCAGACCTTTCAACAAGTCGCGCTGGATGCTTGGTTGATAGTTCCAGGATTATGTCGCCTTGTGGTCATCGAAGTTGTCTCACTCGACAGTCAGGTGGACACCTACCAAGGCCTGAATGTTGCAGTACGCCTCCTGCAGGCCACGAACCTTGAGCGCCGCCGTCACGGCGCCACTCTGGCGAGGGGTCGTGCGGCACGGGCAACTGACTAGCGAGCCGTTGGCCATTCGTGCCGAGGAGGTTGCCCAGGGGCCAGACGGCGGTGACGATCGACTCTGGAGCGTTGGTCGCAAGGTCGATGACCAGGTAGTGAGGACCTCGATGGACCGCAGATGAGGAAGCTTAAAACAAGGAGGGCTACGCCTACGCCCAGTAAGGGGCGCGCAGCTTGCGCTTGTTGATCTTGCCCATGGTGGTGCGGCCAACAGTGTCGACGATGTCGACCGATCGAGGGCACTTGTAGGAAGTCAAACGTTCCTTGCACCAAGCGATTAAGGCTGCTGCGTCGGGCGGGTTGTCCGCATCTGCGGGGATAACGAGTGCCTTGAGAGATTCGCCCATATCAGGATCAGGAACGCCGATACACGCGACGTCGGTGATCTGTGGATGGTCGATCAATATGAGCTCGGCCTCGGCGGGGTAGATGTTTGCGCCGCCGGATACAACCATGTCGCTGAAGCGGTCCGTTAGATAGACGTAGCCATCGTCGTCCATGTAGGCGATCTCGCCAAGCGTGAAGATGCCCGGAGCAATGTGCGCTGCAGCAGTTTTTTGAGGGTCATTGGGGTACACGATGCCGCGGCCGGTCTGGTCCTTGAAGTAAAGACGTCCTTCGGTATTAGGTGGGAGCTCGTTGTTGTTGTCGTCGAGGATCATGGCGGTGAATGGAGCGATCGCCTTGCCGACCGAACCGGGGTGTTTGAGCCATTCTGCGCTGTTGATTGAGCAGGTCGTGCCGACCTCACTGGCGCCATAGGAGTCGCTGAAGACCGGCCCGAACCAGTCGATCATTTGTCGCTTAACGTCGATCGGACATTTTGCACCGGTGTGAGCGATCAACTTCATCGAGGAGACGTCGTACTTTGCCTTGATGTCGTCAGGGAGCTGCAGCATGCGGACGAAGTGCGTCGGCACCATCACGGTGGATGCCGTTTTGTATTTGTCGATTGCTGCCAGAGTTGCCTCGGCATCGAAGCGGCCGCGGATCACAGATGACACGCCGGCGGCGAGCAGGCGCATACCGCTTAGCGGACCGGTGTGGTACATCGGCCCCACGACCAGGTGTGTGCCGAATCGTGCGAGCCCGTGCCCCTTCATTGTTTCTAGGTGTTCGGCCATGTTGTCGCCACCAGCGAACATTGTTGGTGGGAGATCAGTGCCCTTGGGCAAGCCTGTTGTCCCTGACGTGTACAGCAGATTTGGCAGCGGCATCGTGCTCATCGGTGGATGTTCACAAGACCCGGTATTGAGCCATTCGAGCCATCCGTCTACACCATCGGTGTTGTCGGTGTTGTCGGTGTCATCTGTACTCCACATGATGACGGTCTTGATACCGGCTTCGCGTGCCGCATGCTGCGCCCGGCTGACGGTCGACTCGTCGCAGAAGATGACTTGTGACTCGCTGTCGCTCACGATGTACGCGGCTTCTTCGGCGGTCAGGTGGAAGTTCACGGGCACGGTGGAACACCCAGCGAGGAGTCCGCCTAGGTGCGCTAATGCTGTCTCGCCAGCGTTTTCGGCAAAGATGGAGATGCGTCGCTTCGGGCCTAGATCCATGGACAGCAGCAGGTTGGCGCAACGGTTCAGCGTGTCATTTACTTCGGTCCAGGTGAGGTCGCGATATTGGTCCGCCAATGCAACGGCGGTCGGATCGGCTGCGGCCAGAGCGGCGGCAAATTCAGGCATACCGAGAGTCTTACGCAGCAACAATCGAGTTCAAAAACTCGACGTTCAAATCAGGAGTGCTGGGGTAATGACGAACGAACTTTCGGTCGGCAAAGTTCCACTCGCTGTCCTCTTGAAGGTATGCATCGTCGCTGCGCACCAACAGGATTCCTAGTGTCCTGTCCCTTCGGCGTTTGGCGCCTAGAGAGCGTTCCACTTCTCCCCCTATCCGCTACCGCCCCTGGTGAGTGTGGGCTGTGCAGTTGGATGGATGTAGCCGCCTACTCGCCGACGGGGAGTAGGCGGTGTCCATGGGGGTAGCGGGCAGCATCTCGTTGTGGCCTGTAGCAAGGTTGGAGATGAACAATTGGCAGCAAGGTTGGAGATGAACAATTGTTTGTCAGTATTGGCTTAGTTGTTCGCCCAAACGAGCGCCTCGGCCTCTGCGAAGACAGAGCTTATTTTGCTGGTTGTGTTCACTTGCTGGACTAGACCAGAGCCATGGTGATCTCAACCTCGCTCGTGGGTATGACCGTCGACAACATCGAACATGATGTCGACGAGCGTTGGACTATGGCGTATGCCGCCGCGCTCGGTGACTATTTGCCCGACTATTTCGATACAACGGGCCCCGACGGCATCGTTGCTCATCCGCTCTTTGCCGTGTGTCCCGAGTGGCCGGTGATTGTTGCATCGCGCGATTACACGAGCGAACTTGGCGTTACACCGGCCGAGGTTCTGACCTCGGTTCACGCCACCCATGACACAACGATTCACCGTCTCGTTCGACCCGGCGACCGTTTGCAGACATCGCTCGAACTTGTCGGGTTAGAGCAGATCCGTCCTGGAGCGAAGTCGACCATGCGGATCCAGACGGTTGATGCCAACGGCACGCCAGTAGCGACCACGACCCAAGACGGCATCTACCTGGCACAGCAGTCAATCGGCGAGGCTGTGCCCGACCTCGCACGCCCGGAGCCACTTGTGGCCGAACGACACGGCGATCCCATTGAGGTCACTGTTCCGATTGTTGCAGGCGCTGCTCATACCTATACAGAGTGTGCGCGAATTTGGAATCCGATCCACACTGACAAGGCGGTGGCTGTGGCGTCTGGCCTGCCCGACATCATCCTGCATGGCACGGCGAATCTGGCCCATGGCGTATCAGCGGTGGTGGCTCAACGTACGCAGCGACGGCCAGAACTCGTGCGTCGGATCTCGTGCCGCTTCGCCGCCATGGTGCGCCTCCCCTCCGTCATCACAGTGCGCGTCTGGCCAGCACGAGAGCATCCCGATGGGGAACTGGTTCCGTTCGAAGTGCTGAATGCCGACGGAGAACCTGCAGTAAAGGACGGTGTGGTGCTGCTAGGTGAACCACCCCAGTAACCGGTTAGCTACGGCGGGCCCGGCGAGAGCGTTTAGGAAGTTCACTCTGGTCCACCAAGTCGACTGGCTCGACCCATTTGTCGACAAGCTCGGGCTCAAGTGCGGCCCGTACGCGTGCGACTCCTTCTTCGGTCATGTTCGGCCAGCCGAATTCGACCAGAATCGGTTCCCGTTTTGACCCAGGCACATCCATGCGGAAGATGGCCTTGCCGAGTTTAATTTGGCTGCGACGGCCGAGCAGGCTGGTTTGCATCGCTGTCGCGATCGTGGTGAACCGCTTGACGTCTTCGACGATGATCGTTCGGTCACCGAGTTTGAGTCTGCCATTACTCACCGTCATGACCGGGTTTGCTGCATCGCTTAGAGATTGAAAGCGAACTGTATTTCCCCAAACCATGCCAACCAGTCCGACGACGAGCAGCGCCCCTATGGCATTTTTCCAGCCAGCGGAGATCAGCACCACGGCCAGGGTGATCCCTGCCGCAGGGAAGAAGCGTTTGCGGAATTGTTCGCTTCGTTGGCGGGTCTTATCTTGATCTACGATTCGTTCCCAGATCACACGCTCGGCCATGAAGAACGTTTTACTCGGTTTCGTCGCTGAACCAGCGATGGTGCAGACTGGAATTTGACCTAACAAAAGGGAAGTTCATGACTAAGCCAGACATCGTGATCCGTAATGGCAGTGTTATTGACGGGACCGGAGCCCCAGCCCGTAACGCCGACGTCGCGATCACCGACGGAGTGATTTCTCAGATCGCGGACAAGATTGACGACATCGGCACCCGCGAGATCGACGCCGAAGGCCGCATCGTGACACCGGGTTTTGTCGACATCCACACCCACCTCGATGCTCAGATCGCATGGGATCCCATCCAGACGTCAAGCTGTTGGCATGGCGTCACCAGCGCCGTGTTGGGCAACTGCGGAGTGACGTTTGCTCCGGTTGCGCCCGGCGGTGCCGAAGTGTTGGCCGAGATGATGGAGAGCGTCGAAGATATCCCACAACGCGCCATCCTCGAGGGCCTTCCCTGGGACTGGTCTACCTATGGCGAGTACTTGCAGTGGGTCGACCGCATCGACAAGGGAATCAACGTAGGTGGCATGGTCGGGCACTCGGCTGTGCGGCTTGCCGCCATGGGTGAGCGGGCGATGGACGAGACTCCCTCGTCGGTCGAGGATATTTCGGCGATGGTCGATCTAGTTGATGAAGCCATCGAAGCAGGAGCGCTTGGCTTCTCAACCTCGCGCACGCTGTTGCATGTCGTACCTGATGGTCGCCAGGTTCCGGGTACGTTCGCCGATGAGAACGAGTTGCTCGCTTTCGGTGATGTGCTGGGTAAACATGGCAATGGCATCTTCGAAGCTGCCGCCCGTCTCGGGGAGCGCGACCGAGAAGAACATCTGCCGAATACTCGTGCTGAGGTCGCTTGGATGGGCGAGGTGTCGCGCCGCAGCGGCCGGCCTGTCAGTTTCGGCCTTGTATCTAGTAGCCGCCGCCCGGATCTGTTCCGCAAGGTTGTCGAGTTCACGAGAGAGGAGAACGAAGCTGGTGCGCACGTGCGCCCCCAGACCACATGTCGCGGCATCGGCGTTATCTACAACCTGCTGAATCGGCTCCCCTTTCGCAATACCGCCTGGAAACAGATCTTCGATATGCCATCAGAGCAGCGCCTCGCTGCTATCTCGGATCCCGAACGCCGCGCCGACTTATTGTCGGCTGATCTTGCAGCACCAGCCGACAAGTTGTGGATTTTTCCCGACGGCGACGCCCGTTATGACTGCCAACCCGAAGACAGTCTGCAAGCCGAAGCTGATCGCGCTGGCCTGTCACCGGTTGAGTTGTTCCTCGATCGTTGTATCGCCAGTGGCGGTTCGCTGAATCTGAACTATCCGATCTTGAATGAGAGCCTGGAGTCGGTGCAGGAGATGCTTGACAACCCAATGGTTAGCTTGGGCCTGGCCGATGCTGGGGCCCACGTTGGCCAGATTATGGACTCCAGTCAGCCAACTTTCTATCTGACGTATTGGGTACGTGAGAAGCAAAGGTGGCAGCTAGAAGAAGCCATCCGTCGACTCACATCTGACACCGCTGACTTGTTTGGTATCAAGGGACGCGGTCGACTCGTCGAAGGTGCCTACGCCGATGTCAACGTGATCGACTTCGAGAACCTACGGCTCCCACAGCCCGAGTATGTCTTCGACTTTCCCAACGGTGCTGGTCGCTATATCCAACGGGCAACTGGCTATGACTACACCATCGTTAATGGTCAGATATTCATGGACCACGGTGAGCACACCGGTGCCTTCGCTGGAACCACCCTGCGTTCTTAACCCTGGCGGTCGCATCATCTGCATCATCTGTGTCTGACACAGATGGTTACATCATCTGTGTCAGACACAGATGGTTGTCGACACAGATGGTTGTCGACACAGGTGGTTGATACGAATAGACAAGTAGGTGGTTGAGTCAGACGACGCAGAACTCGTTTCCCTCAGGGTCGGTCAGCACCGTTCAAAGGGTGTCTTCGTTTAAGTGTTCGCCTTCGGACTCGCCCTGTTCGACAAGTTCGGCTACGACCTTGCTGATGGCGGCCGGGTGCTCTTTGAGGGTGGTGGTGGCGGGATCGATTCCGCGATGAATGTCAAGGTGCATCCGGCTCTTTTTCGGCTTGTCCTTGGGGACACGGAGGAAGGGTAAACAAGGGCCATCCCCGTCCGTGTCTTCAACCGCAATGAAGTTGCCCCGCTCGTCAGCTGGAACGTCATTGGAGTCGGCGAAATTACCCCATGTCGAAAAGCCATGGGGAGGAGCAGCGAGCTGATAGCCCGATGATGCTGCCCAGAATTTGGCGATATTCGGAGGGCCGATTGCGTCGAACGTGATCGTTGCCCACCGACTTATCCCTGCGGCGACTCCACGGGAACAGTGCCCATATCGGCAGGCGAAGCAACTTCGAGCGCTTCGTAGTCTTCCGACATGCCGATCTCGTTATGGATCATCCCACCGGGAATTGCCAACGATGCGCCTTCGGCGAGGCGCTCGACTCGGCCGCCTTCGAACTCTAGGTCGACCCATCCCTTCAGCACGTAGACGAACTGTAGGTCACATTCGTGGTAGTGCCAGCCCGTGTCTTCCATGACGTCGGTAGCGCGCATGACCTTGGCTCGGTACTTGCCGTTGGTGGCTGCTTCGAGGCCGGTGTCTCGGTAGTCGAAGAAGGTACGTCGGCCGATTTTGCCGAACTCGGCGTCGGCAAGGTGCTGACACAACAGTTGGTCTTGGTTGGTAGTGGTTTCGTCGATACTCACAGCTGGCCCCTTAGTGCGTGTAACGCCATGGTGGCCCGTGGTGCTCGCCAGTGCAAGTGAGGAGTGATGAACAAGAGGGAATCCATGCTGTCAGCTTCGATGCCGATCAGAGATTGTGAGACTTGTAAGGCATAGATCAAAAGGCTCGTGGCGTGACGGTGCACACCATGATCGAGCGTGGAGTTTTCCAGGATGTGGCAGTGAGTGCAGCTGCACTTTTTGCGGTGCGTGACGAGGTCGAACCCGAGCCTCGGGTCCGCCGTCACTCATGAGGAGCGGTGCAAGAACGCCCCTTGCGGTGTTGTTCGAGCAGGCCGATTTTCGCGATCCCGACGATGTGACGCAGCCGAGGTGCTCATCGGCCGAACTGATGCCCGCGTGGACTCTGCATGGGCACCGGCCGCCGACCATCAGATCAGTAGTCGTAAGCAACTCACAACCTTGCTGGGGTGAGAGGGCCACAAGCATCTGCTCTGATGGCGTGGCATAATGCGAGCATGATCTCTGTTCACATCATGTACCCAAAGACCGATGACTCCACGTTCGACATGGACTATTACTGCTCGACTCACATGCCGATGCTGGCCGACGCACTAGGCGACGACTGCAAGGGATGGGGTGCAACATCGGTGGGTGCCGGCGCTTGGGAAGCCATTGGTTGGGCCCACGTCGAAAGCCAGGAAGCCCTCGACGCTGCACTGAAGGAACACGGCGCTGCCATCATGGGCGACGTGCCGAATTACACCAACGTGCAACCAGAGCTCATCGTCGGCCAAATCGTCCGCTGATAGCTCGCATTCATGGGCACGCCGCAGCGCCTAAAGCCGGTTGGTGCTCCCAATAATTAGTTAGCCGAGCTGCGAGCGTCCTCGCTCCATAATCGATTTGCGTCGGGCTGCAACATCTGCGCCCGGCGTTGTCATTTTTGCGAACGCGGCGGAGCCCTGTGACTCGAGGTCCCATATCGGGCCTAGAGCACTCGCCTCCTGGCTTGCATAGGTAGCGAGCATCTGGCGAACGCCGAGCTGGTCGTTGTCAACAATCGACGCAGCAAGCCCATAGGTGCGATCCATCAATGCGCGATGAGGGACGACCTCATTTACTAGACCCCATGCCAATGCCTGGTCGGCGGTAACGAAATCTCCGGTTAGTGAGATCTGGCGGGCGCGGGAGCGGCCGACAGCGTCGCTGAGCAGGGCGGTCAAACCCCAGCCAGGCATCACGCCGACCCGCGCATGGGTATCGGCGAATCGGGCGTGCTCGGAGGCGATCAGGAAGTCACAGTTGAGTGCGAGCTCAAACCCCCCCGTGATGGCCACGCCGTTTATGGCGCCGATTAACGGCTTAGATCGAGATGGGAACGGTGGCGAGCTGCCCGACGGTTCGTCGCTGAGCAAGCTTGTTCGATCTTGACCAATCATCTTCAAGTCGAGTCCCGCTGTGAACGCCGGGTCGGTTCCGGTGAGGATCATCACCTGCACCTCGTCGTTCGCCTCGAGGTCCTTTAGCGAAGACCAAAGTGCCCGTCGCATCGCTGGGTTAATGGCGTTGCGGGCGTCCGGTCTGTGCATGGTGACTGTGGCGATGCCGTCAGCGATCGCTATGTGCACGGGGTGGTCAGGGGTCGCTTCGGTGCGCTGCATACCTCCACTCAACTCGGCGGTGACGCTCGATCCAAACGGTGTCGCGTCATTACGGTCAATCACGGGCTTATCGCGTGCCCGCAGAGCGGCCAGGTCAGTGCCCTTCTCAGTCCGCTGGTCGGTGCAGAGGTTGCCCCCGATGTGGCTTGGTCAGAAGTCCACCCGGTAATCCGCACATGCCCTGAAAATTCAAGCGGTTTCGATGGCACCGCAGAAATGTCCGGTATGGGTGACTTGCCCAAGTCGACGCGCTGGTATCGCGCCGGCTGACATGCTGGCCCGCAGCTGGGACCTGGTTCGGCACATTGGCGCCGACCAGCAGACCAAACTCCTCAACTTCTCGGGCTGTGAGGTCTGAGCCCATTCACAATAAATTGTCCAGACGCCAGACGGTTGGACAATTCGTCGGCACGACACAGGTCGTTGCGGTGGTCGCGTAGCAGCTTCAGTGAATGGAAAAAACACCCCTGTAGCTGGAACAGAGCGATAACTATTGGATGGCTGACTGAATACTCGTTTGACGAGCTGACGCTCCACTGCCAGATGTACTTCATACATCAGGTGCTCGATCAGCCCGTTGTCTCCGCTCTCGATCCAGTTCACGAGCGTGGCCGCACCTCGCCAGATGCCATGGTTAGCCGCAGCTGCAATGACTCCCTGGATAGCAATGGCGGCGAACTCTTCAGCTGTCTTCGCGATGGGTTGCGGGATTGTCGACGTAGAGGGATCGTTGAGTAGCAGGGCTCGCGCATGATCTGTATCAGGTACCAGGTATGACCCTCGGTCTGGAGGGGTCATCGGCTGATTCAGGTCGGACTACCCGCTAGCGCTTGTTGCCGAGGTGCCATTTGCCGCAGGTCTGACAGTTGTAGGCCTGCAAGCCACGACGTCCTCGGTCGGAATGCAATTTTTTAGCGACGTCTTGGGCTTCACGCTTGGATTTGTGTGGTTGTTTGCCATCGCATGATTGTGCATGACGCGCTCGAGCCTTCTTCAACTTTCGCGGTGTCTTGGCCATAACGACTGTGATTCTACGTGCTCAGCGTGGCAGCGCTACGGCGCTCTTCTTCACCTGCTAGCGCTGGGCGAGTCACCGGTCGGCGACTCGAGCTGGGTAGCTGTTGGAATGGGTTCTCGCGTTCGCGCAGGTGTCGGTTCTGGTTCGGGTTTGACTAGGCCCACGTTGATGTGAAATGACGCTTCAAGTTCGCTGTAGATCACGATGAGTGGTGCGGCACCAATGGAGAAGCCGCCACGGGGACGGTTCAATACAATCCCGTTGGGTTTCCAATCGAGGACTGTCTCGGCGGATGCGGCGTCGAGACAGTGATGTCTGTCTCAACGGTGTCCTCGCTGAAGATAGATACCTGCGGCTGGTCTTGCCCGCCGAGTTGGCCAGCGAACCGGTCCGACCCAAGCCAGCTGATCGAGTGCTGCTGCGTGGGCTGGCGAGATGAAAATGTCGGCGGTGTTGGACCCTGACCGATTCCGTCAACTGAGTCCGCCCACCGATACGCGCCCAAGGCAAAGGGTGCCGATCGCAGCCACGGTCGCCACGGTGGCGGCACGCCCGGTGCGGCCATTTAATGCAACATTGCGTTAATGCAACATTGCGGTATCGGCGCCGAAACGGCGCGTTGTGATATTCAAAATCGGTTCCCATTTGGGTATGAAAGTAGATATCTCCTGACTTATTCGGCCCACTTGGTTTGTCGTCCTCGGCGGTGACCATGATCTCGATGTTTGGCACGGCTTGGCCGATGCTGGCATCGTTGGTCATCCATTGCTCGGTACTGTTCACGGAGACGACCGAGCCCCCGGTCCAGCCGTAGTACTCGGTGATCTTTGGCCCCACCAGTCGATGAGGGCCTGGGTAACAACGGGTGGGCATGGCGCAGCGACACGTATGACCAGGTCGAGTGCTGCCCCTTGGAAGCGACTTTTACATCATCAGGCTGATCGACAAAGCGCTTTATCTGAGTGGGTATGAGATCGATGTTTGTCGACAAGGCGACGAAGGCGAATCAGGGAGACTTCTTAGCGGCACAGGACGGTCACGCCGGAGATGCTGGGTGCGCGGTATGCGCAGGTGTAGGCGGTCTTTGGGTTGTTGGGTCCTAACGCGAGTCGGCGTCACCGCCATGTTGCGGAACGTTCTGGGAGATCTGGCGCAGACCTGAGGTACTGATTGGTTCGCTGTAAGCCAAGCGCCGCCATCGGTATTTACTGGAAGGCGGCCGGTTCTACGTTTGCCTCGAGCGTCTTTGTTGTAGACAGTTAACAACCCGGGGGCGTTAGCGCTGTTGTGGATGAATACGCTGGGGAGCCGTCAACGCCGAAGATCCCGTGACGTGTGGGGCCGCGAGTCCACCGAACGTCAACTCGCGCGTGGGCCGCTTCCTCCCTCACTGGATTCTTGGCACCCCAGTAGTGCCAAGAATCCCAAAAGGGGGAGCAAGAATTTTATAGACGATTGCAGTGTTTTTCTCGTAATTCTTGAGACTCTGACACCACAATTCGGTAGGCGAGCGGCATGCCTGCCAAGCTCAAGTGATGAAGCTAGGGATTTGTGTTGCAAGCAAGATCGATGACATCGACTATGTCGTGGAGGCCGAGCGGCTTGGGTTTACTCATGCCTGGTTTGCCGATAGTCAGATGATCTGGAGCGACGCGTACGCGACGGCAGCGCTAGCCGCTGACCGTACGTCGACGATCAAGATCGGCACGGGTGTGTCGGTGGCGGCCACCCGGCCCGCTCCAGTTACTGCTGCCTCGATGGCGACGATTAACCAGATCGCGCCGGGACGCACCTTTTGTGGCATCGGGACCGGGAACACGGCTATGCGCATCATGGGCCACAAGCCCATGACAATCGCCGAGTTTGATCAGTACTTGTCCGAGCTGAAGCCGCTGCTCGCTGGCGATGAGGCGATGGTTACCTGGAAGGGCAGAACGTCGCCAGTGCGCCACATCATGCCTGACGCCGGCTTTGTGAACTTTGACGATCCCATTCCGATGTACGTGTCGGGGTTTGGTCCGAAGTCGTTGGCACTCGCAGGTAAACATGGCGATGGCCTGGTGCTGTCGGTCCCGCCAGATGCTGCATTAGCCGAAGGCTTATGGCGTGGTGTCGAACGCGGAGCGGCCGAGGTTGGCAGGTCCCTCGACCGAGCGACCTTCCCGGCCACCACGTTGAACACGATTGTCGTACTCGAACCGGGCGAGGCGGTTGACTCTGATCGGGTGCGTTACTTGTGCGGTGCTTTCGCAATTGCAAGCCTGCACTACAGCTATGACCAGTGGCGCAACTTCGGTCGTCTGCCGCGGAACCCGGCAGTGCTCGATGTCTGGGACGACTACACAGCATTGCTGGAGCAGACCCCTGACGAGATCCGTCATCAGCGTGTTCACGCTGGCCACAACAGCTGGGTGCTTCCAGAAGAAGAACGGTTTGTGACTAAGGCCCTGATTCAATCCTCATGCCTTGTGGGCACTGAGGATGTCATTGTGGAGCGCTTGTTGGGCCTCGAACAGGTCGGCATTGATCAGATGATGTTGCTTCCTCCACTTGAACCGCGTTTCGAGATCATCCGCTCGGTCGGCGAACGAATTATCCCCGCATTGGCCGAGGCCACAGCATGACTTTCGGCCGAGCCAAGAGCTACACCGAGCGTTGTGCAGGTTCGCTGGTCCACAGATGTGGGGGTGGCGTATGACGAGCGTGGTACGAGCCGAGACAGTTGTAGAGCTGCTTGGTCAGTCGAGGTCGGTCATGGTTGACGAGCATGGCAACAAGCGCTACTGCGCCGAGATCATGGCTTCAGGGCGAGCGCTAGCCTCGGACCTGGCTGCCGCCGGGATACGGCGGGGCGATCGCATCGCTGTGCAGCTGCAGAACGGAGCGCTGTACGTGGACATGCTGGCCGCTGCGGCACTCGGTGGTTTCGTGGTGATGTCGGTCAATGCGCGTTTCGCCCCTGCGCTTGCTGACTCAATCATTGAACGTTCCGGTGCCCGCATGGTTGTACGCAGCGCTGCTGACCTTCCGCCCCAAACCGACGATGAGCCGGACCTGACCCCACCCACAGCCGACGACCGGTTTGTGATTTTTACGACATCAGGGACAACGAGTGCGCCCAAGTTGGTGGTGCACCAGCAGCGTTCGATAGCGGCCCATGCTGCGGATGTGGCTACGGCGTTTGGTTATGGCAACGAATCGGTGGTCATGGTCCCAGTGCCGCTTTGTGGCGTCTTTGGATTCACGGTACTTTGGGGAGCACTTGCAGGCCATGCGACAGTGATTATGCCGACCGCTTTCGACGCCGAAGAGACTGGGCGGCTGGTTCAGGAGCATGGCGTTACGTCCTTGCACGGAAGTGATGACATGTTCCATCGCTTGCTTGCAACCGACTGGGACCTGTCTTCTGTCCAATCGTCTGGCTACGCCCGCTTCAACAGCGCGCTTGATGGCATCGTTGAACGGTGCGACGCCCGCGGGGTGCCTCTGTCTGGCCTGTATGGCATGAGCGAGGTCCAAGCGTTGTACGCATTTCGTGGTGCGTCGGGCCTGCCAATAGAGAAACGCTGGCGCGCCGCTGGCGATCTCGTTTCTCCCGATGCAGAGCGGCGCGTGGTCGACGATGAGTTGCAGCTGCAGGGTCCGAGCCTGTTCGAGGGTTATCTGGCCGATGGCGGCGCCGAGATCGACCATCAGCTCACGATGGCAAACTTTGACGGACCGTGGTTCAAGACGGGTGACCTTGCCGTCGAGGACGGTCCCCGCAGCTTCGAGTACATCACTCGCATCGGTGATGTCATGCGACTCGGCGGTTTCCTCGTTGCCCCGGCCGAGGTCGAGGGAGCGATCATGCGATTCGATGAGATCGACCAAGCCCAGGTGGTCGCGGTCGAGCGCGAACAAGGAGCCAGGCCGGTCGCCTTCGTGATCCTTGCGCCCGGGGTGCAGCTCGATGAACAGGCTGTTATCGATCACTGCGCGGAGATCTTGGCTCGCTTTAAGTGCCCGGTACGGGTTGTCGCGGTCGATGAGTTCCCGGTAACTGATGGTCCAAACGGTGTCAAAATTCAGCGGGCCAAACTGCGTTCGATGGGTGAAGCGCTCCTTTCGGGCTGAGTTCGGTGGCGGCGCTGAACCGCCAGCCGAGAGGCGTAGCTGGGATAAGACGAGAAGTACTGGTCTGAATTTGGACCACCTGATTTGGCCGCTGGTCCGGCACCGTGAATGGTCACTGCTATTGCGCAACTAGCGAAGGCCGAACCATCGCTGCAGGTCAGCGATTCCACGACTGGGTCGACAAGCTGATCGAAGCTGAAACAAGCGAGCAGGTTTGTGTCGTACTCGATGCGAGCGAAACTGACACCCAGCAGTAGCTCATGTCACCACTGCGCGACCTATGGGGGACGCCGGGCCAAATCGGTTACATCGTGAACGATCTTGAGTCAGCTGCGCAGAAGTGGACGGATACGGTTGGTATTGGTCCCTGGCGCATTGTTGAACATGCTCCGTTCACAAGTTTTCGCTACAACGGCCAAGCAAGTGATGTCGACGCGGGTATCGCGCTGGCCTTCATGGGTGACGTGCAGATCGAGTTGATCCAGCAACACAATGACGCACCGTCGATGTATCGGGATCTACTCGACACATATGGCGAAGGGGCGCAGCACATTTGCTTCTACCCGCAGGACTATGCCGCCGCAATGGCAGGTGCTGTTGAAGCGGGCATGGAGATCGGGCAAGAGGGCGACATCTGGGGCGTGCGATTTTCCTATCTACGCGGAGACGCCG
>Ga0114994_10000686_pt1 | contig 23191 bp, 19 predicted proteins | sample ArcticOcean_MG_C_9_FD_87043 | JGI IMG/M metagenome (GOLD analysis project Ga0114994, IMG submission 87043) | Marine microbial communities from western Arctic Ocean - ArcticOcean_MG_CB2_152 | ecosystem: Environmental > Aquatic > Marine > Oceanic | place: Arctic Ocean: Canada Basin | collected...
CGACGGCCTCGTCGGCGACGCGGCCCGGCGGCGACCGCTGAAGCCCGCTTTTACATCCTGAAATGGCGTTGCGCGGGACGACCGGTCTAACACCCAATTTGAGCCTTCTCGTTTTCAAGTATTCCGTGGGGCGCGTCGACGGCGTCGAGCCGCTATCGACGAATTTTCTCTAAGGCCAAACATATTACCACCACACCCACCGGAACACCCCCAGCGCGTCGAAGAGCGCGTTCCGCAGTTCCGCCGCGAACACGAGCTCGCCGCCCTTCGCGTCGCCGAGCCACGGCTCCTCGTCGTAGAAGTGGATGTAGGCGAACGCGCCGCCGCGGCCGCGGTGGGCCCCGAAGCCGTACGCGTCCACCGTGGAGCACAGGGCCGCGGCCAGGGCCAGCGTCATCGAGCCCGACCCCATGCCCGAGCCGCCGTGGCCCTCGTGCCGGAGCGCCTCGTCCGTGGCCAAATACGCGGGCAGGCCCCGCCGCGTGATTTCGCGCCACTCCCGCAGATGCTTCGCCACGAGCCGCACCCCCGGCGTCGCGCGGCGCGCGGCCTCGCGCGCCGCCTTGGCGACCTTCCCCAGGTCGGGATGCACGTGGTAGTCCGTCCGTGTGCCCATAGGCGCCGACTCATTTTTTTATGCATCCTCAATTTTTCATGTCCCTGGGCGCAGAGTTCTGTTACCGCTTGCGTCCTCCGGGTCGCAGGCGTCTCAGAGTGGTGAGATGCCTCGACTACTCGGGCGCCCGGCGGTTTATGGTGTCGACGCGGCGTTTTAGCCCGTGCTCAAAACCCGTTTTGGCCCTCCTCCCAGGCATTGCAGCGTGCATCAGAAGCGTCCAGCGGCTCCTTGCCGCGTTCCTCGCGGCGGCGGGCGTGCTGCGCCGCGAGACCCCGGCGTCGTTTCCCCGCGTCGCGGCGCTGGCGCGGAGCGTGGCAGGGACTACTGTCGGCGCGGCGGCGCCCGGCGTCGCGACGCGCGCGCTCGCGTTCCTGCGGCGCCTCAGTTCCGTGCACGCCGGCGCGCTGGACGCGGCCGTGCTCCGCGGCACGGCGGCGGCCCTGGCGGACCTGGCGCTCGCCTTCGCCGACGGCGTGCCGCCCGCGCGGCGCGCGGCCGCGATGAACGCGGCGGGGCCGCTCATCGCGCTCTTCGCGGACTTGGCGCGGCGGCGCCTGGCGGCGGCGCCCGAGGACGGGCCCGCCGTCGCCGAGGCGGCCGCCGGGCTCCTGCGCGACTTCGAGCCCGCGCCGCTCGCGGCCGCGCTCCTCGCTGACCGCTTCGCGTGCCCGCTCGGGGCGGCGGCGTAGAGGCACCCTAAGACCGAAGAAGCAAGAACTAAGACACAAAACGTTAGACTGGTCATCGGCCGGGTTCCTGGATGTCGTGCGAGTGCAGGACGGCGCAGCCCGCCCCGCCCCGCAACCGCGCCGCGACGGCGCCGTCCGCCGCGCCGGCGTCGTAGCCCGCGCAGCGCAGAGGCACGGCGGACTTTGACCGCGTCCGGTCGTGGCCGCGGCAGTTGAAGCGCGGGGGCAGCGCCGCGTAGGGCGCCCGCGTCGCGTGGAGGGCCGCGCGGAAGGCCGGTTGGTCCATCAGGAAGCCGCTCGCGTCCGCCAGGTCGTCGTACGCCCGGAGCCAGGCGTCGACGAGTAACTGCGACGCGCTCGAGTTGCGCCAGGCGACGACGCCCGTGTTCGCCTCGACCGCGTGGCGCGGCACGCGCCACCGTTCGCTCCGCGCGAGCACGGTCGACGCGTGCTCGCGGCCCCGGTCCACCGGCACGAACGCCACGACGTACTGTTCACCAAGAGAATAGTCGCCCGCGACGGCGCACGCCGCCTCGACCAGGCTCGAGCACACGTACGTGTCGGCGTCCATGAGCAGCGCGACGTCGAAGTGCTGCAAGGCCGTCGCGACGGCCCGGATCTTGGCGGCGCGCAGCCGTCGCAAGGCCAGGTTGGCCGGGTCCTGGCGTTTCCGCCAGCGCTCAGAGGTCGAGACGCGCGACCGGTCCGCCACGGGCCGCGTCGCCTCGAACTCCGCCGCGTGCGACGCGCCGGCGTCGACGGCCACGACGTCGAACGGGTGCGCGGGCGTCCGGCGCAGCTTGCGCGCCGTGAGTTCGTCGGTCACGAGCATCGCGCGCAGCGTCACGTCGGCGCCGCCCCCGTACAGCTTGCTCGACGTGGCCGAGCGCGAGGCCTTTTGGAGCGAGCGCGAGCCCACGGCGAAGTAGACGGTCGCCACGCGGCCGAGGACGCAGGGCGCCATCACGACTGGTGCTACCACTTCTTTTAGTGCAGCAGATGTTGCTTTCGGCTAGGCGGCGCGTAGCATTGTTCACTTGCGACCGATTGTTGCGGTACGGATTCGACCACTGCTGCTGCAGATGAGTATCTGCAAGCTGTAATGCGCAAAAATTTGGCAGGCGGGTGTAAAACCCGTAGCGTGGCACATGATCATGAACTCGAGAGCCGCACGACCGCGTACATTGGAGCCGTATGCTGGAAGAATCGAATCGAATCCGGGATTTCCCGAGGGTCCGGCGGCAGCGCGACGGCCCGCGCCAGGTCCGCAGCAGGAGTATCGAGGAGAACCGCCCCCCGCCACCGGGACTCGTACCCCCGTGGGGCGACGCGTCCGGTTGACATGCGGTCGACCCCAACGTACCCCCCCAAATCATCTCAGGTGCATCAGGCACAGAGCTAAGGCACAGTCGCTGCGCAGGCTGCCCAGCGCGCCACCATTGCGCACACGCAGCCGTGACGATGCCACCCACGCTCCTGCACCGCGCCCTCGCGGCGGCGGCCCTCGCGGCGGCCGCGCGGGCGCCCACGAGCCTCACAGCGGTCGGCAAATTGCCCCCGGACCACCCGACGTGCCGCCGGGCCTGCGCGGGCCTGGCGTGCGACCGCTTCGCGCCGACGACGTGCGCGCTCGTCGAGCGCGACTTCGGGTGCGCCTGCGCGGGGTGCGCGTGCCTCGGCCGCCGCCTCGCGGCGAACGAGACGGCCCTCAACGCGACGGCTTTGAACGCCTCGGCGGCGGCCGAAGAGGAGGAGGAGGACGAGGACGACGGCGCGCCGGCGGCGTGGTCCCTCACAGGGGTCTACGTGCTCCTCGCGCTCGGCGCGGCGGTGGCCGCGGCGGCTCTCAAGAAGGCCCGGGAGGACCAGGTGGACCGGCGCGCGGTGAGTGGCTGCCTGGGCGCCGTCGCCGTGGCCGTCGCCATCCTACTGGGCCAGGGCACGCTCGAGTACGAGTACGCCTTCCTCTTCGACGCCGGCGCCATGGTTCGCGAGCCGCGTCCCCTTCGAACGACGGCGTGGTAGAAACGACCGCTCCCAACGCAGGGCAAGTTCGAGGGCCTCGTGCCCAAGTTGTTACCGGACACGGTCCAGTCCGAGTTCTTCAAGGAGGAGAACTATCTGGGGGCCTGCGGCGGCGGCGAGCTGAGCGCAGGCGTGAGCATCTGGTTGCTGGTCGGCTTGTGGCCGCTGCTGAAGAACGCGTTGGTCTTCTTCGTGTGCGCCGGGTTGCTGCGCCAGGACTGGAGCGCCCCTTTGCTCAAGGGTCTGTCGCTATTGGGAAAGTGGTCGCTCATCGACGTGTGCATCATCTGCGACTTTTTATGGGCCGATCCCGACGCGTGCACCCAGGGCTGGGCCGAGAGCGAGAGGGGTGTTTCCTATACTTTTGGCGCGGACGTCGTGACGAAGTTTCTGGAGGACCACGACTTCGACTTGATGGTCAGGGCCCACCAGGTCGTGGAGGACGGCTACGAGTTCTTCGCGCAGCGCCAGCTCGTGACCCTGTTCTCGGCGCCGAACTACTGCGGGGAGTTCGACAACTCGGGGGCGGTCATGAGCGTGGACGCCTCGTTGATGTGCAGCTTCCACATCCTCAAGCCGCGGAGCGCGGCGCCGGACACACCCGAGACGGTCCACCGCGGCGCGCGCTGAATGTATCTATACCTAAGAGCTCGGTTACTTACTCTCGCTCCGGTAGCGCATATGGGGTCAGACCGAGGTGTGACTTGCCGCACCTCACGCGACCACGCGATCACCGAATAACTATAGTCAATTGTCAATTCAAGTCGGGTTTTGTTTTGGAGTTTTGGATTGGATTGGGATTGGGATTGGCGCGATTGGCGCGATTGGGGCGATTGGGGCGAATGATTGACAAATCGATCAATTCGGGTTTCTCACAGCTCAAATTGTGGGCGCTGTGCAAGCCGGTGCGCTGCTCGAGGAGACCCGAACAACGCTACGCACCGACTGCTCGTGGTCGAGCCCCGTCCTCAGGCGCACGTCCCTGCGGCAGCCACCGGCTTTAGCCTGCTCGGGCAGCCCTGGCCCCGCGCCGTCTACGCCGCCGGCGCGTCGTACCCAGACCATGTCGGCCCAGTCGCAGCGTCGCCGCCCGCGCGACCACGCCGCGGCCCAGGCCCAGCGCGTGCGGCGCGCGCGGGCCGCGGCGAACGCCATGTCGCCCCCGGCCCGGCGGGCGCCTGTCTTATCACCCGATGAAAGGGGTACCGTGGGCCGCGTGATGCGTGAGGCCAAGCGCGCGGCGTCGCCCCAGGTCCGGCGCGTCATTACATTAGATGACGCCCACGATGAGCGCAAGGGCGATACTGACGAGGTCGCGCGGTTAGAGGCGCAATTGGAAGACGCGCAGCGGCGGGCGTACGCGAAGCGCACGGGGAAGCCACCGCCGCCCCAGCGGAAGGTCTCATTTGTAGAAAGTGGGGACTGGAGCGAGTCGTGGCAAGAGCTCGCGGAGGAACGGGCGGCCAAATACCCCGAAGCCACGCCCCCGCCCGCGAGCGCGCCCGGGCCAGCGCCGGCGCCGGCGCCCCTGCCGGCGCTAAGTGAGGACGGCTGGGCCTTTCGGAAAGCGCTGGCCGAGAAAGCCGACAAGCTGGCCGCGGAAATGGTCGCGAAGAATAAGTTAAAAGCCGAGGCGGAGGCGAAAGCCGCCGAGGAACGGCGAGCCGCGCGCGAAGCCGAGGACGCCACCAACAGCGCGGACCCGGCCACGGCGTATTGTGGCCTGCGCCTGGTCGGGCGCCTGAGCTCCATGATGAGCGGCGACCGGCCGCTCCCTCCTATTTTCAAATGCGGCGTGTGCCAGTCACCGAACGAAGCCGCGGCCGTGCGGTGCACGAGCTGCCAAGCGGCGCGCGTGGCGCCGTGGCAGCGGGTGCCGGGGGGACTGTTAAGGGCGGGTGCCGTGTTGAAGGCCAGGGACTACGATGGCGTGGTCGCGATCGTCGCCAGCGTCGGCCGCATGCGGAGGAAGATGAAGGTCGTGCTCTTCGCGCCGGACTGTGCTCCGGAGGTGGGGGATCTCATGCTAAATGCGATCGCGGCCGAGTGGACGCTTTGCGCTCCGAGCGAAGCCAACGAGGCGATTCGCGAGCGGATGCTGTGCTGGGGTCTGTGTCCCAAGTGCGAGCACGTCTTCCACGTGCAGAACGGGGACATCGCGAACCGGGACGTGCGCGCGAAGGAGCTGCCCAAGGTCACGGCCCAACGGGAGGCGGACGAGAAACTGTTGGCCGAGACCGAGGCAAAAAAAGAGGACCTCAAGGCCCGGGAGCCCCTGCCCACCACGGAGATCCTGGCGTGCACGGCCGAGATCAAGCGGCTGCGCACGGCGATCCGCGGGTCGAGGGTCCGGGCCGCGGCGGTGCAGGACTGGTGCCCGCGGTGCCTCAATCGGGACTTCGACTTCTCCCCGAAGGACTTCTGGCCGACGCCGTAGTGGGGGCCATCGTGTGGTAATATATTGCTCTTTTACGCGGGAATACTTGAAGGGCGGGGTCTACGGGGGCGCGTGGGTAATTCACCAATGCATTTCGCCTTTCCAGGATCTGATGCCAGCTGTCCTAAGACGAAAAAACTCATGGGCACTGTCGGTGCATCTTGCCAATTCCTTGCGTCTAACGAAGTATCGTTGCATTTTATTGCCCCATGGATCTTTGTTGCCAGCAAAAATACGATTAGCCACAGTGCCCTGTACCGTAAACGGATGGTCCATGTCGTCCATATATTATTCTGTGATTTCTTCCTGTGGGGTCATGTAGATCTCAACGCTACGCAGCACATTCCGGTTTTGTTGCGCTCGATCACCACGCCGTTGCAAATTCCCCGTTCCGTTTCTAGCTTGGCCTCCACGGCGGCCAGTCCCTCGCACTTTTTGCGCAGGTCCCTGTTGACGTTTAAGATCTGATGCATTTCCTCTTCACGCTCTCCCCGCAAGTCCGTGAGGAGTCGCTCGGCGAAACCATGCTCGCCCTTGAGCTCGCGCACCGCCCCTTCCTGCTCATTCAGCTTCTTCTTGATGTCGTTCTTATCTTGCGCGCTGGCGTCCAAGTCCTTCTGCACGAACTTGTTCGTGATGATCTGCTCCTTGTTGATCTCCTTCTGGTCGGCGTTGACCTCCTTCTGGTCGGCGTTGATCTCCTTCTGCTCGACGAGCAGCACCTCGTGCGCGTCCACGGTCAGCCCTTTCGCGTAGTCCTTCAGCATCTTGGAGGCGCGCCTGATGAAGGCCCGGGCCTCGCTCTTCCCCGCGCTTCCGGACCACGGCTTGCCGTCTTTTTTCTCCATGATCATGAGCGCTCCGATCGCGTACACGACGTTCGGGTCCACCTCCTCGAAGCTCGCGGCGGCGCAGCACGTCTGGATGGACTCAGGCAGCGCGGCGCGCACGGCGTCGACGGTCTTGGTCTCCTTGACGCGCTCGATCTCGCGCTCGAACTGGTCCTGGGGGCACTCGAGGTCGGACATTGCTGAAGGTGCCTGCGTTGGGAACGACGTTATTCGGGCAGCAAAAACGGGCTCACGACATTGGGCTATTGGGACAGCTTTTGCGCGCCACGCGCGGCACCGCCCCCGCGGGGCAGCCGCGGCGGCGCGTACAGGGGACTGTGGCGCTACTCTAGGCTAGTCGTACCTCTTTTTGTGTTGCGCTGTCGGTCTTATTGTTGCTTGCTTCGTGGGGCTGGGGCTGGGCCGCATGTAACGTGAAAGTGTTCCGGACCTGTGCCAAAAGTCTGTCTCAGGGCTCCGGGGCCTGCAGATGGGTCGGACTGTGGTCTAAAACTTTTTGAAAAGGTGCCCAGCAAATTTGGACCCTGCATTTCAAATAAAAAGCGAAAAGCTGCAATTAGCGGCATTAGCCATTGCACACCTGTACGCGCTTTCTGCTGCGCGCAAGCATTGAGTAGTTCATTATTTTGGACCACCCCAGCGCGTGCCAGTTTGTGGCTAAAACAGGGACGCGTGCGCTGCCACACTCGTTACATAGCCCGCGCCGGTTTTTGCGCGGTGTCGGCCAGCATTTTGCAGCAAACATGGTGCGCTTTGCCGTATTGCTCGTCGCAGTGCGCGCGCTCCAGCCCCGAACGGCACCGCTGCGGTCCCGACGTGTCGTCGCCGCGGCAGCGCCCGGCGAGCCGCTCTACCTCTGCGAGGAACACGTGGCGATCGCTCTCGACGAGTGCAAGACTGCGTACGACGCCGTGTTCTACCAGGACGAGTCTTTAAAGATGAGCGGCGACGTGCGCTGCGCAGGCATCGATGGCTGCGACGTGACGCTGCGTTTGATCGGCATGTTCTGGCACGAGCGGCGCGTCGTCTACGATCTCGCGGCGAATTACCTACAAGCGCGGATCCCCGAGATAGCGGGCGTCGTGCCGTTCTCCGACGCGAATCTCGACGACGCGCGAACTCAGGCGCCCGATTTTAACGGAGACCGCCAGGAGATCGAGCGCCTCGGCCACGAGCCATGGGAAACCGTCACGATCCGGCACCGGCCGGGGCTGACGTTCACGGGGTATAATTTGTATTAATTTGGGGTGTTCCTTACTCGTAGGCCTCCTACCCTTTCACAATGTTAAACACCTTGACAGCGGCGAGGAAGATAAAGATAAGGGCGGCCTGGCGCAGTCCGATCGCGATGCCAGGCGCGAGGTAGGAGAACATGATCAGCGCGATCGCCGTTCCCACGCAGTTCCACACGGTTTGCCAGTCCTCGGCGAGCTGGGCTTTGTACAGGAAGAGCGCATAAGACGCATCGAGAAAACCGGCAAGAGCCTGTTTGGGCAGTTTCGATAGTTTCGTCGGCTGTATCGCGTCCGGCAGTGTCGGGGGCGCGGGCGTCTTGGCCACGGGCGTCGGGGCCGCGGGCGTCTGCGTCGGTGGCGTGCAGCTCTCGTAGACTTGGCACTGGCATTCCTTGCCGGTCACCCCCAAACTCTTCTTGTATTCGCAATTGTCTATGCAATGGGCTCGGATGGTTTAGAATACGGGCCAAGAAATAAATTATGTTCCATGATAGTTTCATCTAAAATACGCCGCCATGGAATTTATAGACGATGAATAGCTTTTACCAAGGAGGTTGATAAAATTAAACTCGTAGACATATTTGGGAAAGGATGGAAGAATGGCCTTAAAAATAGCTATAGGGGGGAACTAAAAGAAAAAAAGGAGGGTTTTCTCGATTACAAATATTCTTTATGTATTGAAAATTCAAAAACAAAAAAATACTTTAGTGAAAAGATTACTGAATCGCTTCTATGTCTTACAATGCCTATATATTGCGGGTGCCCGAATATATTAGAATATTTTCCAAAAGATAGTTTGTATGTTATCGATATAGAAAAGGCAAATGTGATGGTTGAGGTCCGTGAAATACTAAAAAAACCAATTACAGACAAATATATTGCCACTATGAAAAAGGCGAGAGGTCTAATACTGGACAAGTATAACTTATTTGAAGTAGTCCATGAAAAAATAAACTAAATTTAGAGAGTCATTCAACCAAGTGACAACACTTTATCTATGAGTAAAAAGTGCGGCAATCTCAGGCGGACCGCAATTACGCGAACTGCGAAGAGACGGTCGCGTCTACCCTTCTCGACGCCACGCGGCAGCTGCTCTACCTGCGGACGGGCGAGGACAAGTACAAGACCGTGACCGCGTACATCGCCGACATCAACGCGACGTTGACGGCCGAGGAAGGTGAGCTCAAGTTGACCACGATGTCGGACAAAATCATTAATGGCTGGATCTTGTTCCGCGAGTACGGCGCGACGACCCTCAACGGCGACACGATCGACAAGGAACTGTTCGACAGCACGAAGTGGCCCGTCGATCATCAGTCAAAGCGCGCGGAGGTGCGCACGCTCGAGTTTGTCCTCCTCGACGACTTCGGGACGGGCGTCCTCGCCAAGCTCCGGGCCGAGCGCAAGTCCGTCAAGACGCTGACGGGCAAGGGCAAGAAGAAGACGGCGGCGGAGCCGGCCGAGACCGAGACCAAGACCGATGACCTCAACCGCGAGATCGCCGCGTTGAAGGGCAAGATCGTGGCGCGCGACGAGCAGATCGCCGAGCGCGACGAGCAGATCCGCCAGCTCCAGGGCGCTCTCAACAATAGAACCGCCCTCGCCGGAGTATCCGCAGTCGGATTAATGAGCACGTTTATGTAAATCAAGTCCCAAGCCCCTAGGGCGGCGGCCGGCCGTCTTACTCCTCGATAGCGTCGTAAATCAATTAATAGCTAAAAATGACTAAAATGGCCTCTCCGTGCGCGTGGCTTTAAGGCGCCACCGCGAGGCCCAAGAGAGGAGCAGCGCTGTATAAATCTCCACGAATACTCGAAAACCAATCCATAAATAGACCAGCGACGCGCGGTACTCTCCAAGGCCCAGAGACAGCAAAAAGCCACCTCTAGTGGCCGACGCCTCCGCAACCCTGAGCGACGAGAACAGCGACAGCGCAGCCAAACCATGGCCGAGGCCGACTCCTTCTTTATGAACAAACTGCCCAAGAAGCTCACGCAGCTGGACCTCGGCGCGCGGGGATTTGTGGAGCGGCTGCGCGACGCCCGCACGTCGACGAAGGTCGCCGTAAGCGTGTCCGTCGCGGGCGGCGTGCTGCTACTGCGGCGGCGGCGCAAGGGGAAGCCGCCGGCGCCCCAGCCCGCGTCGTACTACTGCCAGGAGCCGCCGACCAAATCGTTTGTGACCGGCGCGGACTCTTCTCTAGTGCGCGGCGCGTCGTCACAGGGGCCGGGGGCGCGCGACCCCGAGACGGTACCCGACTTGCTCCAACGGCTCGAGACGAACCAGACGAAGGCCGTGGCCTGGGAGGAGAACGGTGAATGGAAAGATCTATCGTGGGCGGACTACGTGTCGCTCGTGAGGAAGGCGGCGCGCGCCATGATCGCGATCGGGTTGGAGCCGCGGCAGGGCGTGGGCATCATCGGCTTCAACTCGCTCGAGTGGGTCGTGGCGGACCTGGGCTGCGTGCTGGCCGGCGGGCTGGCCGCGGGGATTTACGCGACGAACGGCGCGGACGCCGCGCGCTACGTCCTCGACCACTCGTCGGCGCAGCTCTGCTTCTGCGACGGCGTCCAACAGTTGGATAAGATCCGCACGGTGGCCGAGACGCTGCCCAAGCTCAAGAAGATTATTGTCTGGGGCGGCGCCGACGCGGACAAGGCCGCGCGGCGGTGCGACGCGTTGACCTGGCGCGGCTTCCTGTCGAACGCGCCGGAGGATCCCGTGCCGTTGCTGGACCGCGTGGACGCCTGCGAGGCGGGCCACGCGTGTACGCTCATCTACACCTCGGGCACCACCGGCACACCAAAAGCTGTAATGATTTCGCACGACAACGTAAGCTGGGTCGTGGCGTCCTTCGCGACGTTCGTGGGCTTCGGGAAAGCGCCGGGCGGACGGGAAAGATTAGTGAGCTACCTGCCCTTGTCGCATATTGCCGCTCAAGCGATTGATATCTACGCGGGATTGGCGTGCACCGGGAGGAATGGCGTCCAGGCCTCCACGTTGTACTTCGCACGCCCCGACGCCTTAAAAGGAACGCTTAAGGACACCCTGAACGCTGTGAGACCTACTGTCTTCTTTGGAGTCCCTAGGGTATGGGAAAAGTTCGCGGAAGCGCTGCAGGCGGTAGGGGCCAAGACCACGGGCACCAAGAAAAAAATCTCGACGTGGGCGAAGCGGGTCGCGCTGCGGCGCTACTTAGCGAACGTCGCGGGCGCCGAGCCGGAGGACTTGGGTCTAGTTGGTGGTGTTTTGGGTTCGGTCGAGGAAGCGTTCGCAGACCTGATCCTAAAAAATATCCATGCGGCGATCGGGCTCGACCAGGCGCATTTTGTGTTCACTGGAGCTGCCCCGATCGCGACGTCGACCCTGGAATACTTCGGAAGCCTCGGTCTCATCGTCAACGAGTGCTTTGGCATGAGCGAGGTGTCGGGGCCGGCGACCGTCACGATGGACTCGTACTATAAGCCCGGGTGGTGCGGCGTCGCCACGCCAGGCGTGGAAATAAAATTAGAGCATGTCGCGGGCCGCGACCGCGAGGGCGAGGGCGAGATGTGTTTTAGAGGGCGAAGCGTGATGCTGGGATATCTTAGAGATGCTGAGAAGACCCTCGAGGCGATCGACGCGGACGGGTGGCAACATAGCGGCGACGTAGGCCGCTTCGAAGTCCTGCAGGAGGGTGCGGCGCCTATGCTCAAGATCACGGGGAGGATCAAGGAGCTGCTGGTGACGGCCGGTGGGGAGAACGTGGCCCCCGCGCCGATCGAAGACGACCTGAAGCGACGCCTGCCGGGTGTGTCCACCGCAGTTGTGGTGGGCGACCGGTTGAAGTTTCTCAGCGTGCTCTTTACTTTGAAGCAGCGACAGAACGAAGGCACCTTCGACGACGTGCTGGTGGGTGCCGCGGCGGCGGTGAATCCCGAGGTCACGACGGCGCTCGCGGCGGCAGAAGATGCGACGTGGAAACGTTGCCTGCAAACAGCTATCGACGACTACAACGCCAAGGCCACGTCGTCGGCGCAGCGCGTCCAGAAGTTCGCCATCCTGCCGCTAGACTTTTCCGAGGCCAACGGAGAACTCACGCCTACTTTGAAGCTTAAACGCGCGGCGGTGGTCGAGAAGTACGCGCACGTGCTCAGGCGGCTCTACGGCGACGCTCAGAGCGCTGTGTGGTTCCCTTGACGATTCCCCCCGTTGAATGAATGCACGACTAAGAGGCGCTTGTGTGACTCAGTACAGTTCAGTACATATTATTAGGCCTCCCGTCGATCATCGCGCCGAGCGAGGCCGCGTACTGGTCGCTCGGCCGTCGCCATCGCACGTCGAGCATCATGGTCGGCTCCGTCGCGTCGAGCGCCGGTGCGAGGTCGCGCTCGAGCACTCTCCCGCCCGCTGCCTTCGCCGCTGCGATGAAGGCATCGCGTGCGCCCTCGGCGCGCCCTTTGACGGGATCTGCGATCAAGGCCCGTGGCGCAAGCCGCTTACACGCCTCCGCTAAATCTTCCATGTCCCGCGCATCGTACAATATGTCCGACGCCAACACGACGTCGAACGTCGCAGCCTGTCCGTCGTCGTCCCCGAAGGTCGCGAGGCGCGCCGTCACGCCGGTGCACCCGTTCAGCTGGGCGGTCGCCATGGCGCAGTGGAGCGCCTCGGGCTCTCGGTCCACAAATTCTACCGATCTCGCGCCGCTCAGAGCTGCGACGGCACCCACCACGCCTAGGCCGGAGCCAAGCTCCACCACTCGCCGCTTCGCGACGTCTTCTGGGTTTGCTTTCACGTAAGCCGCAAGGCAGGCCGCGCTATCCCACACGTCGGCCCAGGAAGGGTCCGGGTCGCGCGCCGCGCGCCCCGTCGACGAGTACCACTCCCACAGCGCGTCGGAGGACGGCGGGCGCACGAGGCCTTTCGGCAGGCCAAAGCGCGCGCTGTCCGCCTGGACCATCTGCGGCAGTGTGCGGCAGCCCTCGTATAGATGCAGGTCGCTGACGGCTGCGCACCAGCTGCGGCGTGGTGCGACGAGGCGGCGGCCCGCCGCGAGCAGGAAAAGCAGCATGGAGGCTGCTATTTGCTCCTTTTGCTTTGTATGGTCCAGAGAGAGTTATCAGTGCAGACCGCTGTTATCGGTGCTTTATACGTTGCACCGCGATGAATTAGAGCGGAAGGCTGCTGCTGCTTAGCGAGTATTGTGTCCCGCAGCTGGTTCCCCTTCTGTCAAAATGCATGATGGCTGTGAAACCCGTCTATTGCTTTTGATCAATGATGAAATGCGACATGGAGTTGTCTGAGTGTCGTTCGGTTCGATACCGGTCCGAAGAGATCAATGGGACACTTATTGGGGGCGAAAAAAATAATTTCTTGATTCGCGGTGCTAAAGTGGTCGGTCGCACCAATGGAATGCGGTCGATTCGTAGTCCAGAGGTCTCCCTGGGGTCGCCTAGGGTCGGTACTAGACGTGTGCAATCGCCTATACCGCACACGTGGGCGCTTTCAGCTTCATACCAGAATGCATCTCCACCTCAATGCATCTGGCAGAAGTTGCAAAGTTTCGACTTTAAAGCTCCCTGGGAGCCTCAAGCACCTGCGCATGCGGTGTAGGCGACTACCCACCATCAGCCCTAACCCATAGGGAGTCCGAGAGCCGGTCTGCATCCCAAAAAAAAGTTTTATTTGGGCTCGATAGCACCCGCGAACGTCAAATACGCTAATTACTCGAGGCCACCAAGTAAGTGTAATAGCGGTCTCTTTGGGCCCCATACTACCCCACCTATAGTTGAAAACAAGTATATGCCACCTACACTACGAGAAGGGTATTTTGGGCTGCCCGAGCTAAGGTCTGAATATTATTGATCTGGACCTCGCGCAAGTCGGTCGGTCATGAAACAAACGATCGCGCCAAGGTCCATGATGATGGTACCGGCCCTGGTAGTCCCAGGTCCAGGTCTTGTGCCCGAATGAACGAGATCGTGGGGTCGCGAAGTGGCGGAGCCGCGCGGAGCTTACGGTTCAAGAAATCCTATGTAGTAGTCATTCAGGTAGTTCGGTTGGACCACCTAAGTTCGGAAGCGACTCAAGCACAAGTTTATCTTCAAAAATCACGGGTGTGGGGCCTTTCCCGCGCTCCGCCTACGCACAGTCGATGCTGGGGGACCGACAAGTGGGTCGATTGTGAGTAGAACAACGGCCACGGTAGTTCATGGTGATAGTGGCGTCGCTGATACTATTTGAGTATACTTACTTGCCTCGCTTTGTATATATCACCCCGCGGCCAGGCTATTAACCGTGCGCCGTTTCTCAGCACGAAGGCGTCGAGCTTGTGCGGCGTGACCTTGGGGTTCGCGATCAGTTTCAGCCGGCGCCTCATTATAGACATGCAGACACGGTTGATGGAGTACGGCGTCGGCGCCGCGCTCCGCACGTCCTCGAAGGAGTTCGGCCATAGTTGCGAGATGTCCACGTGGTTGGTGATCATGTCGGCGAAGAAGTCCTCAGTAGTCTCGACCAGCAGCACTTCGAAGTTCTTGCCGTTGATGGAGCGCGACTTGAGGTACTTGCGGGCCGCGTTGTACTGCTCGTTGTTTCGCCAAGCAGGAGCAGTTCAGGTGGTCGGTAGCTATGTGCTGCAACGCGGCGGCCGGCGCCCGCGGCGCGACCGGCACGGGCGCGATGCAGGGGACACCGCTTTTCTTACGGCAGGCGTCGCACTTTAGGCAGCGCCGAGTCGCCGCCTCGACCGCTACATGTTTCGGGGCGGCCGGCTGCGCGTCGTTCTCCTCGGCGATCGTCCCGAGCGGCGCGCGCTTCTCGGTGACGGGGGCGCGCGGTACGGCGACGGGCGCGCCGTTCTCGTCGTTCGTGCCGCGGAGCTTTTTGTTCGCTTGCGGGAGCGGCTCGGCCATGGCTTGCCTGAGGGCGTTTGGCGGGCGACGGCGTCTACTAGAGCCGCTTCGCGTGAGCGGTCGTGTCGTGCGACCTGCGCCGCTTCTCGTAAAAATCGACGACGCCACACCGGCGGCGTCCCCGTCGAGCCGCCGCCGCATGATCACCACATGCGACGCGCCTCAGAGCTCTGGGCTGCCGCCGCAGCGCGGTCGCGACGACGACTCGCACCGCGGCGCTCGTCCGCCCAGCCGCCGAAAACACAGGCCAGTTGTGGCTGTGTTTTTGCCGCGCGGCGGCGCGCGGCGACGCGCAGCGCCGCGCGGCCGCCACCGCCAGGCGGCTCTTACTCAAGACCGCTCAGAACAAGATCTGGATAGTTTGTACGGCGGACGGTCCTCTCTGGAGCGTTTTCGGCAGACGTGTGAGATTGTGATTTGCTCGCGCCCCGTACGCGTACGGGCCCTAAAACCCGCAAGACACTGGCGCAAACGTGTGGTTGAGGCCCCGGGAATCCGCTGGTTGGCAGCCGCGCTGTGTGAGCTGCTTGCGCACGCGGCGGATGTAGCAGATCGCTCCCCTTTTTGGCGCCCATTTTCAAACAGGGGGTCTTTTGAATTGGGCTGCCCACCCCTAGCGGAGGCCGGCGCCGGCCTCCGAGCCCGTCGTGCGCGTCCCGACACCGCTGGACGCCCATGCCACCGTGGTGGACGCGCGGGACATCCTCGGGCGCCGACTAGGCCCCAACCCATCGGGCGCCGTTCGCCGATGGAGCAAGCCAGGAGCCAAAAAGGGACGCTCGCCGCCGTCGCAGCGGACGCCCTTGACATGTAATTACCCTGGGACATCACGAAGCAGCGCTCGCGGCGTGCCCGGCGGACTTCCGGGACAAGGCCGCGCTGGTGGAGGCGGCCTCCAGCGCGACACGTCCCTGGAGTGCTACGCCTCGCCGCGCCTGAGGCGACGCGTTCGTAAAACGGTCGATCGCCGCACGTCGGTTGCGGCCTGGCCCGAGGCCGTCCTGCTCGAGGTCCATGCCCCGTACCGTTAACGGTACAGGGCATGACTCGGACCAGCGAAGCTTCGAGACTTTTTGTGATCCTATCGTTAGAGTCATGGGCGGGAGAGGGGGATACAGCCACGGGGATGCAGGGTGCTTGAAGGACCCTAAGTATGCGGCCCGATGATACCGCGTCGAGGTCGTAAGTAGTACTGAACAATTTACTGCGCCACGCTCGAGCCTCGTCGCGGGCGGACTGGTCGCTGTCGCGGCGCGGCGCCGGGCGTGATCGCGGCGTGGTCCGGCCTCGTGGGGTCCGTGGGCGACTTCGCGGGCGGCGTCGTGGTGCTCGCGGCGCGGCCGGGCGTGAGGGAATTGTAAGTTACTCCTGTACAAGAGACTAGTCGCCTTCCCCGCCGTCCGCGGACTCGTCCTCGGCCTCGTCGGTGGCCGCGGCGTGGGACCACCGCCCCCCGCCGCAGTTGATCGCCTTGATGGAGTGGAGCTCGAGGTGCACCGCGCCCTCCACGCCCTCGGCCCACACGCTCAGCGTCTGGATGTCCCGCAGCACGCTCCCCGTGGGGCAGACGCGCTCGTCTTCGGCACAAGAGACAATAACGTCCCCGGTCGCGTCGTCCCAATCATCAGAAAAGGCCGTGAAGGGGATCTCTACGTCCATGAGGTTCATGCCCGGGGCGAAGGGCGCCTTGAAGCCCGAGGACCACTTGTGCGGGTCCAGGTCCTCCGGGGCGCGTTGCCGGCCGAACCCGATCCGGTACCCCGCGTACTCGGCAGAGGGATCCCCGGTGAAATGGGCGCACGAAACAACAAGCCCGGAGCAGGTGGAGATGTCCGGGTAGACCGCTTCCTTCTCCGCCTTGATGAAGCCCGGGGCGTTTAAGAATGAGACGATCTCGACGGAGCCGCTCATCAGCCCGACGCCGTCCGTGACCGTGAAGGTGCCCGTGGAGTCGCCGCCCATGACGGGGTCGTTCTTCTGGTTCCAGGGGATGCCATCTGTGAAATCAGCGACAATAATAGTGTCCGGCGTGGACACGGCCTCGTCGTCATCACCGCCCCAGTCCTTCTGGATGAAGACGCCCGCGCCCGTGCCGAAGCCCACGAAGAAGCCCGTGAGGAGCATGCAGAGCAGGGAGCAGTACTTCTGGCGCAGCTGGCGCTTCCGCCAGTACAGGCGGACGTCGTCCTCCTCGACGGCACCGGAGATGTGGAGCGGGTTGACATCGTTCTCCTTGCTGGGCGTGGCCGTCTCCATGTCGCCGCGCGCGACGGAGGTGGGGGAGGCCTGCATGTCTTGCGCTGCGGCGGCGGCGGGGCTGGCCCTTTTGTGGTGTTGCATGGAGTCGGGCGGCGTGTTTTGACGTCGGGGCTGCGGAGGCCTCGTCGAGCGGCGGTGGTGGGGCGTCCCGAGAGCTGTCCGGGCGTTCAATCAGTTACGTTCGGAGGCTCCGGCGGCCAACACGTGCGAGCTGACCGGGGCAAAATCTGTTCAGACGGCCCCATTCGCGCGGCGCGTCCGGCAAGCACCAGGGCTACTGTGTGCGCGTCGCATGCACTGGGACTAGGAGGCCTAAATTGGCAAAGCGTGCGGGTAGCACGGAGCGTGAGGAGATGATAGGATGCGACCGCAAAAAAAGCACGATGATCCTCACCAACTGCGCTTTTTGCGCTGCCCCTCTCCCACAGTTGGCCAAGCAATGCAGCCGATGCAAAGCGCGCTACTGCGGGCCGGCATGCCAGGCGCAGCACTGGAAAGAAGGCGGCCATGACAAGCTCTGCAAGAAGATTAAAAGAGGCGGTGGCGCCGAGCAATTTCATGCGGCTAACAAATATGCGGAGGCCACCGCAACGGCAATCAATGCGTGCGCCGATGACACACGAAGGACCAGACGTGCTACATATGCACTGAGGGTGCGGAACGCCGGCACACGGCGGACGAGGGCCTCGTGCGAATGTGCTCGTGCCGCGGGACGGCGGGCTTCGTGCACGTGTCTTGCTTGGCGGAGCAGGCGCAGGTATTGTGCGACACTGCCGAGGAGGACAATTTGGGGCTACAATCGACGTGGGCGCGGTGGAGCTATTGTAGCCTGTGCAAGCAGCAGTACCACGGTGTGGTGTCGTGGGCGCTTGGTTGGGCGTGCTGGAAAAAATACTTGGGTCGGCCGGAGACGGACCATATTCGCGGACAATCCCTTAATATTCTCGCGAGCGGCTTGTTCAAAGAGGGTGACCCGGGCCGCTGCGAGGAGGCGTATGCAGTTCAGCAAGCCGATCTAGCTGCGCGACGACGCCTGACGCCGAATGACCAATCTGAGCAACTCATGGTTTTTAGTGCGATGGCAAACACGCTGAGCGCACTTGGACGAAGCGACGAGGCATTGAAGATTCACCGTTTCATGTACACCAAAATAGCTGAATCTCCTGGAGACGACGAGGATAGCTTTGGCACCATGATGAACTTCGCGGCCGAGCTAAAAAGAAGTGGAGAAACGCACTTGCTTGCCGAGAGACGGACGCTTCTGCGAGACAAGGTCCCAGTGGCGCAGCGCGTCTTGGGGCCCCACCATAGGCTCACGCTCCAGCTTCGCTCAGAGTATGCTCAATTGAAATTCGATGACGATAGAGCCACCCTCGACGACCGCCTCGCGCAACTGGCGGTCCTCGAGGACGTCGTTCGCACGGCGCGCCAGGTCCTCGGATCGGCACACCCGCTTCGGAGAGCTTCGCGCATAACGCTGAGTGGGCGCGCACAATTGCGCGCGACTCACTAAAGTAAGGTTTTGAAGTTGTTCAACTTACCCCCCGTACATCATCTACTTCGTCCCGTGCTTCCGCGCGGCGTCCACGAACGCCTGGACGTTCGCCTCGGGCGTCGGCTGGAGCACGCCGTGGCCCAGGTTGAGGACGTGCATCCCGGGCCCGCCGGCCTTTTCGATGCACTCCTTGACCGCCGCTTCCACGTCAGCCGGAGAACCCAGCAGGATCGAGGGGTCGATGTTGCCCTGCACCGGCACATGCTCCCCGAGCTGTTTCCGCGCCTCGCCCATGTCCACGGCCCAGTCCAGGGATAACGTATTGTAAAACGCCGGCGCCACCATGTCCTTCTGCGACGCCAGGTAGGACGACCCGCCGTTCGCGAAGAACAGGACGGGCGCCTCGGGGTGCCGTTCCCGCACCAGCGCCGCCACCCGCAGCGCGTAGGGCTTGGAGAAGGCCTCGAAGGCCGCGGGCGTCAGCTGGTGCGCCCAGGACTCAAAAACCTGCACCATCTGCGCGCCGCTCTCGATCTGGTAACACGCGTACTCCGCGACGGCGTCGGCCATGGCGTCCAAGTAGCGGTGGGCCGTGGCCGGGTCGTCGCGCATCATCTCCTTGATCTGCAGGCAGTGGCGCGTGGACCCGCCTTCCGTGGCATACGCGCAGAGCGTCCAGGGGGCGCCGACGAACCCGACCAGAGTCGTCTTGCCCTCCGTCTCCTTCCGCAGGTTCTGCAGCGTCTGGCGCACAAAGGGGAGCTGGTTCGCGGGGTCGAACGTCTTCGCGTCGCTCTCGAACTGCGCGACGCGGTCCGCGGTCCGCGGGTTGTCCTGGATCTGGGGCCCCTTGCCCTTCACGACGTCGAACTCGATGCCCAGCGCCGGGAGGATCGTCAGGATGTCGCTGAACATGATGACACCGTCCACGCCAAAGGCCTTCCAGCACTGCAGCGACAACTCGGTGGCGATCTCGGGGTTTTCACTTCTCTGCCGAAAGGGGATCTTGTCCGAGTACTTGCGGAAGTCCGCCATGTACCTTCCCGCCTGGCGCATGAGCCAGACCGGCGTGCGCTCCGTCGCTTCCCCGCGCGCCGCTCGTAACAGCACGTCGTGGTCTCCGGGCGCAGCGCTCATGACCACGCTGCGCCGCGGCGCCGCCGTCGTGGACAACGCAGCAGCGCTTGCCAGCGCGAGCGCTGCGACTATCCGTCTCATGGCCGCCATGTTTGCAGTTGCTGTTATGACTGTGCGCGTTGCTGTTACACTGTTGATTTACAGATGCGCGCGTGGACTTGCAGTTGCTGTTATGACTGTGCGCGTTGCTGTTACACTGTTGATTTACAGATGCGCGTGTGGACTCTCCACTACTACGTTGCAAACGGTGCGCGGAGTTGCACAGAGCTTGGCTCGACTTCATCCACACAACCCGCGAGATGATGCCGTGTCACAAGCGAAGCCTGCCATGTGCAGGAGTCCGTGCTAGCGATGCTGAAACGACTGGTGCTTCTTGCCTCTACTACGGCTGTAGCGCCTCTGCACAGAGGCCAGCAGCGCTTGAATTGTTGGGCGGCATAGCGCCAGGGCAGCCGGTCGGCATTAGAACTACACCTTGATTCGTCCTAAGGCGGTCAATCGATAGCGTGGGGGCAGCCGGTCGCAGCCGCAAACGCATCGGTCCCGTCTCAAGGCAGCCAAGGAGGCATGGGCCTCACCATCCGCCGCGGCCCCGACGGGCTGCCCACCTTTTCGTACGAGGACGCCCCCGCCCGGCAGCGCACGCCGGAGCCGAGGCCCCGGCGCAAGGTCCCGCCGCTCATCCAGTACCGCTACCGCGCGCCGCGGGAGGCGCCGCTCATCCGCTACCGCGCCGCCCACCCCGCGGCGCGGCGGCCGCCGGCGGCGCGGCCCGAGCGGCGGCCTGAGCATGCGGCCTGGCCGGGCCCGGGCCTCACGGGCGTCCCCGCCGGCCACATCAATGAGCGCGTCCGGCTGCAGTCGCCGCACGTCGGGGGCTGGATCCCACGCGAGGACTCCGGCGAGTCGACGCGCCGTGACGCGACGCGAGAGACTGCTCTACGTGCCGCGGGGCCCTCGCCCGCACGGCTCCGGCTCCGCGAAATCGAAAGGGAGAACGCGGAGCTGGTCGAGTACCTCGGCCGGTCCCGGCCGTCGCCGGCCATGGACCGGCCGCGCTTCCCCGAGGCGCGGGCCGGCGGCGGCCGCCATTTTCTGCCGGACCGCCTGGACCGGGAGGCGCGGCCGGTCGCGTCGCCGAGCCGCCCGCCCGCCGTGCAGCGGCGGCGGCGTGGGGCGGGCATGCTCCCCGCGGCAGACGACGCGTGCCCGGCGCCGCGGCCGGTGGACGGGGCCTCCGAGGCTTCCACGTCGAGGGCCGACGACGCGCGATACCGCATGGAACCCGAACCTGAGCTGCTCTCGCCGGGCGCGCGGCTCTACACGGCGTCGCTGCTGGCGCGCCGGCCGGTCCTCGGCGAGGGCGCCGCTGCTGCCGCGCCCGCGCCGATCGTGGCCCAGGCGCCCGCGCCCGCGCCGCGCCCGGCCGAAGTCGAACTGGCGCCGCGCGAGGCCTCGGCCTTCGAGTGCGGCCCCGCGTCGACGCCGACCGCGGAGCTCCTCGCCGGCGTCTTCTCGCCGGAGTGCTTCGCGCCGCCGCCGCCTGAACTGGTGCGAACGGCGCCCGCCGTGGTTGCGGCGCAGAAACGCCTCGAGCAGATGGCGCCCCGGCGGGCGGTCCGGGCGTCGCCCGGGAAAGACCCCCGGGCGCTCGCGGCCCGGGCGGAGCGCCTCGCGGCGACGCCCGCGACAAGCAGAGATGACGCCATCTTCGCGAAGCGGGTGCCCGGTCGACGACGCGAGGAGCCGCAGCCGGTAGAGCGGCAGGAGGAGCCGGTAGAGCGGCCCGAGGAGCCGGCCGACGCAGAGGTCGAGCCACACGTGTCCCTGCGGACGCGGCGAAGGCGAGCAGCAAGGCTTGCACACGAATCTAAAATAAAACGCCAGCACGAGACAGCCGAGAGGAACGCGTTCCTGGATACGCAATTAGCAAGGGTCGGATCGACGCTCGCGCAGCTCTCGGTGGAGAAGCGGCATAGATATGCGTACGGTCTGGCCAAGGCCGAGGAGCCTCCATTGGACATGAAGGTCCGCGCGCGCCAGGAGTACTCGGAGCTCGCCGAGTTTCACCTCACAAATCATGAAAGATTATTGGAGAAGTACGCCGGGGCGCTGATGGTGGAGTCGCGCCAGGAGCTGGACTTGAACGGCGGGCCGCAGGAAACGGAATATAGGGCACTGGTCGCGATGGAGGGCTTCAAGCCCGAGCCGTCCGGCGAGAAGCGGTACCCGACGCTGCCGGTCGTGCGCCAGGCGCTCCTCGAGGACCGAACTGTGGAAGAGCCGGCTCACCGCCCCAAGTACGGGGACGCCTGGCTCCAGGATCGCTTCAGCGAACTGGTTAATTGTTAACATTTATACTATGAGACATCCCCCTCGCCCTCGCGAAGGTCCGGCATCGGCGCCGTATGCGCCTCGGCGGCTTCTCGCCGGAGGGCGTTGATCCTGTGTCCGAGATGGTCTTCAAGCTGCAGATTGCCGGACACTCCCGTCGGCGACGGCGGCGGCGGGACATCAGCGAGCGCGCTATGCAACATCTCAAGCGAACCAAGGTCGAGGATTGGCGATATGGGGGTCAAAGGAGATCCCGGTGGTAGCGGGTCGCCGATGCGGCGCCATGGAGGCGTTCCCGGCGCGACCGCCGCCGCCGGCTGATCCTCCGGCGCCGGCTCGGACACGCGCAGCTCGGACACGTCGGGCCAGCTCTCGCGCGACGCGTCCGACGCCGCGTCTTCGGCGGCCGCGGCCTCGACCTCGCTCCGGGCGGGCGTGGGCGGCGCGGCGCCGCCGTCGCGCGGCCACCGCGGGTCGGCCGCCGCCGGCGACGGCGGCGCGGCGGGCGTCGCGGCCTCCTCGACCCCGACCGCCGCCGCGAAGGCCTCGGCCTCGACGCCCCTCAGCTGGCTCGCGTCGCAGCAGGCCAGGAAGGTCGCCGCAGCGCTCACCTGCGTCAATAAAAAGCCCGCCTCGCCGCGCATGCGGTGGTCCCCCACGTAGTACTCGACGCGGCGCAGGGCCGACGGCAGCCTGCGCGGCCGCGCCCGCAGCGTGGCCAGGATGACTAAAGGAAGCAGGTCGTCCGTCGAGGGCGGTGTGCCTTCGCAACCGCTCTTCAGCCGCAGACAGGCGAAGAGGCAGTCGACGGCCTCCCGGATCTTCCGGACAGCCCGCAGCGGCGTCTCGGCCGCGGGCACGGCCTTCAGCGCGATGAGCGCGTCCGAGAACGGCGGCAGGGCCTCGACGTCGGGCGCGTCGAGTTCCACGCACGTGAGGAACCCCAACGCATGAACGCGCCGCTCGAAGGCCGCGTCGTCCTCGTCGCACTCCGTGATCAACCGGAAGCCCGCGTCCCCAAGCTTCATAAACAACAACGCGACGACCTCGTCCAGGGTACTGTTCTCGAAGGCCTCCGCGTCCTGCGCCGCCCAGCCCGGCTGGGCCCGGAGCAACCGCTCCGCGTGGGCCAGAAACCGCTTCACGCGCGCCGTGCGCGCGTCGTCCGACGTGCCGGGCGTCTCGTGCTTGCCGAAGTTCCGCACGAACGCGTC
>Ga0114994_10000687_pt1 | contig 23190 bp, 18 predicted proteins | sample ArcticOcean_MG_C_9_FD_87043 | JGI IMG/M metagenome (GOLD analysis project Ga0114994, IMG submission 87043) | Marine microbial communities from western Arctic Ocean - ArcticOcean_MG_CB2_152 | ecosystem: Environmental > Aquatic > Marine > Oceanic | place: Arctic Ocean: Canada Basin | collected...
CGCCACCGTGCGCCGCTACGATCTGGATCGGGCCCGGCCGCTCGTGGCCTCGGCGCCGCAGCCCACGGCCTGCCTGGCGGCGACTTTCGCGGGCGACGACGCGACGGCCGTCGTCGGCTGCGTCGACGGGAGCGTGCGGGTCGCGCGCGTCGACGGCACGCTCCAAGGGTCCAACGCGGCGTCGCTGGGCGCCCACGACGCGGGCGTGCGCTGCCTCCGCTACGACGGCCAGCACAACGTCGTGTTCAGCGGGAGCTGGGACCGCACCATCGGGGGCTGGGACCCCCGCGCGGCCCAGGGGCGCGTCGCCACGGCCGAGGTGCCTGGCAAGGTTTTTGCATTAGATCTGGCCTTCGGCGGGTCCGGCACCAAGCTGGTCGTCGGCACGTCGGACCGCCACGTCGTCATCTTCGACGCGCGGAACCTGTCAACGCCGCTCCAGCACCGCGAGTCCTCGCTCAAGCACCAGACGCGGTGCCTGCGGTGCTTCCCCGACGCGTCGGGCTACGCCCTCTCGAGCATCGAGGGGCGCGTCAGTGTCGAGTACTTCAGCGACGAGGACCAGCCGCGCAAGTACGCCTTCAAGTGCCACCGGGCCGGCAAGGTCGTGTACCCCGTCAACGCCATGGCCTTCCACCCCGTCCTCGGGACATTCGCGACCGGCGGGAGCGACGGCGGCGTCTCGCTCTGGGACGGCGCGCACAAGAAGCGGCTGGCGCAGCTCCAGCCCTTCCCGACCTCCGTCGCGGCCCTGGCGTTCAGCCACGACGGGTCCAAGCTCGCCGTGGCGTCGTCCTACTGCTTCGAGGAGGGCGAGAAGGACCACCCGCGGGACGAGCTCTACGTGCACACGGTGCTCTCCCACGAGGTCACGCCGAAGGCGTCCGCGCCGCAGTCCTGAGACCGGCGGGACCCGCGCGTCAAGGACGCGGGCCTAGGGCGCGGGGGGCCGTCCTAAAGATCTGTGATACTACTCGGAGCGTAGTTGAGTGTAGTTGGTCAAGTAGTTAGTCGTCGGCCGAGCGCCGGACGAGCGCGTCCCGGAGCCAGTCGAGCTCGGCGGGCGCGTGCGCGGCCCGGAACGGCTCCATGTAGCGCTCCACGACCTTCCGCTCGCGCCAGTAGCTCTCCTTGTAGTCGATAAGGAGCTCGTCGCCGGGGCGCACGTCGCGCGTCGCGACGACGAAGACGTGGGCGAAGCCGCGCACGTAAGCGTTAACGAAGGCGCAGTTCGCGGGCTCGTAGTTCCGCGCGAGCGAGTGGTACGGGTCCGCGCGGCAGTCGTTGCACGCGATCAGGGGGCTCCCCCGCGGCACCTCGCCGAGCCCCGGCCACGGGTCGATCACGAGCGTCGCGAAGGCGTCGCGCCCGCGCAGGGGCTTGTCAATTGACAGCGCAAAGCGCTCGTGCTCAATGAGACCTAAGACCGACGGGCCCCACGTCTTCAAATACGCGTCCTGTGCGCTCAAAAGGCCGCTATAGGGGCCGAGGACTTCGTGCTTGGCGATCGCGCGCTTCGCGACGCACTTGGACTGGCCGCGCAGCTTTTCCCTCGTGTCCTCCCGCGGGACGGGCACGACCTCCACCAGCGCCGACGGACACCGCTTCACGGTGACGCCGTGGTCGTCGGACCGCGCCGGATCGACGGTCACGACGGCCCGCACCCCCGTTTCTATGGCGCGCGCCTGGGCGTCCGAGTAGTTCTCCCGGACCACGACGACCGAGTCCGCGTCCGGGCAGTTCGCGAAGGCTTGGGCGCGCGCGGCCGCGGCCGCGGCGTCCGCGACGAAGACGGGGTCGCCCACGCTCGTGAACCGCTCGCGGTGGAGCGGGTGCGTCGCGGCCTGGCGCGCGGGCAGCAGTCCTAACAACGCGACCGCGTCCTGATCCGCCGTGTGCGCCAGCGACGCCTGGACCCCCGGGGACCGCTGCGCGACGATGATTTCTCCGTCCGAGGCGAAGAAGTCGAGCTCCGGCAGCCGCTCAAGGCCGCCATCGGCGTCGTGCGTGCCGCGCACTTTGTCGAGCCACTCGCGCCGCGTCATGCCCGGGCACAGGCCGCCGTCGCGGGCCGCGACGGCGCGCGCGTCGCCGCTCCACACGCGAAACTTGCCGTCGTCGCGCCAGCCGTCGCGCTCCAAATCCACGGCGAGGTCCAGACAACTGCGCACCGTCCGCGCATCTTCGACGCTTCGGCGCCAGTCCTTCTGGACGCCGCGCCAGGCGGCGGTGTAGATGTCGCGCGACGCCGCCTCCTCCATGGCCAAAAGCTCCTCGCGCAGGCGCGCGACGGGGTCCTCGACGGAGGCGACGGCGGCGGCCCGCTTCGCCTTCTTCTTCTTCGGCGGGGACGGCCGGACCTCGTCCTCATCTTCGTGGTAGTGCGTCGGGGCCTTGCGCGATCGCTTCAGGGGCCGCAGCGCGTCCCTCCCCAGGCCCAATCGGACGTCGCCGTCGTCAAACTTTACGTTAAATACGTCGCGAGCTCCCATGTGGCTCGTGACGACGGCGGGATAAAACCTGCCGTCCCGGAACTGGGCCTCGACCGGGGTGCCCACGCCAAAGGGCGCGGCCGGGTCCGGGGCCGCGCGCGCCGGCGGCCGCGCCGGCGCCGGCGGTTTGGGCGGGGGCGGCTGCTGCACGAACGCGTCTAGCCGGAACGCATCGCAGGCCATGTCGTCGTCCGCGGGCCGCAGCGCGCCCGCTTTGCCCGCCACGCGCGTCGGTCCCAGGACCAAGAGGTTCGCAGCCCGAAGCGGGACGAGGGGGCGCGTGAGCCGCGCCGCGCCCTTGCTTGCGGCATCGAGCGCTTTGACGAGGGACTCGCCCACCTCCATCCGATATTTTTTCTCGCCGGCCCAAGTCCGCTTGTGCACGGCCACGAAGTAGTTCTTATTGAAGGTCGCTGCGCCCTCCTTAGCCAGCGCGAAGGCCACGTCGTCCACAATATGCTGTTTGGTGTGCGTCTGCCGCAGGCAACCGTCCGCATCGACGACGACCACCGTGAGGCCGAGCGAGTACTCCTTGCGGTACTGGCGGTCGATGTGCCTCGTTAAATCGAGCGCGAGGCGCCAGTCGTCGTGGCGCTCCACGAGCCGGTTGCGCGTGTACACGAGGAGGGGAGACGCGGCGTCCGCGTGCTTTGGGATCGTGCTGAACCCCGCGACCACCGAGACGTGCCGCGACCCGCCCACCGCGACCCGCGTCCGCGCCGGCTCCAGCAAGGACCCAACAAGGTCGTAGGACTCAATGGCCTCGCTGGCCTCCCCCACCGCGTCCACCAGCGTCGCCGCGAATGCGCGATCGAGGTACGTCTCGCCCCGCAAAATCTCGCCGAGCTTCCGCGCGACGGTCGGCGCCGCCTCGAACGTGTCGTAGAGGACCACCTCGAAGGCCGACGCGTGCGTTTCCCGCCGCGGCGTTACGGTGGCGTCGAGGACGAACCCGGCGAGGCCGGCGCACGCGGCGGCGACGTCGACGCCAATACCGGTGCACGTGTCCGCGACGATCGTCGCCGGCGGCGAGGCCGCGACCGCCGCGGCCCAGGCCCTCGCGACGTCGCGGGGGGCGAGCGACCGCGCCGCGAAGACCGTGATCGGAATGGAGGGCGGCCGCCCGGCCCGCTGCAGGCTCTCGGCCAAGATCCCGACCTCGAACACGGCCGCGCCCGCCTCCACAACGTCCCGGCGGGCGCCGCGCTGGATCGCGAAGCGTGTCTGCGCGCGCCGCGCCGACAGGACGACCGCGCCCGCACCACGATCTCGCACTTCATGGGCCGCTCGTCGGCCACGTTATCTAGCAGCTCCATCATGGCGGCCTCGGGCGACGAGTGCTGGTTCCGGCAGTTGTGCCAGAAGCCCCGCCCGTCCGTCACGGCGTCGGTCCGGTCGGCGACGACCACCTCCGCCGCCTCTGCCTCCTCCTCCTCCTCCTCCTCCTCCTCCTCCTCCTCGGCCGGCTCGTCGTCGACCCAGGGCCCGAGCACCTCGTCGCACGCGGCCTGGTCGTAGTAGCCGCCCTTGCCCCGCTTGAAGCCGAGGCTCACTTCCCGCTCATTCTCGAAGACGCCGTGCACGTAGCACGGCATGATGTAGCCGTCGCAGCGCATCTTGGTCTTGCGGGCGCAGGCGTCGCGGAGCTCAGCGAGGGAGAGCGGCATCTTGCTCTCCGGTCGTTTGACTGCTTAGATCGTTCTTCGCTTACTGGCGTTGCTGGAGGTGTTTTTCACAGCGAACAGACTGTGCTCCTACAGCGCGCAACGGAACCGAGCGCTCAATATTACAGACGAACCGCCCGATCACTACTATGGTTCGGGACGGGTTTTCGTGACGGGTTTTTATTCGGGTTCGCAGCTGCACAGGCATGCATGCAAAAGCGCCTGGTCGGCCGTAAATATGCGCAGCCTCCTGGCGCTCGTCTGCCTGGCGCGCAGCGCCGCCGCTTTCAACGCCAAGCCGCAGGCCGAAGCGCTCTGCGACCCGGGCGTCCAGCAGTACAGCGGCTACATCGACTTGTCCACGGGACCCAAGCATTTGTTCTACTGGGCCTTCGAGAGCCGCAATGACCCGGCACATGACCCCGTGATCCTGTGGATGACTGGCGGCCCTGGCTGTAGTTCAGAAGTTGCCCTCTTCGGAGAGAACGGTCCGTGTAAGGTCAACGCGGACGGCACCGCCACGATGGTGAACCCGTACTCCTGGAACAAGAACGCTACGTTAATCTACGTGGACCAGCCCGCCGGCACGGGCTTCTCCTACGGCCAGAAGGACGCGACCGAGGTCGGCGTCGCCAGGGACATGGTCGATTTTCTCGTGCAGTGGTTCCGGCTCCACCCCAAGTTTTCACAGCACGACTTGTACGTGACGGGCGAGTCCTACGCGGGCCACTACGTGCCGGCGGTCGCGTCAGGGCTCTTCCGGAACGGGACCCTCCAAAAACAGCTCAAAGGCCTGGCCATCGGGAACGGCCTGACGGACCCCGAGATCCAGTTCGCCTACTACAAGGACATGATCATCAGCACGAACGGCCACAAGGCGGCGGTGGGCAAGGCGGAGCACGCGCTCATGGAAGCCGCGACGCCGGCGTGCGCGGCCCGCGTCCGCAAGCATCCCGGGCGAATTGCTTTTGCAGTTCGAATTGCCCGCATTTCGCCTCAATCACGAAACGCGGGTACAGACACCTCGGGTACACTACGCGGCGGCGCGGGGCGCCATTGGAGTTTTTCTGCAGCGCCCCGCCCCGCCCCGTCGCCCTTAAGATCACCTCCCGCTGACCCCCGGGCTGTATCGAGTCATAGCGACGGTCCATTCTCCACAGGTGCATCGCTGCCATCAAGGCGTGCCAGAAGACCGCGGCCACGTGCCTCCCGGCGCTCGAGTTGTGCGAAAGCACATTGGAGATACCCTACACGCTGACGGGCATGAACCCGTACGACATGCGGGAGAAGTGCGTGGTGCCTCCATTATGCTACGACTTCTCGAACGTGCAGAAGTACCTGCAACGGGACGACGTACGTAAGATACTGGGCGCGCGGGGCCGCTGGGCCGACTGCTCCAAGGCCGTCACGGTCCGCTTCGAGCTCAGCGGCGACTACTTAAAAAACTACCAGCAACTGCTCCCGGAGCTGCTGGAGGCGGGCGTGCGCATGCTGATCTATGCGGGAGATCAAGATTTTATCTGCACTGCCGCGGTGTCCTTGGACACTTGACGCGACATCGTTGCTGCTCGACGGCGTGGAGGGTGACGTGCGACTCACTTTTCATCACACGCAGGCAACTGGCTCGGCAACCAGGCCTGGACCCTGGCCCTGCCCTGGACGGGTAGGAGAGGCTTCCGGGCCGCGCCCGTCGTCGACTGGCGCGTGGCGGGCGCCAAGGCCGGGGAACTGCGCACGAGTGGCCCGCTGAGCTTCCTGCGCGTCCTCGACGCGGGCCACATGGTGCCGATGGACCAGCCCGCGGCCGCGCTCGCCATGGTCAACGCGTTCATGGCGAACAAACTCTTGAGATGTGCTTTGTGACCTTCCCTGTACCCCACCACGTCATCGAGCGTCGCAGAGAGCGCCGCCTCGATAGCGTGGCCCCCGTAGTAAGAGCCTGCAATTACGCCGGGTCCTCGCCGAGCCGGTCGACCCACGCCCGCACGCCGCGCCCGACCTTGGCCAGGGGCGCCTTCGCCAGGCGCCCGGCGAGGACCCCCGGCCGCCGGAGCGCGCGCGCCGTCCGCGCCGCCGGCTCTCGCAGCGCCCGCGCGACGGACGCGCGCGCGTCGTGCAGCGACGGCGCGTCGCGGAGTGCCTCAAAGTCCGACGCGTACAGCGCCATGTCGTCCAGCGCGCCGCCCAGCAGGCGCACGTTCCCGGCGCCGTCCGTCGCCTTGAGCAACTTCCGCGCCAGCGTGCCCGCGTCGGCACCCTCCTCCGTCGTGTAGAGCACGACCAAATCCCCGGCGAACAGGCCCGCCAGGAAGGCGCGGTCCGAGTCCGCGACGGCCAGCCGGCACAGCCGATTCGGCAGCTTCTTGACCTCGAAGCCCGCGGCGCGGTAGGCGTCGCGCGCCGCGCGCACGGCCGGCACGTCGGCCTTGACGAGCGCGCCGACGGCGACGAGCGCGGGCTCGCGCAGCGCGCGCCGCGCCGCGTCCAGTAGGAGGCCCTTGCGGAACCGCGCCGCGGCGGCCGCCATGGGGACACCTGCGCGGGTCTTGCGTGGGGGGCGTTTGGCGCGGCGGCGCCGGCGGCGTTGGAGCGGGCGTCCTCAGAAACGGCGGAAGCGAATCTCTTCACCACCGGCGCCGGGTCTCTTAGGTCCGGACCGGCTACGAATCCTGACACAGATGCTTCTTTAATCACCGGACGGCGAAGGCTGGATTTTGTGGACGCGGGGCGGGCACGGTGGTCTACGCGTACGTTCGCTGTGGTCCGGCGCAGTGCGGCGATTGCACGGTGGTCTACGCGTGCGTTCGGCGCGACGCTGTCGGCGCGATGCAGTGCGGCGATTGCAGTGTGGCACAAAGAAGCGCTGCGACGCGGCGCGGCAACGCGCGTGGGACGCAGCGGGCAGCTGTGCGCTGACAGCGAGACCAGTGCGGGCCGGCAACGGTGTTTGCTGGGGCGACAGCGGCGGCGACGTCTCTGGCCGTTCTCACTTCGTGCGGGTATATCACGCGGGTTTTTCTCGATAGCGCTAACGCTATTAAAGCCAAGCCTGCCGTACTTAAGACCACCTGGCGCTCCCCCGCCCAGCGCACAAAAGCCAGCCTGCTTTACGTAGTCGCGGCGCCCCCCCGCCCGCAAGACACGCTCAGGAGAAGAAGAGGCTGGAGGCTGCCCCACAACTATGCTGGCCTCCGTGAGCGAAACGGGCAGCCTCGCGCGGACCCAGGAGGACCCGGTGGACGTCACGCCGCTCTTCCCCCGCAACGGGTACGGCGACGACGTCGACTCCAGTGCCGAGGTGCTGGAGGCCCAAGACGAGCTCGACGCGCGGCGAAAAGCCGGCGCGCCGACGGGCTCGTGTACTGTAGTGGGCGACCCGGATTTGCAGGACCAGGCCTGCGTGGACCTGAGCGGCCCCGGGAGCTCCCTGTGCTTCCGGAGTCGGTCTTGCGTGCAGCCCGTGCTCGTGCTGTACGTCAAAGTTTCCACCAAATTCTTCGCGCTGCGCGTGAACGTCATCGACTCGGACGAGAAGTACTACACCTTCAACCTGTCTAACCGGCGGTCCATCGTCAAGGTCGAGGGGTGCACGTGCGACCTGCCTCTTGTCATGGGGAGCGGCTGGCAGTACGTGAGCGTGCCGCTGGCGGACCTGATGCAGCGCTGCTTCGGGGCCGCCTACTACGCCTGCGTCCAGGTGCGCGTGCACTCGTCCTGCCGCCTCTTCCGCATGTACGGGGCGGCGCGCGAGTACGCGGACGTCGAGCTGCCGCCCCACCTGCGGCTGCTCTGCGCCGACGACGACGAGGAGGAGGTCAACGACCAGTGAGTAAGGATAGCAATCTACCATTCAGTTAGCGAGGGTGCTGCCTCGGGCCCGAGACCGATGCCCTGTTCCTGGAGCATCTTTCGTATAAGTAAAACCTGCAAAAAACCCACGCGTGCACGCCTTGTCGTTTCGCCTTGTCGTTTTTGTCTTTTTGTCTTGCGCCGGAAGTTGCGGGTTTTTTTTAATTGCAAATTTTGTCAACGCGGCTTGTAGCAACAGTCACGCACTGTACCTTTGACGCTTTGCGGTTTTTTTCTTGCAAATAAAAGCCGCGCCGGTGTAGCAACAGCCACGCACTGTAAGAGTGCGCGTTTACCACACCATGCGACGACGCCGGCTCTTGTTTGCATCCCTCGCGGCGTGCGCCGCGGCCCTCGCGCCGCGAGCCACTCGGACACGGCTCGCACCGGCACCGCTGCGAGTCCCGCGCGGCGGCGGGCGCGACGACGGCGGCTACTACGCCGCCCTGGGCCTCGACCGCGCGTGCACGCAGCGCGAGGTGGACAAGGCGTACCGGCGGAAATCGTTAAAGTGCCACCCCGACAAGGGCGGCGACGTCGAGGAGTTCAAGCGGTTGAACGAGGCGCGCGAGGTGCTCTCGGACCCCGCGAAGCGGCGCGCGTACGACCGGTTTGGAAAAGCGGGCGTGGGCGGGCCGCCGCCGGGGGCGAACCCGTTCGCGGGCTTCGGGGGGCAGCCGGGAGGAAATCAAAACGCCCAGGCCCAGCAGATGTTCGAGCAAATGTTCGGCAGCTTCGGCTCTGCTTTCGGGGACGCCTTCTCCGGGGGCCTGGGGGGCTTCGGCCGGCAAATGCCGCAACGCTTCGCCATCACGGTGAGTTTGGACGACTGCTTCTGCGGGCGGACGCTCAGCGTGGATGTTGGAGGCGCGCGCTGCCGCGTCAAGCTGGACCCCGGCGCCCAGGACGGCGACGTCGTCCGGGCGCGCGCGGGTGATGTACAAGTGCAGTTCGAGCTCCGCGAGGCACCGCACGAAACTTATAGAAGGCGGGGCGCCGACTTGTTATTGGACGCCACCATCAGCCTGGGCGACGCCCTGGGCGGCGGCCCCGCCGTGACGGTGGCGCGGCCGGACGGGTCGACCTTCCGCGTGAAGCTCGCCCAAAAGGGCGCGGTCCTGAAGCACGGCGCGCTGCGGTGCGTCGAAGGCGAGGGCATGCCCGTGCGTGGCACAGACAGACGGGGGCGCCTCTTCCTCCGCGTCAAGGTGGCGTTCCCGGAGGCGCTCGACCTGGACGACGACCGGCGGCGGGAGCTGGAGCGCGTTCTGGGGCTGCCGCCGGCGCGGGGCGGGGGCGGGAGCGACCGCGTCGCGCGCCAGGCCGAAAATGGCGAGTGGTCCCTGAAGCGGCGCCGGCCGGCGGCGCCCGGGTCTGGGTTCGCGTTCCGATAGCGTAAGTGTGTGGTTTTTACGTGCGTCCCGTCCGGATCGCCGCGCGACTCAGTGCCACGTTGAGCTCAAGTCGCTTTACGCCAGACCTGGAGCAAGACCCCCCCCTCTCTGCCGGGGGAAGCTCTCTTGCCGCACCGCGTACACGAACGGGGGATGCTTATGCTAATAGCTAGGGACTAGAGCCCCCCCCGTACACGGACACAGCTTAAACGAGCCGCCGCGCGAACGGGGCAGCCCCCGGAATGCCGCGAACGGGCGACCACAGGGGTGCGGCCTGGCGGCGGCAGGAGCGGGGTGCGGCGCCCCATGTCCTGGAGCAGACGCGCCACGGGTCGCCGATGGTGAGGCAGGAGATTGCGCGCCACGCCATCGCACAGAGGAACGACCACGAGCTGCAGCAGTGGGCGGACGGGGCCGGGCGGCCGAGTCGCGTCCAGCAGTGGGAGGACCTGCGCGAGGTCGAGTTCGGGCTCTGGCTCACCGCGAACGTCGGCAGCCCCTCGCGCCGGCGGCAGGTGCGGGCCGTCTGTGAGTGCCTGGACGACCTGGCGTACTGCGAGTGGGCGGCTTTGGAGCACCACCTCGACCTTAATGCGTGGCCGGCGTTAACAAGAAGGCGCTTCGTCGCGGCGGTGCGGGCGCTGCGCGGGGAGGAGGACGAGGCCGCGGCCGGGGCGCCGGCGTACGCCCGGGCAGACGCCGAGACTGCGCCACGCGAGGCCGAGGCGCTGGCGTACGACCAACGCACTGTTGCCGCCGCCTTGGCGGACCGCGTGCGGCGCGAGCGCGTCGACGCGGCGATCGCCGCGGCGCGCGCGCCCCGGGCCCGCGCACCGAGCGCCTCGTCGGGCGAGGACGGCGCGCGCCGCCGGCGCTCGGCGGACGCCGACGGCGACGCGAGCGACGAGTCCTCGGAGAGCGACGGCGGCATGCCCGCGCTGGAGGACGTGGCCGCGGACGGCTGCGCGCGCCCCGTGCCGTGGCGCGCGGACGCCGTCCTGGGGCGCCTCGAGGGGGCCGTTTCGTTCGACCCGGACGCGTGCTGCGCCATCTGCCTCGACGTGCTGGAGGACGAGACGTCGATCCTGGATACGTCTGTAGATGCGCTCGACCGCGCCGTCGTGATGATGCCCTGCGGCGCGGCCGTCCCGCACTACTTCCACCGGGGCTGCGCCTTGCGAATGCTCGACGCGGCCGCGGCCCGGGGCGACCACGTACCGCGCTGCCCGACCTGCCGCGGCGAGTTTCCCCCCCAGACGCTGATGGACCGGTTACCCCTGGAGACGGTATACGGCACGGCGACTGACTAAGTTACGGGCACTACTCCCCGCGCTCAAGCCGCCCGGCGGCGGCGGCGCGCCGCGCGCCGCTGGCGCTCCCAGTCGGCCTGGCGGTGCGCGAAGAGCGAGACGGGGTCGCTCTTGTCGACCCGCTGCGGCCGGCGGCGCGGCGGCTCCGAGAAGCGCGCGGCCGGCGACGCGAGCGTAGAGCGGTCCGAGCGCGACACCGTCGAGGGCGGGCACTCGAGGGGCGGCGCCCGCGGCGGGGTCGGCGGCGCCGCGAGCGGGTGGAGCTGGTCCGCGAGCGGCCGGGGCGGGGCGTCGCCGGCCGCCGCCGCGAGGCTGCGGAGCAGGTCCTTCTGGAGCGGCGGCGGCGGCAACACGTTCGCCCGGGTCGACGTCATTAGCACGCGGCGCGCGCCGCGCGTCGGCGGCCGCGCACAGGGCGCCCGGACCGGCGCCTTCTTGGGCCGCGCGCCGCCGGTCGCCGGCCCCCCGAGGGGCGGGCGGTTCCTTCGCCGCGGCGGCGTCGCGCAGCGCGTCGGCGGCGGCGCCGACGGCCGGGCACAACGACCCTTGCTCGCGTAGCCGCGGAACGACATTGGACTCCCCGTGAGCTCGGCGACCTCCGCGTCAATGTCTTCGTCGCTGCCCCAGCCGAAGATGCCCGCGTCCACGGTCGCCGGCGCGGCGGCGTCGCTGGAGATGTGCGCGGCGCGCGTGCGCCAGCTCGGCATGAGCGCCATATCTTTTAAACGCGGCGACGACGGCGTTGAGCACAACGCAGCGGGCGCGGCGCGAGCAAGCAGTGTCCCGGGGCGCGCTGTCAGCGCTGCGGTTCAGGAATTATGCGTTGCCCGAGAGTCATATGGCAAGTAGCTCTTGAATGCAGCAGTTGAAAAACCCGTGCCTTAAGCGTATTCTTTCGCAAGACCCGTGCGCGTAAAACGGCAAGTTGTCACATGGACGCCTAAACAGGGAGCACTCCAGGATTACCCCGTCAACAATAAACTACCACGCCCCGTCCGAGTTGTCGCGCCGCGAGGGCGGCACGCACGCGCCGGAAGAATCGCCGCGCAGCCCGGCCAGGCGCGAGTTCGTCGGCAGCGGCGGCGGCTGGTCCGGCCGGAAGCTCGGCGCGGGCGGCGGCTGGTCCAGCCGGAAGCTCGGTGGAGGCGTCTGCACCGGCTCGGGCGTCGGCGCCCACTTCGACTTCTTACTGGTGACCTTGGAGTCCGCCTCCAGCTTCATCTGCCTTCTCAAATCCATCTTGAAGTTTAGGATGTCTCCTTTATAAGTCTTCAAACCGTGGTCCACGATCCAAATCTCCTTGGCCACCTGACTAATGAGCCGCATGTCGTGACTTACTAGGACCACGCCGCCCTTGAATTCTTTAATCGCATCGGCCAAGGAATCGATCATCTCCATGTCTAACGCATTTGTAGGTTCATCTAACAGTAATATATGCGCCGATTGCTTGGCCATGTGGCAGAAGACGACCTTGGCCTTCTGGCCCTCGCTCAATTGGGACATGGTCTGCTGCTGCACGACGCCGGACGTGCCGTAGCGCCCGAGCCACTTCCGCGCGTCCTCCTTCGTGAGGTCCGGATACATGTCCATGAACCACTGCAGGGGAGCTTTGGTGAAATCCAACAAGTCTTCAAAGTGCTGCGTGAACTTGGTCATCTTGAGGTGGCCGTGCGGGCGGACCGCGCCTTTTCTAGGTGCCAGTTCCCCGTTGATGATCTTCACTAATGTACTTTTCCCGGCCCCGTTCGGGCCGACCAAGGCCACTCTCGAATCGAGATCCAACCCGAAGTCCACGTTCTCGTACAAATCGGGACCGTCGCCGTACCCGAACGCCAATTCGTTCACTTGGAGGACGGGCGACGACAAATGACCGGGGTCCGGGAAGCGGAACTTGAGAGAAACCTCCTCCACGGGCTTCTCCACGACCCCCCCGGCCATCTTCTTAGCCAGCAACTTCTCCTTGCTCTTGGCCTGCCTCGAGTTCTTCGCCGTGCCGCCCCCGAACTTGGCGACGTAATCTTTCATCTTCTTCAGATCCGCCTGCTCCGCCTCCCACTTCTTCTTATGTTCTTTCAGGTCGATGCGTTTCGTCTCCACGAACATGTCGTAGTTCCCCTTCGTGTACTCTAATCTTTTGTGGAGCTGGTCCAAGTGGCAAATATGTGTGCACACGTTATTTAAAAAGTCCTGACTATGACAGACCATGAAGAGCATCTTGGACCACTTGGACAGGTAGTCCTCGAGCCAGACCACGGCCTCCATGTCCAAGTGGTTGGTCGGTTCGTCCAATAACAACAAAGCGGGCTGGATGAACAACGCCCGCGCCAACGCAACGCGCATGCGCCAGCCACCGCTAAAATCTCTCGTTTTCTGCTGCTGCCGTTCGGTGGAGAAGCCTAAACCAAGTAAGATCTCCGTCGCCCGCGCTTCCGCCGTCGTGGCGTCCAACTCTTCTAAACGTTCATACAACGCATTGAGGCGGTCCGCCCCGTCACTCTGCTCGTCTTCATCCAAAGTTTCCGACGTGAGTAAATCATTGAGTTCGTCCACTTCTCTCTCACACTCGGCTCTCTCCGCGTCGACCTTCATGACGGCGTCCAAGGCGGTCTCATCCGTCGGCGGGTACTCCGTCGTCAAATGGTAAATATCAATAGCGGCGGGGATCGGAATCGCCCGGGCCCCGATACATCTCATCACGGTACTCTTACCTGAACCGTTCCTACCGACGAAGCCGTACCTGTGTTGGTGAAGACCGGTGAGCCGCGCGCGCCTCGAGAGAAGCGAGAGACCGGCGTCGCCCTCCACGCCATCCAAGTTGAAGCAGCTTCAACATACGCTGAGTCACTACCGGTTGCCCCAGTTCATCACGAACGTCGTCCCGTCCAAGATGGGCGCGCCGTGGAAAGAAACGCTCAAGTTACTGACGTTGATGTCCTTGACGTTTCTATTTAGTTTGCCTTGGGTGGCGGCGAAGGTGGCGATGACCCCTTGGGCTGCCAAAAGATCCGCGGCTTTCCCGTCGTCCGCTTTTAAGACTCGGCCCATCTTGGCCTCGGCTAACTTCAGTTCTTCTTCCTTGGCCAGATCTTCGTCCGTTTTCAGATTGGCTTTTTCTTGATAGGTTCGTTTAACTTTCTCTTCAATGTCTTTCTTTTGCGTCGCGTCGAGTTTGGAGAGAGACGCGTTGGCCAAGGTAACGGCTCGGCATTCCGACTCCCACTCCTTTAACTTCTTAAAGTTCTTCCGCACCTCCAAAAACCGTAAAGCGCACTTCTTCGAGGAGTAATTGGGAACGCTCTTGGAGATGCTCCGCCACCGCTCAACGGGGTTCGGGAGCGGGCCGTTGCTTCTCACAGCGGCATCCAACGCGTTCTGCGCTTCGGGAGACCAGGCACACGCATTACTCGGCTCGGGCTGGGGCGGCAGCGGCTGCTTCTGGGCCTCGACCTCCTCCTTGAATTGCGCCTTCAACGCTTTTTTCGCCGTGCGCGCTTCCCTTAACGCGGCCTTCTTGGCGGCCTTCTCCTCCTTCTTGGCTTCAAGTTTCTCGGCGAGCTCGCGCTTCTCCTGGGCCTTGCCCATGGCGGTTTCAAAAGGGTTGCGCGGACGCGCGCGGGGCTGGTTTTGGCGGCGGTCCTTAGCGCACGTCCGGTGGCGCCGCGCAGGTGTGGCGCGGTTGCCCGGGGGGCAGCGAAAAGCTGGCAGCGATGCGAAACGCAAGGCTTTGAGTGCAACGGAACAGGTCCGGGCACGCTAGTTAGAAGCAAAGTTTGATTTTTGAGAGAGCGGACGGGTATTTCAACCTACGGGTTGTGTCTCATTACAAAAACGGCAAGTCAAAACGCGGGAGCCGGAGCAACCGAAGCAAGCGAGCCGCCGCTAGCGGCCGTACACCGCAGCGCTGCCAGCACGGACCCCTCCTGCTGCACGAACGCCCGGCGACGCGGCGATTTGGACTGAAACCCCTCTTGCCCAGCGAACGCCGTCGACGCGCCCGCCGCCAAGAGGATCTCCTGCCCACCGCTGTAAGAGCGCGAACAGCAAGTCATACCTCTGAAGTAGACCGGCCGCATGGGCGCCCTCTTCAGCCTCTTCGACGCGTGGAACAAGCTCGACGCGCGGCTCTGCATGGTCGGCCTGGACGCCGCGGGCAAGACGACGATCCTCTACAAGCTCAAGCTGGGCGAGGTCGTCACGACGATCCCGACCATCGGCTTCAACGTCGAAGCTATTGAATATGGTAATTTGACGCTCACCGTGTGGGACATCGGCGGCCAGGATAAGATCCGGCCGCTCTGGCGCCACTACTACAGCGACACGCAGGGCGTGATTTTCGTGGTCGACTCCAATGACCGGGACCGCCTGCAGCAGGCGCGGGACGAGCTCCACGGTTTACTAGACCAGTTCGAGTTGAGGGACGCTGTGGTCCTGATCTACGCGAACAAGCAGGACCTGCCGAACGCGGCGCCGGCCGCGCACCTCGCCGAGGCGTTGCAGCTGAACACGTTGCGGGGCCGGAAGTGGTACATCCAGGCCTGCTGCGCCACGACGGGCGACGGCCTCTACGAGGGCCTGGACTGGTTGAAAGGAAACTGCCCGACCAAGGCCGCGTCCTAGGGGGGGTAATAATACGCGTCGCGTGTTGAGGGGTCCGGGGGCGCGCGGGGTTCCTCCCGGGCTGCGCCTTCTTCCGGGAATGCGGTGTCGGTGGTCGGTCTACGAGCTATCTACAAGCCACTTCGTGTTCTTCGGTTTTGGCCGCGCCAGGCCAACCGGCGGCGGGGTTCCCGCCCGAGACTCATATATTCCTAAAGTTACTTAGCCCATCGAGGCCCGTCCTCTCGAGGCCTCCTCAAGTTCGGCCGCGGCCTTGCTCTGGTTCATCTTGGACTGCGAGGCGATGTAGTCGAGGTCTACCGGAGGATGGCCACAACATCTAAAAAAGTAGCCCTCCCTTAACTTCTCCCACCGCGTTTGTTTGTAGTCCTCGGCCTGCGCGTTTTTTAGTTTCAACCAGTAGTTGATGTTCTCCATGACCCGGACCCACTCGTCCTCTCCTAAAGTGTACTTCTGGAGCTTGTCCTGCATCCTAAACGCAGGATGCAAAATCATAGGATACCTGTTGTTCATATTTTGAAACTCTTCAAAATCAATCAGACCGTCGTCGTTCACGTCGAAGTTCTCCAGAGCCATCTTGAAGTTGCCCGCGAACAGAGGATCGCCCGCAGAAACGGAAACGCACATCTCAATAAACTCCTTTTCGTCGATCGTGCCCCCGCCGTCCAAATCAAATAATTCGAAGCAGAACTTGAGGATGTCGTCCTTCGTGTACATGCAGTATGAGAGAGCAACGGCGACGTACTCGTCGAAATCCAAGCGCGCGTTCCCGTCCATGTCCATCATCCTAAAAAGTTCGTCCGTGATCTTGGACTTTATTTCCCCCATGGCTTCAAAGAGTTCTACCGCATCGATGTTCCCGGAACCGTCCACATCAATGTCGTCGAACTGGTCCTTCATGATTCTTAGGTGCCTTTGCCCTAGCCCTAGGGCACTAGACATCTTGATCGCTTGCGGGTGCTGGAGCTTAATAGTTTTTTGTACAAAACTTTTGAAGCACTTGCCCAGCATGACGCTGATCAAACTTTTCTCTTTGACCCCACTGTCTTTCAAAGATGTATTTTCTTCTGTGCTCGAATCCTTCCGCCCGCCGGCGCGCTGCGTGGCCGTCGTGTGCTTCTCCTTCTTCTCCTTCTTCTTCAGTTCCTTGCGCTCCGGCGTGTACTTACTTACACTTACATTCTTCATGGTCTTGAGGTTGGCGGAAATCACGGTCGGCGCGGGGCCGACCTTGCGCTTGCTCACCTCAGGAGCCTTGGGGCTCTTCTGCTTCTTGGCCATGCTAGCCGCGCGGCTCCGCCGTTGGTCCTGCTACGACTCCGCGCGGTCCTCGCGAGCGCTGCGTCGCCGGGCGAGCTGCACCGCAAGGGGACGGGCTGCCTCGAGTTCGCGGCGCTGCCCGGGCTCCTCCGGGGCGGCGGCTACCGTCGCCGCGCGTGCGCCTCCATCCGTTTCGTTGCTGTGGTGCAGCGAACGTGCACTTCGTAGTAAGTTCGTACAAACTCAAAACTCAAAGGAGACGACGTGCGCTGAACGTGACCCTGGGGATTTTCAGCCCGGAGAGCTCGCGTGGCCTCCTGGGACTCCACCGGGTTCCCCCGCATCACTGCAGGATTTCAACTGAACTCATGCGCTTTTTTTACATAAAACGGGTTTTTTTCTTTGCCTCACCAAGCTTTTCTTGGCTCAAAGAGTTGTCTCGGTAGCACAAGTAGGTCTACGAATCGCTACGAAGCAGAAGTGTTCGCACACGCTCGCACGCCCAGAAGCTCGAAGCGTAAAAAAGCGCCGCTGCACGCCGCAGCAACACGCACACAACAATTACAGCCTGAGCGGCATGGCCGAAGCGGTAGCCGCAGTGGTGGTCACCGCCGCGACGGTCGATTTGGACGACGCGACGCTAAAAGGCATCGCCGAGCTGTGGACGGCCGCCTTCCCGACGGCCGTGGGGCGCGACCGCTTCGCCGAGGCGGTCGCCCGGAGGGACGCGACGGCCGCCGCGGTCGAGGAGCAGCTGCACTACATTTATGAGAACGGCGCGGTCGTGGCGGCGGCCCGCACCTTCGTGCGCGTCGTCCACGTGGGCGGCGAGACGGCCCTGGCGGCCGGCCGGCGCGTCCGCGTCCGCGCCGCGGGGTCCGCGCCCGCGCCGCGGTCCACCCCCGCGCCGCGGTCGTCGCCGCCGTCCGCGGAGCGGGACCTCCGCCACGCGGACACGCTCACCGTCCGGAGCACGGCTCGCGAGGGCACGGTCTTGCTGAGCGCGTCGACTTCGCGCGTCGTTGTGCACCTCGACGGCCTGGTGGGCGACGCCGCGATGGCCACCGTGGACCAGAGCGAGGTGCTGGCGGAGCGGCGGGTGCTGGCGCTGGCCCACGTCGCAACCTCACCATCCGTGCGCGGGCGGGGCCTGGGCGCGGCGGTCGTGCGGGGGGCCTTCGCGGCGCGCCTGTCCGAGGGGCTGCCCGAGGCCCTCTTTTGTACGGGCGTGCCCGGCTTTTACGCGAAGCTCGACTGCGAGGAGCTCGCGCCGTGCGAGGTCGTCTACCCGTCGGAGGGCGCGAAGAATTTCGTGGACCCCAGCGTCATGCGCTTCGGGGCGGGCGTGCCGTGGCCGAGCGGCGGCGCGCTGCACCTGAACGGCGCCGGCTGGTGAGGGCTCGGGTAACTGGTGTGATTCGTTGGTACTCCCGTCCACGAGCACCGGGTGTTCTATCGTTCCCCTTCGTGACGTCTGGCATGCATCTCAGGCTCGCTCGACACCTAGCTTAAGACACGGGTTTGGGTTCGGGTTTTGACGCTTGAAAACATACACAGCCAAGCTCCTTGCCTTGCATAGTGGAACATCGAGCGCGCCCGGCAGCGACTAGTTTGACGGGTTCTGCCTTTTTGCTGCAACCTTACGCTCGACCACTGCTTGCAGCGTCGACTACTAGCGTTCACCGCTCACACCGCGCTGCAAAGACGAGCCATGCGCCTCGCCCTCGTCGCGATGCTGGCTACGGCAACAGCGCTGCGGCCGCCGGCCGCGAGCCTCCTCGCGAACGATGTCAGGGATACGGCCCAGGACGAGGCGACCTGGGCCGCGCGCATCGAGCAGCTGGCCATTCTGCCGCAAGGCTTTAAGTGCGGCACCGCATCATTGACATTTCGGCCCCGAGAGCTGCCCGATAGCGAGGCGCAGATGAACCTGGGCGCCATCGTGCTGGACGAGCCCACGGACCTGGTTGCGGGTGTCTACACGAAGAACCGCCTCTGCGGCGCGCCGGTGACGGTGGGGCGCGAGATCTTGGCCAGGGACCGCCCGCGCGTCCAGGCCATCCTCGCGAACAACAAAGTGTCTAATGTCCGACCGGGGCCGGGGCTGGGCGTTTCCTGCTCAAGTACCATCGGCGAGGCCGCGAAAACCGCTCTGGGTTTGCATGCGGACGCGACGGTCGTCCCCGCCTCAACGGGCGTGATCGGGTGGGCTTTGCCGGTCACAGAAATGGTCGAGGCGGCCGAGACCCTGAAGGTCTTCGAGGGCTCTGCGGACCGCGTCGCGACGGCCATGATGACCACGGATAGGTACGCTAAGGCGGCGCGAGCGGACTTGCCCAATGGGGCATCTTTAGTAGGTTTAGTGAAGGGCGCCGGCATGATCGAGCCGAACATGGGCACCATGCTCTGCTTTCTCGTGACCGACGCCTGCATTGGGCGAGAGGCGATGCAGGCCTGTTTAGAAAAGTGCGTCAAGGGCACGCTTGGTTCGGTAGGCGTGGACGGCGACGAGTCCACCTCGGACATGTGCGTGCTTATATCTTCTGGTGTTATTGAGGGCGTCTCGGAGGACGATCTGGAAGTTGCTCTGGGGGACGTCTTGGCGCAACTGGCGCACCACATCGTGCGGAACGGCGAGGGCACGAACCACGTGCTAAGAGTTGCGGTAAGGGGCGACCGGGACGAGGAGTCGGCGCGACAGTTAGGGAGAGCCCTGGTGAACGGCCCGCTACTAAAATGCGCCGTGGCGGGCGACGACCCCAACGTGGGGAGAATAGTGGGCAAAGTGGGCCAGATCCTGGGCGCCCGGGGCGACCCGGACTTATTGGACGAAGATTCTGCGTGCGTCGTGAAGCTCGGCGGAGAAATTATTTTCGAAAGGGGCCACTTCTGCCTGGACTCGGGCAAGGAGCAGCGCTTGAGCGACCACATGAAGAGCGCGCGCTTGGGCACGGATTTAGAAAATGCCCCGAAGTGCCCGCTGCATTCTCTATGCGTCGAGATCGACGTCGATCTAGGAGGCGACCCCTCTATTCTGAGCGTGGTATTGGGCTCGGACCTGACGCACGGCTACGTCAGCGAGAATGCGGACTACCGGTCGTAAGTATGCTTACGCACGTACGGCGTCCCCGGGCGCCTCGCCCTCGTAGGTCTCTTCCCTGAGCCACCACCGGACGAGCTCCAGGTACGACACCATGCCGTCCCCGTCCACGTCCAGGATCATCAGCTGCGCCTCCAATTCCTGAGATTCCCGCCCGTCCCGCAACAGCCCCAACAGAGCCCCAAAGTCGGACATGTCGATCTTCCCCTCTTCTTTGTGATCGAAGACCATGAACCGGCAACGCAGGTAGCTCTCCAATATTTCGTGGCTGTACGGTAGACCTTTCTGTCGCGCGAGGCTCGTCGTGCCCAATCGCTGCTCCAGGAGCTTGAGCGCCGCTTCTCTTTCGCCACTTTCCACGAGGTACGTCTCTCGCCTCACGCTGCGGTCGGTCTGGTGGGTGGCCCGGTCCTTTTCTATTTGAGATAGCCGCGTGACTAAACGGCCGCAGGCCGCCTCCGGGGCGGTCTCCTCGGTGGGCGCTTTGGGTTTATGTGCCTCGACCACGATCTCGCCGCGGAAGGGCGTCGCCGGGAGCACGTGCTGGACCCGGACCATCGCTCGTGGGGGGCTGCCCGGCCGTGACCTCGCAGCCGGGCTGGGGGCTCTGGTCTTTTGTGCAGCGCTATCTCAAATAGTACCCGCACGCGGCCGAACTTTTGCGAGCAGCGCCCCGCGCCCGCGGGGAGTCGTCGGGTACGTAAGTTAATAACTCCCCTTACGTCCTCCTACCCCTGCCCAACCTCCGCCGGGTCCCCGCGCACCGCGTCCCGGATCTCCGTGACGATGGACTCGTCCACGGCCTCGTGCCCCAGGGCGTCCGAGGTGAACTGCGCGATCTGGAAGCGGCCCACGTCCACGAGGGCCCGCGGCCCGAGGTGCAAGCAGTTCTCGTCCTCCGCGTCCTTGTACGGCACCAAATAATGTTGAGTAGCGAACTGTTCCAAATGCTTGGCCACGTGCCCTAGGTCCGGAATGGACCCCCGCGCCTGGGACGTCTTGGCCGGCGGCTCGTCGGCTATTCTCTCATCTATTGAATTTAGTAAGCGATAGAGCTCGGCCTCGCGCACAGAACCGTTGTTGGCCTGGGCTATAGAAAGACACGCGAGTAACAGCCCCTTGCTCGCCGCCTCCGCGTCGTCCAGACCGTTGGTCGTCAAGTCCGCGTGGTCCGGCCCCCGCGCCTTCTTCTTGTGCACCACGTACAGCGAATCCGTGGCCTGGCCTTTAAATTCATAGTCGCCGCACCTGTCCGGCGCGCAGACCAGCTCGTAGCCCCAGGTCTTCCGCAGCTCGTCCGCCGCTTTTTGTAGGACGTACGTCGTGATGCGGTTCTTGCGGTAGTCGCCCATGACGTCACCCAGTTTGGCCTTGATGATCGGTAGGCGCTTCGTGCCCCGCAACAGTAAATAGCGGGCCATCTTCTTCACCAAGACGTCTAATTCGGCCTCGGCCAGACTCTCCGCCCGCTCCTGCTCCTTCTTTGCGCCGGCGGGCGCCTCGTCGTCGTCCTTCAGCGATTTGATACGTCTGTCCGGGTGCGGGTCGGTCGCGTACGTCTTGGACATGTGATCGACGTACAACTTGAACTTTCTCCTACTATTCGCGGCGCTCCCCGGCGCCTCGCTCGGTACAATCTGGGGCGCGGCGTCCTCCTCTTCCGGTTCCGCCTCGGAGCGGCGCGTGCGCCGCTCGTCCCTCCTTGACTTCTTCGGCGGCGCCGTCTCCTCTGCTTGTTCGACGTACTCGGTCTCCTCCTCCCCCGCCGGCGCGCTCTTCTTCGAGCGGCGGCGCTTGGGGGCCATTCTTTTTAAAGGATGGTTCCCGGGAACGACGTAGGGGTCCGGTCGTGGCGGTAAGCAAGCGCAGCGGGTCGGGGCGCTCTCTAATGCTGTGAAACGTTCGCGTTTCCAGCTGGACGGCGTCTGTAGCTATGCTGGCGCGGCAGTAATCTAAAGCCGCGCTTTTTCAAAGTGCGGGTATTATTGCACGGGTTTCGCGCGGCGCGCAAAATTCCACTGTTCGGCTGCGTTCGCTGTGCAAAAAAACACGGAGGTACCTGTTGGCACTACTACACAGCCCTGCGCCCGGTAGCTGCTGGTAAGCCGCCCACTCATCTAGAACCCTCTACGCGCCTTCCACCGCGGTGGACAAGGATGCAGCTCTTCTTCGGCTGGCTCGCCTGGCTCCTCACGGTGCTGGGCGGTTATCTCGCGGTGCTCGGCGCGGTCCTCTGCTTGAGCTGCGGCTTGTACTACGCGGCCGAGCTCGCCGAGGAGCACAGCGTCTTGACCGGACGCTTGCTGGGCCACGCGACCAAGGGCGTGGTGGCGGGCCACGTGGTGTTGTGGCTCGACGGCTTCCCGTTCGGGCGGTGCCTGACAGGCGTGCTCTGCCACGGGGTGTACGCGTGGCTATTGAACGACTACCCGCGGCTGGAACTTAGTTCCCCCGCTTTTTTATTAGCGGTCGTGGCCTTCCTCGTGGCGCACTACTCGTGGTTCTCCTTCTTGGCCGGCGGCGGTGGTCCCTTTTTACCGTTTGTGAACTCCCTGGGCTTCTTCGCGGTCTTCGTGTGGCTGGTACCCTTCTCGCTCTTCGTCAGTCTGTCGATCAACGACAACGAGCTCCCGCTCGGGGCGCACCAGGCGCCCAGGTCGTCGTCGTTATTTAAGCGCCTCGCGGACGGCGCGCGGGGCCTGTACGGCGATAACGTGGCGCCCGCGCTGCAGCGCGGCGCGGAGCGCGTCGCGCCGCACGGTAAGAGGTATTGAATTACGCGGACGCGCCCCGGGGGGAAGGGGCGTCCGTCCCGGTGGTCGCACCGCACGGCAAGAGGTATTGAATCCATGGTTACGCGGAGGCGCCCCGGGGGAGGACCTTGCCGCGGTATGGTGTCTCGCCGAGCTCGGGCAGCCCCAGACCTTTTCGGGCGGGTCTCCGGGTCGACGCGTCGTCCTCCGAGACCTCCAGGACCCGGCGCCGCGCCCGCGGGCGGCCGCGGCGCCGCACGGGCGAGGGCTTCGGCCCCTTTTTCGTCCCTTTTTTCTGGGGCTCCTCGCACATGAGCCGCGCGATCAACTCGTCGCTCCGCCGCAGAATCTCGTCGGCGTCGTCTAGGTCCGCGGGCGCCGCCGGCGCCTCCGGGGCGACCTCGTCCGCGGCGTCGTCCGGACCATCCTCGACCTGGTCCAGCCGCTGCAGGGCCCAGCCGGCCTCGCGCTGCACGGTCGCGTCGGGGTCGAGGCGCGCGAGCTGGGTCAACCCCTCCCGGGCCTTCGCGTCGACCATTGCCGCGCACCCGCCGAGGAACCGCGCCGCGTCCGCGCGCACCTGGGCGCGGGGGTGCCGCAGCAGCTTCCGCGCGGCCCGCACCAACGGCTTCGAAATCACTGCGGCCTGGCTCAGGTTCGCCAGGGCCGCCGTCAGAACCTCTTCGGCCCGCTCCGTCCCTAACAACGCCGCGAACGCGTCGACGGCACCCGGCCCCGTCAGGTCGGCGGA
>Ga0114994_10000688_pt1 | contig 23151 bp, 18 predicted proteins | sample ArcticOcean_MG_C_9_FD_87043 | JGI IMG/M metagenome (GOLD analysis project Ga0114994, IMG submission 87043) | Marine microbial communities from western Arctic Ocean - ArcticOcean_MG_CB2_152 | ecosystem: Environmental > Aquatic > Marine > Oceanic | place: Arctic Ocean: Canada Basin | collected...
GATCGGCGCGGCCGCGCCCGTGCCCGCCGCGGCATCGAACGAGCCGCCGGCCGCTCCTACCACGACGACGAGCGCATCGCCGGCGGCGGCCGCGCCTCTCGCCGGCGCGACGCCCGGCGACGCGCCGGCACCCCCGGCGCCGGCCGCGCCTCTCGCGCCGGCCGCCGGCGCGCCGCCCGGCGACGCCGCGGCGCCCCCGCCGCGGAAGCGGCCCCGCCTCGCCGAGGCCGACGCGGCGGCGGCGCGCGAGCGGGCAGAAGGTGAACGCCGCGAGCTCCAGGCCCGGGAGGCGGCCGAGGCGACGAGGCTCGCCGAGACGCGCGAGGCGGAAGCTGCTACGGCACGCGCCGCCGCCGAACGGGAAGCGCTGGAAGAGGCCCGGCGCGTCGCCGCCGAACAGGTACGTGTGCGGCGGGCGAACCTCGGCCCGGGGCCGGACATCGACGAGTGCCTCCGCGAGCTACGAATTGAGACGGACCAGGCCGTTCTGGACGCGCCGGACGCCTCGCTCCTGGAGGCGGCTTCTATGAATCAGGACAACCCCGAAGCCTGGAAGTTCGTGTGTGACAAGGCCTATCAAGTGCTGCACGACCCCACAAAGCACTGGAAGCAGGCGCCACTGGCGTGGCGGCGGTGCTACGCCGTCGCGAGCTACTACCGCGCGTCTTTGTTACCTGATACTGGTGAAGCGATCGGACAATGCGACATGGGCTTGATGCTCGGCTGTCCCAAGCACCGGCCCCACCTTGTGGCACTGATCGACGCCCTGGATCCGGAGCCCCCGCAATATGTGGGCCCGTTCGTGCGGCCGCCGATGGCCAACATGAGCTGCCGGAGCGTGTCGGCGTTGACGGACGTCCTGCGGTTAAATGCGCCGACCATGACTGCGTTTAAAGAAAGGTGTTGGGATGCTTCCACACCATGCGTGCTGGAGAAGTGCATGGACCACTGGCCCGCCCGCGCGAAGTGGCCGGATTTAGGGTACTTAGACCACATCGCCGGGCGGCGGCTCGTGCCGGTCGAGCGGGGCCGCCACTATTTGGACGAGGCGTGGTCCGAGACGCTGATGCCTCTATCGCAATTCCTCAGGGAGCACGTGAAGAAGGGCGACTCCTCAGCCTATCTGGCGCAGCACGCCTTATTCGACCAAATACCTAGGCTACGGCGGGACGTAGCCACGCCGGACTACTGCGCGTTGGGCGACAGCGAGGTGCGCACCAACTGTTGGATCGGGTACTGCACGAAGTCTCCCTTACATAGGGACGAGTCGCACAATTTACTGGCGCAAGTCGTGGGGACTAAATATGTCCGGTTGTACGCTCCCTCGGAGAGCGACAAGCTCTACCCCGTGAAGACCGGTGTACATGCGGGCGTGTCCTCGCGGATCGCGGACCTGGACGTTTTTTCGCGGGAGTTCCCGCGAAAGCGCCGGGACGCCGTCAAGGAGTTCCCGCTCTTCGAGGACGCGGTCTACACGGACCTCGTGCTGATGGCGGGCGAGGTGCTCTACATCCCGCCGGGCTGGTGGCACTACGTCGAGGCCCTCGAGTACTCCTGCAGCGTGTCGTTCTGGTGGAAGTAAATACAAGTAATATTATCACAACCAGCCCTGGTCCTCCTGCGCCGCGCGTGCGACGTCCGCGACGCGTTCGGGCCGCGCCCAGACGGTACCGAGGCGCTTCTTCGGCTTCAGCTGGCCGACGCGGCTTCCCCGCTTCGCCACTTTCCGCGCGTCCGTGAACATGACCTCGACGGCGTCGTCGTCGCCCCGCGGCGCGCCGAAGAACGCCGCCAGGTCCGCGGCGAACTCGACGCACTCGCGCGGGCTCTTCGTGAGGGACCTATCCATGGACGTCCGCAGCAGCACGCGCGAACTGCTGCTGCGGCCCTCGACGGCCTGAAAAAATAAGTCGTTGCCGCGCCCGACTCGGCGCAGGAGCTCGTCGCTGAAGGACCGGCGCGCAACTAAAATGGGGATGCCCATTTTAGGGCTTGGAATCACTAATCCCTCGAAGCCATCGGGGCGACCATGCTGGTCGCGCGCGGCGGCGTCCGCGTCGAATGTCTCGAGTTTCACAACGAGTCCGTCTTCACTCATCTCGTGGTACAGCGTGTCGACCGCAGCCTCGTCCGCCGCGCCGCGCGACCGCGCGAGCAGTCCTTCGAGCCGCTCGGCGCGGCTCGTCACCTCGGCGAGACGAAGCGGCACGGCCGCGGCCCGCTTTGCCGCTTTGGCGTGCGCCTTGGTGTCGTCGATGTCCACGACGTCGCGACTTCGCGTGAGTTCCGTTTCAAGATGGAGTCGCGCGTTCTGCTGGATCTCGAGCTCCTGCTGGAGAACGCCTCGCACAACCCGTTGCCTCTGCTGCGCAGCCACGCTGAGGCTGCCTGCATGTCGCAGAGCTGCAGCCAGCAGTAGGACGCGCATTGCTTTGCAGCACTGCTCTCTAGCTCACTGCTCTCCAGCTGTCCAGCTCACTGCTGCTCTCCAGCTCTCTGTAGCTCACCAGCTCACTGCTCACCAGCAGCTCTCTGCTGCAGCACAAATGCGTTGACCAAGAGATGCGATCAATGCGGCATTATTCGTGCACCCCCTGATGCCGTTGCTGCTGCGAACCTACGCGTGTGCTGTGCCAGCTCGATTATGAAAAAGATGGCAAAACCCGCAGCCTACCACTCAACCCGAATATACGCGCCGCGCCACGCCATCGCCGCGAACGTATACGCGAAAGTAAGTAGATAACCCACCTTACGCCCTCTCTCTACACGATCCGCTCCAGCTCCGTCGCGTAGGCGAGGTTCTCCTTGACGAGCCGAATGGCGGGCACGCGCTCTGACTTGGCCGTCACCGGGGCCGCGAAGACCACGCGCCCCTCCGCCAGGACCCACTCCGGGTGCGACGCTTGCGCAAAGGCGCGCAGGTCCGCGTCGGACGACAGCATGAGCATCTTGGCAAACGCTGTGATAGAAAGCGACTCGTAGGCCGCCGCGGCGCACTCGGCGATGGTCTGGCGCACCGTGTCCACCAACAACTCCATAAAGGGCCCGTAGGCCTCGGCGTCCGGCGTCGAGTTGCGCGCGGCCAGGACCCGCTCGTACGTGCCGACGACGAGTGCCCGTTCTAGTTGTGCGGAGAACTGGACCTCCGCGCAGTCCAGGTCCGTTTTGCTTAAAACTTCCAGCTCGGAGTGGAACTCGGCCAGCCGGTGCTCGCACACCAGGAATAAAAGGTGCAGGCCCAAAATCATCCTTCTTTTCTGCGACTGGGCGGCCAATTGGGGATCCGCGTAGCTCGCCTTGAGCTGGGCCACGTGCCGCTGGAAGGCGGGCTTGTCGCAGCGCCGCGCCGCGGCCAATACGGCGTACTCCAGCGCGCGCTGGCCGAGGAGCGCCGCTTGCGGGTTCTCGTTCACGTCCAGCAGCGCGATCTTGATGGACGTGACGACGTCCTCGACCTTTGCGTCATCCTTGCGGGCGAAGGTCTGCTCGAGCTCGCGGAAGAGGGCGTCGGCCATCTCTGGGGCGGCGCGCAGCGAGTCCGCTCGGCGGGTCTGCGCGTCGGCGGCGAGCTGGGGGGCGCTGTTAGCAGGGCGCCAGAGGGAACGGCGGCAGCGATTTGATTCGCTTGTAAGTACGCAGGCGTGATGGCAGGCACTTCACAATAAGCCACCGCAGGAACCCGTTTTTACTCTGTAACGAAAACCCGAACCCGAAGGAGTATCTTTGTAAGGCACCCTAGGAGACCAGGGGAGGAGTCAGTCACGCGCCGTCCGACGTCGACGACGCCAGCCGCTCCAGGAGCTTTTTCCGCGTCCCGACCTTGATGCCGATCTCCTTGAAGTCCTCCGCGTCGAGGATCCGGGCCGTCGCCAGGTCGTGGACCTCGTGCTCATCTAGTAGCTGCTCCAGGCTCTCGGCCTGCGCCGGCTTGAGCTTGAGCTCGTCGATGAGACCCGCCAAACACGGCTCGACGCTCCGCCGCCGGGCGGGCGGCGCGGGCCTCGGCGCCGCGGCCGCCGCGAGGGCCGCGGCCCGGGCCTCCGGCTCCTCCGTCACGCGCGGCGTCGCCATCTCCATCGGGGAGTCCACCCGCGGCGCGTCGCGGACCGGCGGGGCCGGCGGCGGGCTCGCGGGCGACCAGGCCGGCGCTTGGGGCGGCGCGTCCGGGCTCGTGCGCGGCGTGCCGTGGGGTCCTGTCGACGGTTCCGACGGCTCGCTCGCCGTGGGCGCGTCCTCGAGCGGCGGGGCGTCGCCAGGCGTCGTCTGCGGCGGCGGCACCCAGAGCGGCTTCGCGGGCGTGCCCTTGGGCTCGGCGGGCGCCTCGGCGGGCGGCGCCTTCTCATCTCGCTTCCGACTTGGCATCGGGCTTCTTAGGCGGCAAAGCCTTGAACCGCGACTCTTCGAACGAAGGGGGCTCGGGCCCGACGGGCGCCAAGGACGACGACCGCCTCTTACCTATTGTGCGGGCCTCCATGTCCGAGTCGCGCCGCTTGATGCGCCGGTCCTCGCTGGGCCGCTCGGACATGGACAACGAGGACCGCCGTAAAATAGGGAGCGCTTCGAAGAAGCCAAATCGGTGTTGCGCAGAACGATACCCGTGGTGCGACGCGTTCTCGGCAAGAGTGATGAGTTCACGCTCAGGATGAGGTGTATTTACGCGATCGCGCTCTACGAGGACGACTTTGCCACGCTCGACGATCTCCGCGAGGCCGTGAGTACGCTCGAGGACACGGGACGGATCGCGCGGCGTGTGCTTGGAGGGTCGCACCCGTTCACCAGAACAATTGAGCAGGATTTGCGACGCTCGCAAGCAACGCTCGCCTCCCGCGAAACGCCGTCGTCGGAGGCCTCGTAAACTTTTCGAAGCACCCCGGGTGGATTTCAAGTACACTTTTAGTCTGCTCCCCCCGCCGGCGGCCCCGCGGCAGACGTCCCGGGCCACGGACTCCGCGGCGGCGACCGCGTCGCCTCGGACAGCTCCGCCACCCGCAGCTCGTAGGCCGCCAGCAGCCCGATGAGCGGCGGCGCCGCCTGCTCGGCCGCCACGCGGTAGGCCGCCGACGCCTCAACCGAGGGCGCGCGCTTCTCGTACGCGCCTACGGCGGAGAGCTGCGCCTGGAGCTCCCGCATCAGGTCCCGTAATAGGTGCTTGTGCGCGTGGCACAGGAGCGCGGCGCGCGGGAGTTCTGATGACGCCGCGATGTCCTCGTCTAAAGTTTTCGCTTGCGAGGCCCGCACGAACACGCCCCGATTGACCCCGCAGGTGAAGTACCGCTGGCCGTCCACGACGCCGTCGTGCTTGCCGTCGGGGGCGTCCAATTCCACACCCACCCAGGCACCACTTGAAAAGGCCGTCGCGCCCACGAAGCGCACGGTCCCGGTGCGGTTCTTGAGCACCCGGACGCGCGCGCCCTCCGCGTGGGACGGCGGCGGCGGCGGCGCGGGCGCCTCTGCTATCTCCGGGGGCGGCGGTCGGGCCGGCGCCTCGGCGGGCGGCGGCCGCGGCGGCGGCGAGCGCTGGCGCCGTCTCACCGGCGCGGGCGCCGGGGCCTCCGCAACAACGGCCCCCCGCGCGAGGAGCCGCGCGACCTTTGGGTCCACGTCGCGCGCGATGTCCGCGGCGCGCGCGGGCCAGATCTCGCTTAGAGCGGCGTGTGCGTCGCGCGCCGCCGAGCGCGCGCCGGCCGCGGGGTCCTCCAGTAACTCCGCGACGGCGCCGCAGAGCTGCTGCGCGCCGTCGTCCCCAAGCTTGTTCAAAGCGTGCGCGTCCCAGATCTGCAAAATTTGGACGGCGTAGGCCGCGCAGCATTCGCGCACGTGGGGCGCCCGGCCCGCCCGCTTCAGCGAGGCGTACTCGAAGACGGCCCCGACCAAGTGCTTTGAACGCGTGCTGTCGATGACCGACACGAGGCAATCGTCGGCCTGCCGCGCGTTCAGCTTGTTGCCGCTCCCCAACAGTTCAAATAAAGCGGGCGTGGCGTCCCGCAGACACGGCCGGCCGCCGTCGCGCGACACCCACGGTTTAGGGAGGCCCCGCTCGTCGTTGCAGGCTTGTGCCACTTTCACGAGCAGCCCGCAGGCCTCCCGCACCAGATGCGACCGGGGATCTCTCAAAACCTGCTGCAGAGGTAATCTCAATGCTCTCCAGGCCTCGGCGTCGAACGCGGGGCCGTCGTCCGTCTCCTCCAACTTCGCGGCCTCGTCGAATAGGCGCTGCAACGCTAATAAAGCTTCGTTCCGGTCGCCCCAGTCCCGGTCCGGGCCGGTGTCTTCAAAATTGCCCCGGAGTACCTCGTCGGCGACGACGTGGGAGCAGGACATGGTCTCCGTCCGCCAGTTGTGGCCTTTTGTCAAGCAAGCGCTCCCGCACAGTCGCGCTGGGCGCCGCGTTTGAAACCGCGCGTGTGTTGATGGCAAACAATGCGTACGAATATGGTTTAACTTGCCGGCAAGCTGCGGAACGGGCACACAACCGCGCGCGGCACATACAAGTTGCGAAACCCGTACCTATTAACGTGCGGGTGCATTTACGCCATCCCGTCATCGTCCCGCAAAGCGATACAAGCCGCCTCGCTTCGTTTCTGGTGTATAGCGACGGTCTTCAGCACCGGTGCAACACCGCAGCCCCCGCGCCGCCCGCCCCGGCGCCGCACAACCGACCCCCTCTACAGCAGCAGCAGACGCACCATGTCCAAGTTCGCCCGCAAGGGCAAACCGCCCCCCGGCTACGACTACCTAGAGCCGGTCTTAGAAGCCCTCGAAAACGAACTCAGGGACAAGGTCAACGAGCCCCACGAGGGCAAAAGACGCGTCGAATCACTGTGGCCCGTGCACCAGATCAATTGGCAGCGCACGCGGTACGTCTACGACATGCACTACAAGTACAAGAAGGTGGACAAAAAAGTCTTCGACTGGTGCTGCCGCAACAAGATCATCGACGAGTCGCTCGCGAAGAAATGGAGGAAGCCCGGGTATGAAAGATTGTGCAGCACCTACGTCATCAACACGCGGAACTACAACTTCGGCACCGTGTCGATCTGCCGGGTGCCGCCGGCGTCGCTCGGGGACCACGCCGTCGTGGAATGTCCGACGACCGGGTGTCGCGGTTGCGCGTCTTCCGGGGACGCGCCGCGCAACATCTTCGGCTCCAAGTACGGCCAGTACCTGGCCGGCGTGCAGGTGCGCCGGGAGGAGCGGGAAGCTTCACGCGCGTCGGCCAAGCGGCCCCGCGAGGAGGAGGACGCGGAGGACGTCGTCGGTCGAAGCACGGGCCCCGGCGTCTGGGCGGACGACGACGACGAGGAGGAGGGGGGCGAGAAGCGGGCGCGCGTGGGCGAGTAAGCCGGGGAGCCTTGTATGCAAAGCGGCGAAGACGTTATCTGCACGGGTTTCGCGCAGTGTGCAGATTTTGGAGTACGTGCTGCCAGTGCTCAGTGCTGTCGGCTGTTTGAGTCTCGGTCGTGTACCGTTCATAAAGTAAGGTCTGTGGCCGTGCGTTCAGCAATTCACTACAACGCGCCAAGCAAGTGGCTGGCTCTGTACACAGGAACAACAAGCAACAAGTTCCTCAACCTTATCGCACCAAATGCTGCCGCCGACGTGCTACGCCCGGGGCGCGGCAACGTGCCTGCGAGCTGTCGCGCCCCTCGTCGAAGCAGCGGTCGACCTCGCCGCGACGGCGACCGCCGGCGCGACCGTCGAGGCCGCGACCGCCACCGCAATGACTGAAGTGACGGCCGAGACCGCCGTGGCGGCGGCGCCCCCCTTGGCCGCGCTCGCCTTGACGCCCTTCGGCGCGCAAGTGCTGGAGGCGCTGCCCCAAGTGGACGGGCGGATCTGCCTCCTGCAGGCAGGAGCATCTCTCTTCGCCTCGATTTTTGGGTTCGGCGACGCGGTCATCGCTGTACCTTTGTTAGCGGTCCTCTTCCACTTCGAGGCGGTAAGAGCGGCGCCTCTAGTGGTCTTCGTGACCTTTTTCCTGACGGCGTCGAACGCTGTGCGCGACGTGCAGGCCGGCGTGCAGCAGGAGGCCGGTAGGTGGTCCACGTCGGCGGCCATGATCGGCGGCGCGGCGGCGGGTGTGCCATTAGGTGTGGCGGCATTGGTCGCCGTCGAGCCCTGGGCGATCCGTGCCGGCGTCGGAAGCTTTCTATTGTTATATGGGTTATATGACATCTTCGGGTCGGAATCACCGGCCATGGCCGCGGACGAGGAGGCCAAGCTGAGTTCCGTGGCCATTACGGTCCCCTACGGCTTCGCGGCCGGGTTTTTGGGCGGCGCCATCGCGGAGCCGGGGCCCGTGGCTGTGGTTTTAGGCAAAGCTAGAGGGTGGAGCCCGCCGACGCTCCGAGCGATGCTCATCCGGTTCTTCATCCCGGTGCAACTGTTGTCGCTGGCCAAGTTCGAGAGCGCGGGGTTGTTGAGCCCGGAGATCGTGGCGCAGGGCGCGGCGGCTCTACCGCTGGTCTTCGCGGCCTCGGCGGCGGGCACTTCCATCAACCGGAACATCGACCCCGAGGCCTTCTCGGACGTCGTCGGCGGCATCGTGGCGGGGCTGGGCTTGCTGTGCCTCACGACGGCCTACTCGGACTTCCTCGAGGGCACGGCGTCGTGGGCCTCGTCGATTATACTGTCATAAGTCTCGACTTGCTTATTTCCGAATGGCGCGCGGACGGGGAGATAGGAAGGGGTGGGGAATTTCATCACGGCATGAGCTTCGCGGCGCGGTCGTGCTATTACAGAGATTTCGATTTGATAATGGACGCGGCGACCGCCCCGAGCACCGGGTCGCCCGTGGTCTGAGACTCGCGGAGCGCCTGCCACGTCGGTGCGCGTGAGATCTCGTAGAGGCGGTGCGACGTCCAGGCGGTCGCGTCGACGAGCGCCGGCGTGAACTGCACCTCCACGACGACGGGCGCCAATCCGCCGTCGAAGACGAAGTTCGCGTGGAGGACGAAAGGCTTCTGGAGGAGCGCCACCTTATTCTTCAGCCGCAGCGCGCGGAAGCCGGAGGTCGCCGCCAGCGCCTCGTAGGCGCCCACCAGCGACGCCGCGCTGTCGCACACGACGGTCGCGCGCAGGCAGTCGGAGATCTCCCGTGCGTGCGGCCACGACTGCCCCGCGTACTCCTCGACCTTGACCCGCATGCGTGACGTCTTCTTGATGCTCGTCGCGTCCTCGCAGCGCAGCCGCAGGCCGGCCCGGTCGGCGACGAGCGCCTGCAGCGCGGCGCGGAAGGGCTCGAACGTCTCGGTAGCGAGTGCGTGGAGGGCCTCGGTGCACATCCGCGCGTCCACCGTACCGTCGAGCACGCCCTTGCCTAGATGATCGGCGAAGGCGCGCAGGTGCGGCGTGGCGAGGGTCGGCTGCAGGCATTCCCCGGAGTCGAAGGACTCGAGTTACTTCAGCGCTGCGCCGCCCGGCACCTCGGCCAGAACGCCGCGGATGCCCTCCTTCAGCTTCTCCTGGGCCCGGATATTGAGGTCGTGCGCGACGAGCGCGAGGTCGAGGAACCGCTGGACCGTCGGCCGCGACTGCGACTTCCGCGGCGCGCGTAGGGAAGCGGAGTCGTTCCGCCGGAACATCTTGGACGGGGACCGAGCCAGCGCCGGCGGAACGCGCGGCGCCGGCGGCGGGGCCGCAAGGTCGCCCACAAGCGGCCGTAGGGCCCTGGCGTAGGCCGCGGCGAGCGAGCCGCCGCCTAACTGCGGGACGTCCATGTCCCACAAAAAGTCCGTTTCTTTCGTGCATGATTTGCATTGCGCGCGGCCCTCGATACCTGTGAAGCGAAACGTCCCCGGGCGGCACAGCTTGCAGAGGGGGCCGTAGGCGTCTTCCCTGCAGATGGCGTCGCCGGCCGTGCCGCCGACGCAGGCGTCGTCTCCCGCGGGGCATTCATAAAATTGTTCCGCGCCAGTGTGGAACCTATAATAGCCCTCCTTGGCGGTGATCGTCGCCAGCGTCGAGCCCTGCGGACAGTCCGCGCCGCCGGGACAGTCGACGCAGTTCGCGCCAGCGCCCGGATCGTAGGACCCGGCACTCGCACGCCGTCCGCGCGGCGCTGCTGGTCTGCCCCCCGTCAACGTTGCACAGCGCGCACTCCGCCGACCCGCTCGTCTCGGCGATGGACCCGGGTGCTCACGGCGCGCACTCGCCGAGGCCGTCCGCGTTGTGCGTGCCCGCGGGGCAAGGCACGCAGGTCGACACGTTCTTCGCGTGGCCGGGCTCGCAGCCCTCGCAGAGCGCGTAGCACTGCTCGAGGTCCGCGTTGGGCCCCTGGTCGGGGCACGCGCACGCGTAGAGCTCGAGGGACGCGAGCGCGACCGTCTCGAAGGCGCTGTTCTTGCCGCTCAGCAGCCGGACCTCGAGCGGCTCCGTCGTCAGGCTCCCGAGCCGCTTCTTGAAGGAGCCCGGCCGCGCGCCCCGGCGCAGCCACCAGCGCTCGTCCCGGGTCCGATTGCCGTCGCAGATCGTCGCGGGGTCGATGAAGAGTTCTTCGCACTGCCACGCGTTGCCCATGTCGTAGCCCTTGCCGGCGTCGCAGTAGTAGTCGGGGCCCACGAAGTCCGGCACTGCCCACGACGTCGTGGCGTCGTCGAGCGACGACGCGCGCACCGTGTCGCCGCCGTGGCACGGGCAGTTGCCGATGAAGCACGATTTGGTCAGCGGGGCCGATACAAAGCAATTCGTGTAGAACGGGTTCTGCGTGGCGTCGGTCTCGCTAACGCCAGCCTCGCCGCGCGTAAACGTGAGGTTCGTGTCCAGCAACTCATCGGGGATGCCGTCTGCTGTGCCGGCGGCGTACGTGAGGACGTGGGCGCGCGCGGTGCAGTCCGTTCCGCCGACCGTCAGCGAGATGCCGTCGACATAGCGGCCCTCGAGGCCCGTGCTCTTCGCGTGGTCGTTCGGATACATTTCCGTGCCGCCCGACACGTCCGTGTGGAGCCACGAGGTGTTCAGGAACCCGTCGTGGGCCCCCAGCGCTACGGCGGTGACCCGCCCCTTGAAGCCGGCCACCGGCGTGTCGCGGGGGCCGGCCATGAAGACCGAGTACGAGTCCGTCCGCGTGGTGTGCTCGAGCGGCGGCCCGCACATGGCGCGGCCCCGCGCGTCGAAGCAGACGAGGTCCCCCGGGCAGGCGTCCATGACCGCGTCGGGCGCGTTGTTCGAGCACGCCGCGCCGTCGTCGGTCGCGGTCTCGAGGCTCCGGAAGTGGTCGTCGAAGACGAAGTCGGCGACCATGACCCACGCCGGCAGCTGCTCGACCTCCTCCTTGCCCGGCAGGTCCTCGCCGCGCGGCGGCACCACGTCCGCGCTGTCGCAGGTGCCGTCCGATTTGCAGGGGTCGGGGCTCCAAGCCGTACACGCGATGGAGCAGTCGCCGCTGCTACTCCCGCCGACGTCGCACTGCTCGGGCGGCGTGACCGCGCCGTCGCCGCAGACCGGCGCCGCGTCCGACGGGCACCCGAACACCTCAAGCGTGAGACGACGCACGGCCGAGTCTTCGTTGCTCGTCGTCTGGCCCGCCATGATCCGCGCCTCGATGGGGTCGTTCGCGTACGCGTCGAGCTCCTTGAGGAACGAGCCGAACGGCCGGCCCGGGAAGTCGTCGCTCGTCGCGTAGCGCGAGCCGCGGCAGAGGTAGCCCGCGTCGCCGCCCCAGACGGCAGACGCCACATGCTCGGCGTACCAGATCTCGTTCGCGAAAAACGTCCCGCTCGTCGCCGGGTCGGTCCGGGTCGGTCCGCAATCAAGGCAGCTTTCCCTTCGGTTACAGCCCTCCTGTGCCACGCCGCACGACGCGTCGCCGACCAGGAGCGGCTGCGAGTAGTTTGCGCAGCTCGGCTCGATCGAGCTCTCCGCGCGGAGCTGCGAGTCGCAGTAGTAGTCCTCGCTGAGCCAGGCGGGCGGCTTGTCAGACCCGCCATGGCAGCCATAGCAATTGCCGTTGATGTAGTAGCCGAAACCGCGGGCCGCGTACGACAGACCGTTGGCGTACGTCGCGACGTGTCTGCGCTGCGAGCCCGTCGCGAGGTCCAGGTCCGTCGTCCAGCGAGAAAACGAGACGCCGTCTGTGTAGGCGTCGTCGATGCCGCTCTCGTAGCGCGCCGGTTCGGTGCGGAACGAGTCCGGCGAGCCCCGGGCGTAGCCGACGACGGCACCGCGAATCTTGTTGTATGTCCAGCCCTCCGCGAGGATCGCCGAGGCCTGGTACGCGCCCGGCCCGCGGCCGCAGACCGAGACGTCGCCGGCGACGTCGCGCTCCTGCGACGGCACGACGTACTGCTGCCACGCGTCGGGGCAGCCCGAGGACGGGTCCAGGTCGTACACGGTGTGCCAGGCGGGCGCGGCGCACGACAGTTGCGCGGCCGCGCTCGCGACGCACCACAGGCAGAGGCAGCCCGCGCGGCGGAGCATCTCAGTTATTCATCTGTAGGCCTCGAATTGCTGACGGCTCAAGGCGCGCACTGCCCTATGTGAAAAGGGGCCCTCGCATATGCGATGGGGCAGCTATTCTTGATGCCGGGCGCGATGTCAGAAGTAAAGTTGCAACCGCACCGAGCGTCCAGCGTCGGTATAGCAGGGCTGAATCCAATCTGCCCATTGGCCAGATCTAGATCTAGATGAGTTGCAAATTTGAGTGCGGGTTACTGTCGGCGGCAGTTTCGCACGCGCATGGGCTCGGTGGTTTTGAAAAAGTGCTCATCGGAACGCTGGGGCCGAGAGAAAGGTTTTTAGGTGTGGCGAAGAGGCGAGCGGCGAAGAACAGCGTTCTGGCGAGCAGCGCAAAACACACTAGGGGCTAGTAGCGCAAAACCTACTAGGACCTGTGTGACCCGTACCGTTAACGGTACGGGTCACGCGGCCGGCTTGGTGACGAGGGACTTATTGCCTTCTTCCATGGTTTGTGGGGCGGGTGGTGAGGTCGTTTAACAAAGTCTAGTCTAATTAGCTAAAAAAGGATATTTTTTGTGAGTTAGGTGCGAAGCATTCGATTCGCCGAACGGAATGTTCCCACGTTGGTTAGTTTTACACGAACTAAAAAAGTTTTTTTATGAACATCAATCGCACCTAACTCACAAAAAATATTAAAACATATCCAAAAAATATTAAAACATTTTCAAAAAACCCGAGCAACCCGAAATTGAGTTCGAAGAACGAAATTAGGGTTGCGAGGAAAAATAAAAAACACATTTGGGGAGTCAGATTGAAATTTTTGAGCCGTAGGCGATGAAAATGAGAAATGACCCCCAGATGTGTTTTTATATTTTTTGGCATTGCAGTATCTGGTTTTGCACCTCACACATTTTGGGGCGTCTTGGGCCAGTGGTGCGGCGCAGGCGGCGCATTGGGTGAGGAGATACATGATTAAAACGAGTCAAGTGCTCCGCTCTAAGTCCATGAACTAGTCGCGATATCAGGTTCGGGTTCGGGTAATGTCAAAAACCGAGACAAAACGGGTTTTCGCAGGCCCTCGTACTAGTGGGGAAGGCACAATCAGCAGCCACACACATACGGGTTCAATCAGCCACGCGCGTGGTCCCGACGCCGTCGACGCGCCCCCGACCACCCCAGGCGCGGCCGAAGAAGAGAAGCATAGTCATGGTCGTTACGAGGGCCCTAGTTGTACTTCGAGAGGATGAAGTCCACGTCGCGCGGCGCCCCCAGGATCACGGGGCACCGCTCGTGCACGTGCGTGGGCTCCAAATCGAGCATGCGCTGCACGGAGCCGTTGAACATGCCCGTGGACGCCGTGCCCCCCGCGCACTCCACGAGCAGCGCCATGGGGAAGCCTTCATACAGCACGCGGAGCTTGCCCTTGGGCGACTTCTTGTCCGCCGGGTAGACAAAGCAGCCGCCGTACAAAATCGTGCGGTGCACGTCGCTGACCATGGAGCCCACGTATCTCAGGGCATAGTTCTGCTGCTTGAACTCGGTCACGGCGTCCTGGATCTCCTTGTCCCAGTTCGGGAAGTTGCCCTCGTTGCAGGAGTAGATCTTCTTGCCGCCGCCGACCGGGAATTTGACGTTGGAGTGCGTGTGCACGAACTCGCCGAGCGACGGGTCCAGGGCGAAGCGCTCCACGGTCTGGCCCTTGAAGCATAGTACTAATTCAGTGGCGGCGCCGTACATGCAGTAGCCCGCCGCGACGATGTCCGAGCCCACTCGTAGCACATCGGCCACGGTCCCCATCTTGCCGGGCGTCTTCTTCTCGTACACGGCGAAGATCGTGCCCGTGGAGACGTTGCAGTCGATGTTCGAACTGCCATCCAACGGATCAAAGCACACGCAGAACCGGCCCGCGCGCTCCTCCGGCACGATGATGGGCTCCTCGTTCTCCTCGCTCACCAAGACGCAGCACGAGCCCGATTTCACGAGGGCGTTGATGAAGATGTCGTTGGACAGCACGTCCAATTTCTTCTGGTCGTCGCCGCTCGAGTTCTGCTCGCCGTACATGCCGAACAGGTTGGCGATGCCGGCCTTGGCGCACGCGCGCGACGTGGCCTTGCAGGCCAGGGCCATCTGGGACATGAGGATGGTGAGCCTGCGGGGTGGACCAGTGGTGCATCGCGTCGATGGCGTGCGAGTATGGCTCGTCGATGGCATGTGTGTGCACGCATGTTGTGGCGCGCGCGGTACGGCTCGCGCGCCGTCTTCAGTTGCTGTTGTAGCTGGTTCAGTCGTCATGCGTCGATGGCGTGCGGGCGCAGCACGTATGCCGCGGCGCGCGCCGTCGGCTTTTTTGCCCTGCTGCACATCGCATGTGTGGCTGCGGCGCGCGCGCCGCGGCGGCGTAGAACCGGCTGCAGCGCGGTCGCAATGATTGGCACGGGCGCCGGGCCGCACTCCTGGTCCTTGAGGGTCGTCATCAGATACTCCGTGAGCGAGTGGAACTCGCTGTCCAGGTCGCCGCCCATGTTGGCGCCATCGTTCCGGATGTTGTCGCCCATGGCTTACAATGCAGCGGTTGCAGCGCTCCGACGATTTTTGGTCGAGGTCGTCGTCACCAAAATATCCGGATTTTTTCGCGGGCTTAGAAGCGGTCCGAGCACGCGCTCGGTTGAGTCGGAGGAGTCCCGGCTAGGATTTGGCACAGCCGACTGCACCTTGAGCTCGGGACGGGTTTTTTTGAGCGGTTTCGGCTGGCGCCAAAAAGCAGTCGCTGTCACTCACCGTGTCCACGCTGGTGGCTGGTGAGCGCTTGTGGTTGTACCGCTACTTTCACCAGCTCACAGTGTGCAAGCTATCATGAGCGTCGCCCCGCGGGACATCATGAACGCCACCATGCGCGGCGACGTCGCGGCCGTGAGGGCGTGGCTCGAGTCCGGAGGAGACGCCAGCGCGCTGTGAGACCGCGGCAACTCCATCATTTCGGTCGCAGCGTTTAACAGCGACGCCGCGATGGTGCGCTTGCTCTTGACCGCGGCGCGACCTGCTAAGGCCAATTTTGCCAACGAGGGAGGCTGGACCGCCCTCTACGCTGCCGCGCGAACCCCGAACCCGGACGTCGTGGCCCTGCTGTGCGACTTCGGCGCCGATGCGAACGCCGCCATGAGACCGAAGACGGAGTACGATAGCGACGGAGAGCCCTACGTGGACGAGCCTAACCCACCGACGCCTCTGATGTGCGCCGCGGACTTCTCCCTCTCTCTGGAGACGGTCAGGGTACTCCTCTCGCGTGGTGCAGATTTTGCGGCAATGGACTCCATGGGCCGGAGCGCCGAGGACTACGCGCGCGAGACGCTGGGTCGCCCCGCCGTCAAGGAGCTATGCGACGTCGTGGAATTGGGCTTCGAGAGCGCTCGACAAGCGCTGGCGCACACCGAAGAATGGCGACTGGCAGGCGAGGGCGAACGCATCATCGAGCTCCTCGCCGCCGTTCGCGCGGCCGGGTCGTGGAAGCGGTACGTGGGTGCGTGGCAGGTCCAGCTCCTTCTGCTCCAGCGGCTCTCCGCGAACGACCGCGCCGTCCCGCGGACCGAGCTCATGGAACGCCTCGTCGACCTCCCGCCGCCCCTCGTGGGGAAGGTGGCGAGCTACTGGCGCACCGAGCGTGAACCCCCTTTACTGAGGGAGGCTAGTAAGTTTTTGTAGTGGACTAATCGAACGCTTCACGGGTCTTAAACACACGGGTTTTTGCGAGAGGATTTTGCCAAAAATAAGCCGGCATCGCGTCGACACGAGCAGCCGAGCGCGGAGTGCGTCGATGCATCACTCGCCGCACACGTGCTAGCAGAGCAGCTGCGTAACAAGACGATATGCCCATTCCAAAGGACACATTCGAGGCTTCGGGCGAATTTGGCACTGCTGCAGTGCTACGTTGGCTGGACGAGGGCGGCGACCCCAACGATCGTTATTGGTACGAGGACGGCGTCGCAATTTCATTGCTTTCTTCCGCCGCGTACGCCGGCAACACTGTATTGGTCCGTGAACTATTGGCGCGCGGCGCCGACCCGAGCGTGGCCGACGACGAAAGCAACTGGACGGCACTCCACGCCGCCGCGGCACAAATTAACCCCGCGATCGTGGCGTCGGTCGCCGACGCCGGCGGTGCCGTGAACCTTTGCATGGTGCGGAGAGTAGAGTACGACAGCGACGGCGAACCAACCAATCCCGATGAGGAGAAGCCTAGGACGCCTTTGATGTGCGCCGCCGAACAATCAATCTGTGCCGAAGCCTTTACTATCTTGTTGAGCCGCGGTGCAGACGTCGCCGCGACGAATGAAGATGATCAGACTGCAGAGGATTTCGCGCGCAAGGCCCTGACCCGCCGTGACGTTAATGCACCGCGCATGAACGAGTTTGATTTCTTAGACCGCCGATTAGCGGGCGAAGGCGAGCGGATCCTCGCACTGCTTATCGCCGTCCGCACCGCCGGCTCCTGGAAGCGCTATAGCGCCATGTGGCGGAAGGAGCTCATTTTGCTCCAGCGGCTCTGCTCAACGGATCGCGTATTCCCTTTGGTCGCCCTTCGCAGCGCCCACTCTTGGGATGCGGTGTCGGTCGAGGAGCTCGAAGCAAGCAGCGGTTGCAAGGTGTCGCGGCCTCGAAAACACAAGGGTGAGTATGCTTCCGTAGGGCCTACCGACGCACTGATTGCGCGGCTCGTCCGCCTCCCGCCCGTTCTCACCTGGAATGTCGCGAGCTACTGGCGCACCGCCCGCGACCCCCTCTACTGAAAATATGTGTAAACAATGTCAACATTACCAATACAGAGCCCTCCCCTCGTCGCCCTCGAGGACGCGCAGCAGCTCGTCCTCCGCGTCGGGCCGCCGCCAGAGCGCGTCCGCCCGCGCCCGGCCGAAGGGGTACGCGTATAAAGCGGCGGGCGCCTCGGCGACGTGGGGAAGCCAGTCGATGATATCCGCCCGGCGACCGGCGCCGGCGCGGGCATCGGCTAATGCGAGGGCCGCGGCCACGTCACACCCGTCGCCGTAGGCGCCGTGGAGAGCGAGATCGAACACGGCCCCGCGCAGCGCGGCGACGGATTCCAGGCCGCGCGCCGCGTTGCGCCGGCGCCAGTCGCCCGGAGCCAGCCGCTCCAGCGCCGTCGACGGGAGCTCGGCCGCGTCAGTCGAGCCGCGCGTGCCGGCCAGGTGCTGGCTCGTCGACCGGTGGAGCGCGCCATGCAATGCGTGGCCCCACTCGTGGGCCAAGGCGCGCTCGTCGTAGCTCGATGAAATAATTGCACCGACCGCCGGGAGACGTGACGGGGAGTCGAGGCCCCACGTCTCCGCTGGGAAGCTGTCGCCGCCGTTGATGTCGCACGCGCAAGTTACGGTGTAGTGCGCGCAGCCGCGTGGCTTGCCCGGCCGCGGACCCAGATCAAGGTAAATAGTTGCGCGCGTCGCACGACCAGTAATCACGAGCTTGCGCACGCCCGGCGCCCAGGCCTCGTCGGCGGCGCACGGGACCTCGTCGACCGTGAAACCAGGCGGCGCGACGCAGACGGTGGCGACGACGTCGCCTGCTGCGGTCACCGGCGCGTGTCCCCGCAGCCGGTGCGCCGCGGCCAACAGGTCCGAAGGCTCGAGGCGGTCCAGGCCCAGCAACGCCGCCCCCTTCCGCCGCTCGAACGCCGCGCGGCGCTGCGCATCGCGTAACGCGCCGTCGACGAACGCCTTGGCCGCCTCGACGCCGCCGATCAACGAGCCCTCGAGCGCCGTCTGAGCCGTAGCGACGTTGCGGCGCGCCGACGCCAAAGCGTCGAGCGCCTCGAGGCTCAGCGCCGCCTCGTGGTGGTCGAAGACGATTTTCCGAGCGTATGCGTCGTCCGAGACCGTGAGAAAGGTGGAGACCGCCGCGCCCATCGTAAAGAGGTCCACGTGGTTGCCGGATGCGTGGGCGCAGCCCGGCGCCGCGGCCTCGACGGCGCGCGCCACGAGCGTGGCGTCAAAACAGGGCACGCGCGTCCACGAGGCGCTGGCGTCGAAGTTCGTTTCGAACACATGCCGTACGGCCTGGCGCTCGGCAAGCCTTGCGGCAGCGACGCCCGGCGCGCCGTCGCGCGAGAACTCCTTGTGGAACGCGTCCGCGAGGCGCCGCGCCGACGTTGGCAGGTTCTTTGCAGAGGCACATTCGGCCGCTGCCGTCGCGAGGGCGGCATTGGCGTTGAGCTCTTCCATAACGCCCTCGACCCTGTCCGCCGCTCGCAACGCAGCGGTGCGCCAGTCCTCGCAGTCGTGCGCCGCCACGCAAAGCGCCGCCGGGTCTAGGACACCACACAGCGCCACCGACGCGGCGTCGAGCAGCCGCAACGTGCGCAGTGGGTCCCGGTCTTTGCCATTGCGGAGCGCGGCGGCGTGCGTCAGTGCGGCGGCGGTCGCTTTTGTGGCCGCGGCATCCCAATCGCTCGGTGTCTTGAGATGTGCGAGTCCGGCGAAGCCGAAGTGGCGGCGTGCTAGAGTTGTGGCGGTGCGGCGCATTACTTTATGTGACCGCTGCCCCGAGCAAGGGCTCCAGCACTATAGCACTACAGGCATCACAGTCCGTATGAATGCAATTGCTGTCCAGCATGCATTTCAGGTGGCTCGAGAAATGGTGTATAGCACGCTTACAAACTCAGCGATCACGTAGTCCCGTAGTCCTAGGGCTGCGACACAAACAGATGGGCACAAAACCCGTGTAAAAGAACCCGTTTTGGCAGCTTCGTGGCTGGACAGCTCTGCGCGCGGCCTACAGATGGCATCTTTCCACGAGAGCATGCCGCCTCCAGCAGTCGCCGTCACGCACATTCTCTTGATCGAATTAGGCCCCCCCATACGACGCGGACGGGACGGGCGCCGCGACGCTCCATCAGTCGAGGCTCACCATCTTCTGCGGGGCCGCGGGCGCCGGCGGCGACTGCACGACAATCGGCGCCGCCTCCGCGATGATGGGCGACTTCTGCGACGGCGAAGGGACGACCTCCGGCGCCGCGGGCGCCTCGTAGCTCAAGCCCGGCGGCTCCTCCGGCATCTCGCGGAACGTGCAGATGAACAAGCACGTGCAGCAGTAGCACAGGCAGACGCAGATAAGGAGCGGGATGAAGATAATGATGGCGTTGAAGGAGGAGTAGGTCTGCGCCTTGGCCGCCACGAGCATGGCCACCACAAACGCGCAGACAAACGTGCAGCAGGCCGCCGCGCCCGCGGCCCCGGCGTCGTTCGCCGCTTGCGCCTTCACGCGGTCCTCGGGCGTCATCCACGACTGGTCCGTGGCGCCCTCCGGCGGCGGCGTCACGGACGCGCTTAACTGGTTCGACAAAGCACAATAGCCGCACCCGCCAAAGAGCTGGGCCCCGCAGTACAGCCAAATAGGAATAAAAACAGTGTACCACGACATGTCCGACCCCATCAACTTCACCACGATGAGGATCTCCTGGAGCACTCTAAACAATAAGGAGAAGATCGCCCTTCTATGCATGGATCTAATGGCATTGTTCTGCGCCGCGCGCATCATCTGCACCTCCCTTTCAAAATTCGCCTCGTCCGAATTGTCTTCCGCGTCGCCCAGGTCGATCGAGGGCACGGCCGTGCACGCGCCCGGCACCAGGACGCAGAGCCTCAAGGCTTCGGACAAGAAAAGAGGCACGAAGACGCCGCCCCAGTTTTCTCTATCTTCAGACGGCGTGGAGATCATCCACACGAGTAAAATCTGGAAGACGACCAGTAATAAAAACACGACCAAATGGAACACGCGCGCACTGACCGGGATCTCGTCGCCGTGTGCATCCTCTTCATATTCATCAGGAGGACTCTCGGCGTCCGGCGGCGCCCCGCCCTCTTCTTTGGGAGACGAAGAACACCCGTCTAAGACGAACGCCGCGTGGTTTAGTAACACAAACGCGTCCATCACCCACACGGGAAGGAAGACCCAGCCCCAGGGGATGTCCGTGTCGTGCTGCACGTTCGTGCTGAGGAGGACGGGCACCCACAAGCCCCAGAAGCCCACGAACGCCAATGCTACTAATAGAATGCCGCACCTCGTACTTTCGGACATGTGGGACATGGTGCGCATGACTTTTGTTTGGTCGATGGACGTGGGGTTCTCCGTGAGTTGGAGCCCTAGCTCTCCTAAAGAGTCGTAGACTTTTCTTCTTTTCGGGTCCCCTAACACTTCGTAGGCCTCCTTCACGTCCACGAACTTCTGCCGGTCTTCGGGCGTCGTGTCCAGGCCTTTCTGGCGCCTTTTGTCGGGGTGCATCTCCAAGCTTATCTTGCGGTAGGCCTTTTTTACGTCGGTCTGAGAGCAGCGGCGGTCGACGCCGAGCAACTCATAATACTGGTTGTCCCGCTCCGGGTTCAGGATGGGCCCGAGGCAGCATAGGGCTAAGCGCGAGGGCGGCGCCGGGTCGACGGCCGCCGAGCTGTGGGCTCTATGGAGCTTGGGCGCCATCTGTTTCTAGGCGAGTTACGTGCGCTTTGTGCACCGCTGCTCGACGGCGTAGCGCTGGTGCGTTCCAAGCGCTGCGGAGACAGTACGCGCGCTGCGCCTGCCTTAACTATGAGGTCTTTGCACGGTGTCAAATCCGGAGCAAGACTAGAGCCAGCAGTTTCGCCAAACCCGTATCGTAGCGCGCGCGTCGCCTGGCCTTGGATTGGGTAGTAAGGGAGCTCTACGCACGCTTCGCAGTAAGTAGATGAGCAACAGCACGCCTCCGCCGCGACGAGCCGGACCGTAAGAGCGCGCGCGGTCCCGGCGAAGAGCGAGGGGCTCCGGACCCCAGAGCAGCCTGCGAATATACACAGAAACTACGCCTGCTTCTCCCGCTTGGACCCGCGCGCCATGGCGACCAGCTTCGTAAACCAGAACAGGTTGAGGCACCAGAAGACCCCGGAGCACGCCAGAAAGGCACTGTGCACGCCCGCCTGCTCCGCCTCCCAGGGCGCCGGGTCGCGGTTCCAGTAGACAAATAACGGCGGCCAGCACACGCGGAATATCACGTACATTAACGCACCGACCGCGCCATTCTTCACATACAAGGAACTCTCCGCCCGCCCGCCCTGCTTGAGGAACCATGATTTATGTAAAAAGGGCGTCGAGAGCTCCGCCAGGTACACGTGCGCCGTGACCGCTCTTAACGGCCCGTGCGTTTTGGCGAGGCCGTGCGCGGCGAGTCCGACCAAGTGGTGCACCAAAAACGGAAGGGAGAGGGACGTCCCCTTGACGAAGGGTAGGACACACTCATAACACGTGTCGAACCAGAGGTAGCCGGCCATGCGCTGTATCAACAAAACTGGCAGGGGGCCGCCGACCGCCAGGAGGTGGCGCACGGCGCTCAGCCCCACATAACCAGCCTGCAGGGCCTCCACAACGCGCACGCCACCCTCGAAGCGCTGCGCCGCCGATTTGCGCTGCCGGAGGATGCCCACGTTCTTGTCGCCCTCACGGATGAAGGAGGCGCTCTCGATGGGCGCCAGCGCGTACCAGGCCCAGGCGAGCAGGCAGCACTTCACGGCCCAGTTTAGCGCGGTTTCATCCAAGGTCGCGGCGATGGCGTGGAGCATGGCTCTGCTTGTCGCAGATGCGAGCTCCACAGGCAGTCAAGTATGCAGCTGTCGCTCGGCGGTTGGAGCTTGCGCGCGCGTCCTCGAATGATGCGTGACGGCTCAATCAGCTGCTGCTTAGCTGCTCAGCCTCCTGTTCGAGTAGTTTGGACGAAATCGGGTAAAACCCGTGCAAATATATCTAGGCGTCGCGCCCGCGTGCGGAGCAACACACAATCGAACGATTACTCGCCAAGGGTGGCGCGCGACACGATGAGCACCCAGAAACAACTCGATTTGAGTTCGGCGTTCGCGTCCCATCGCGCTCGGAAATCCGTCGCGTCGCTTTCTGTCTCATAATCCCCGTCGTCCCGCAGCAAGGTGAGCCGCCGGCCGTCGACGCGGACTTCAGGACACGTGCGGAGCGCGGTGCCGAGCGCCGCGAGCCACGGCCCGCGGGTCGTGCAATCCAGTCCGACAATTAAAGTCGTGGGGGCGCGCAGGTCGAGGATCAACCGCTTCAACAAATCCACCGTCGCCTGGTTATAGCACACGTCCGTGCCCGTGACGAGGTCGTACCGTCCGGCGAGCGTGCGCTCGACCGGCTCCTCCCAGTCGAGGCGGCGGACGTCCACGGTATCCGGGAAGCCGCGTGCGTTGTGCGAGAGCAGGCCGAGCTGCCGCTCCTCGTAGTCCGTGAGCGTGACGCGGCACCCGCGCCGCGCGGCGTCGAGGCCGGGCAGCCCGACGCCGGCGCCAAGTTCGAGCACGCGCCGCGGTGTGACCGGAAAGAGCGCCGCGGCCGCGGACGAGCGCAGGAAAACTGTAAGGACTATTGCCGCGTCCCAGACCTGGAACTTCCAGCCGCGCGCCACGCCCGGGGCGTCGTAGCTGGCGAGCCCGAGGTCTAGCGGCTCTTCCGGACCCGAATCGGACGACGGCGAATCGGACGACGACGACGACGAATCGGACGAGAAACGAAAGCGGACGGTGGGGGTGGCGTTCGGGGCACCGCGCCTCGAGCGTGCGGTACGAAGCGGAGCCGTGGCGACGGCGCCGCCCAGGACCCGGTGCGCGGTCACGAGGGCCGCGCGATGCATGGTCGTCTTGGCCTCCGCGCCCGCCGGGGCGCCTTCGTAGAGTTCAAAGCCCGTCGCCCGCCAACCAGCGTCGACGGCAGTCA
>Ga0114994_10000690_pt1 | contig 23126 bp, 19 predicted proteins | sample ArcticOcean_MG_C_9_FD_87043 | JGI IMG/M metagenome (GOLD analysis project Ga0114994, IMG submission 87043) | Marine microbial communities from western Arctic Ocean - ArcticOcean_MG_CB2_152 | ecosystem: Environmental > Aquatic > Marine > Oceanic | place: Arctic Ocean: Canada Basin | collected...
AGGCTGTTGAGGCTGTTACCTTTTCCTTCAAGACGAGTTACAATAACTCCATCTCCGTATTCAGAGTTCTGAATAGTTCCGTCAGCTTCAGGGCTAGGAGAGTGGGGAATACCAGAGTAAGACCTAATAGAACCTACAGCACCCTTACGAGAGGCTTTATACTGAACATCTTGTCCTAGACCACTCTCAGGTTGATAATCTCTATAATTATTAAAACCATAAGCCATAGCCATGAAGTAATATGTGCGGTGGTTAACAAGACGGTTATCTCCCTGAGCGAAAGCATCCACTGTTACTTTAAAACTGTGCTGGACTCCTTCATTCGCACCGTTAGCTTTAAGAGATGGAACAGCTGCTTCCATCTCTGAATTAAACGTATAATTTATAACTTGATCTATATCGTTAGCTAAATCGCATTGGAAAATTAGCCTTGCTTTTTGAGTGTTTCCGAGGTCTGATGGAGAAACTGCTCCGTCTGAGAGTTGATAAATTTGATACCCTTCGAATACATACGATCTATCGAGGTCGTTGAACTCAGTGCCATCCTCTAATTCTTTAGGGATAGATGGATCAATAGCAGTAAACGTTTCTTGGAAGTTATTCGAAATAGAATTATCGTTAGTTAGGTATAATATAAGTTCATTCTCCAGCTCTTGAATCGTTACATCTGGAGCATCTGGGCCGCTAACAATCTCGAAGCAGTTGTCGAAAAGCGACTGAGCTTTGTCATCTGCTAATCTCAATAATTTTACAGATTCAAAAGGTTCACCTCCTGTTGCCCTGGCATAAATCATTCCTACAGTAATGTTATTATAATCACCTGGCTCTAAAGTGAAGGGGCCTGCTGATTGAAGGAATAACCTGTCACCTGATGGATTACCTGTTTCATATTCTGACCAGTCTTCTACATTAGCACCTTGGGTGCCCCAACGATAAGGGTCGGTATCTCCTGGAAACATATAATCTGCAGGTATGTCTAGATTAGCACCAGTTGATGTGTTGATCCCGTCGCCGCCATAGGCCATGCGCTGACCGTTTTTCCAGAAGCCGCGCATGTAGTTATAGTAATGAAGTGCCTGTGTCGGCTGGCCGTTAACACCGTAATTCCAGTTGTAGTAGATGAACTTACGCATTCCGTACCTCTCGTTATCGATAATTCCATCACCGTATCCTATGCCTATTCCACCATAAGGGATGCCCAGAGAGTCAACGGCGTCAGTGAATACATCAGTTAGAGGGTTGTCAATTCCATCCTCATCCTGATACGGGCCCTCTAAAAAATCAATGCCCATAGCTGGTGGGTATAGGCCATATCCGATAGAATATGAAGTTGCCTCATCGAACTGATCGCCGTTGTAGGAATATCCGAGACCACGACGAACGTCACACCCTACGTAGTCATCAACGTGTCCTCCGAGATCGGAGTCTACCCACTGAGCAAAATACGTCTCTGTCAGAGTTTGTGTGCCTTGGTTGATGAGTACGTAGTTATAAAAGGTCATATTATTAATCTCATCATTCGTAGAGAAAACGAATGCCTGAGCACGTATTTCCATACCTATGGGCTCTCCGTTAGATTCAGAATGAACATTCCCTTTATCGTTAAATATCCAATAGTAGTTTTGGTCTCCGTATAAAGGAACAATATCCTCTCTGCGACGTTCAGAACAATCAATTTGCTGTAGAAAATCAAACCAAGGGTAGTCACCATTACCAGGATTGTAAAAGCCATCACCATCGTAATCTAAGAATGGGCTCAGGTAGTAATCTTGGTTAAGGGCGGTATTACCATGTGCTGGGTAATCATCGAAATAAGCGGGGGTTACATAGCCATCTGGGAAATCCGCTTCAGCAGTGCCAGCGACCACAGCATCGTGAAACTGCCTGTGACGCATTGCGTCAGCTCGGTAACTAATTGTGAATTTATCGTATTGCTGGCAAGTAGCTTCGTCAACTTCAGCTTCACCAGTATTAGATAAGGGACCAGGCCAAAAATCATTACCCGAGTTTCTGTATTTGACAGCTGCTAGTTTAAGTTGTTGGTCTGGGGAGATTCCACCTAACCACAACGCACCTCCGTAACATACACTCACCCCTTCCTCCTTAGGCACGAAGTGAGCGCCCTTATCGATAGCTCTATCGTACCAAAGTGCTCCACCATTTTCAATCAATGCTCTAACATTATTCCACTCTAAATCTCTTAAAGCAGTAGCAGGGGCACAGGCTTCAGATCTCTGAAACGCGGCTTCTACATCTGCATTAAATGGAATAGGAAGACCTTTCTGCATAACAATCTGCTGTCCCGACATGACGAATGCCGTAGAGAAAAGAACTGCGAAAAGGATTGATTTATATTGGTTGATCATTGTTGTAATCTTGAACCCCGAAGATAACGCACTTTAATGGATTTTTATCACTTCTAAAGGGCTAGTGTAGATGAGAACTCCTTCAACCTCTGAGTCTTCAATTTTAGATAACATTTGAACGTAGTTTTCTAACTGAGAGATGTGATCTTTTTCACCGGTTTTTGTAGACTTGTAATCAATAACCGTCCACTTATTACCTTCTCTAATTATTCTATCTGGTCTTACAACTGAGCCCTTACAATCGACAAAGGATTTCTCTGGTTCTACGTGAAGACCAGGCTTAAAATAACTTTCTGTTTCTGGATGAATTAACACCTCATCGACCCTCTTAAATACTTCTATCATATCGACTTCACCTATACTCAAATTTGAAGTCGCAGCCTTTTTAACTCTCTTCCAATCATCTTTCACCACAACTTTTTCAAGAAGCCTATGAACCTCCGAACCTAGCTCTGTAGAACTCAATCCTTCGGGCTTTGTCGTTAAGCCATGGCTCGGAACTTTCGAGACTAGTTGATTTACGTTTTCGCCTGTTTTAAGGTTTAGGGGATATTGTATGTTGTCTACTACATCCTCAAAAGGCTGAACTGAACTAACGTCAGGGGTCTGATATCCATTCTCAAAACCACTCTTTGAGATTTTCTCAATCGAACTTATAATCAACTGTGGAATGGTAGAAACTTTAGCTCTATCAAAGTTAAGTTTATCTAGTGCTAAAACTATATCCAGTCTTTCTACGGGTCTTGTAAAAGCAACGTAAGCGACATTTATTTCGTCTAATAGAACGCGACTGAGCTCTTGCTGCCTTTGGTCTTCAACTAAAGTGTCTTTCATATCCCCATCCTCCAACATAGCAGCGGCAACAGGCATGTTCGATTGACTATCGAAAGCTACTGGAATAACTCCTTTAAAGTTGGTGAAACTTTTATGACTCATCAGAACCATGGCTATTTTGAAGTCCAAACCCTTTGCTTTATGGATGGTCATAATCTGGACAGAATCACTAGACTTACTCGTTACTACGCTCTTTTTATACCCAGCACTATCCCAAATCCTAATGAATCCATGCAATCCACTTTCTTCTGTCCCGCTAACCTCTCTAGCTAATTCCATTAAACCTTCAGCGTACGAGGGGTAGTACTCAGTCAACCCTAGCTCTTCACATATATGACCTATAAACCCGACGAGCGGACCCGTAGATCTTTTAATTGGTTGAAAATTAGGGAATAAATGCAAAAGCATTCTTTTCATATCTACCTCCTTCTTTACGCCCTTTTCAACGATATATTTTGTCAGCAATTCCGCCTCACTTATAGGGTCTATATCAGCTCTTAAAGAAGCAACACATTGCAGTAACGTGGTGCTTTGTCTAACATCTGAAGGACGAATCAACCATTTTATTAAGGCTATAACAGCTAAGGGGCCAGGATGCCTTCCGAGATGAAGCGACTCTTCAGTCATGGGCTTGATATTTACTTTTAATAGCTCCTGTGCTAGCCTAGCTCCTGTTTTATTTTCCCTTACTAAAATAGTAATGTCACCTAAATCAAACCCCTCATCAGTGTATGCTTTTATCCTATCTATGATGGCTTGGGTATGAGCTTTGCGTCTATCCTCTGAGGATTTGCCTTCTATAGCGTTAAGATGCACACCACCGGTGAAGTCTTGTTTTGGGTTCTGTTTCAAGCCCTCATATACCTTTTCAAGATGATCGGGAATAACTTTAGAAATCTCAGTGAATAGATCATTATTCCACTCAACTATGTTACTTCCAGAACGCCAATTATCGCCTAAGTTATTATGGTACTCGTTTTGATTAAATGCCCTTTCAGCGTCTTTCAAAGCCTGACCTTGTGCGTCACTTTGAAGATTCGGAAGATCTAGAAGTTGTTTGTAATCACCATTTCGAAATCTATAAACGGCTTGTTTACCATCACCCACCACTAGAGTTTTATGGTTATTACTTAATGCATGATGATAGAGTACGACTAGGTTATGCCATTGAGTTACGGAAGTGTCTTGAAATTCATCCATGAAAATATGGTTGAACCTATTCCCTAATCTCTCGTAAATAAATGGGGCTGGATTTCGTTTGACGACATCTGAAATCTTCTCATGCATGGCATGAAAAGTCCTGATATTATTGTCAACCTGTACCTGTTCTATTTCCTGGTGAAGAGCTGCCAAAGTCCCCATAAGAGCAATCCTTTTATTGAGTTTCTTCGCTAGCAGATATCGCCTTCCCTCTTCTGTGTCAGGCTGCATTTTATAGACCGTGTCTAAAACATCCATCATTATGGGTCCTAATGCTTGTGCTTTTTCTTTCGAGTCAGATGATGCACCCGACAACACTATTGCATCGAAATTGTCAGCATACTTAAGAAACGTTTTTGTGGGTGGTACGGGAAAGCCCTTCCTAAGGTTATTTAATATTGGAACCACTCCACCTCTTTTAGGCAAATCTTCATCATCGATACCTAGAGAAATAAATTGAGAAGTAGCTTCTCCCACAACATCCCTTAAGTGCTTTTCGCTTTTTGAAGTTTCCTCGAGAAGAGATTTACTGATGGTTGTGAAATCCTCTGGTGCAATTTCTGATAGCATTGAAATCACATGCTTCATTTTCTCTTGAATCACTGCCTTGCCTAATCTATTAAGAGGACTTCTGACTCCTGACTCTTCGTCTTCAGCAACCTTTTGAAGAGCAAAACCTTCGAGTAAATTTGTTAAACTTTCGTTTCCTTGGGTCCCAACTTTATCCAGAAGTTGTGATACTGCATCTTCTATGACTCTGTTAGAATCTATCTCAATTCTATAATCTTGCTCTATAGCAAGATCGCGAGCGAAGCTCCTCACAAGTCTATTCACGAAACTATCAATAGTCATAACAGCTATGTCGCTATACCTGTGAAGCATTTCTTTGTGTAGAACTGAGGCCCTCTTAACTAACTGGGATTCTGAAAGTTCTAGGCTTAAACTGAGATCCTTGATTTTATCACTTCTCCCATCAACTAATTCTTTCAAATCAGATAAAATCCTTGACTTCATTTCACCAGCTGCTTTATTTGTGAAAGTAAGCGCTAGAATTCTCCCGAAATACTTAGGATTATCATGCCTCAGGGCACATTCCAAATACCTAAGTACTAGCCTGAAAGTTTTACCTGAACCAGCAGATGCTTTTACTATTTCGAAATTCCCTGATTTTGTTTTTGACATCTTTGAAATAAATATATAATGTTTGAGCAACTATATTGCAACTTTGTCGTTATACTATTATGTCACACAATTTCAGAAACTTTATACTACCGATTGCTATAATTGTACTACTTTTTAGTGCAGGGTGTCGCGGTTGTGGTGAAGACACTTCCCCTACGGTGATAGGATTACACACTCAGATTACATGGAATGGTGAAAACATCTCTATAGGTGATACCGTTATCGACCTAGCAGGAAGAGAGGTAAGACCCGAGAAACTATTCATCTACATTAGTGATATCAGCCTGCGGCAAGCTGATGGAGAATGGGTGAATTCTAAGTCCCTTGCACGCCTCGATTTCATGCCAACTAGTGATTTTGTGGACGGGGTATTCCCATTCGAGGTGTTAAATGAGAGCAATGTGTTTGACTCAATTAGATTTAGTGTAGGTGTGCCAGCTGAGTTGAATACTGATGGAGTCCCTTTTAATTACCCTAATGATCATCCACTAGGTGTCGTAGGTTCGGCTGATATGTTTTGGCCTTTGATGAGTTCCTATTTCACAATGAAGTTTGAGGGAAAGGTCGCTAACACTCCAGGGGAGGAAATCATTACTCCCTTCGCAATGCATCCTGCAACTAACCCATTATTCAGGACATTATCCTTCGCTTTACCTGACACCATTACTCTTTACCCTAGTGAAAATTTATCGTATCAATTTGAATTTGATTTAGCAAAAACCATAAATGGTAGTGGTGGGACATTCAATCTAAATGAAATAGGGCACACAATGGGTAATGTGGAAAATGCAATAATTTTCGTCGACAATCTCAAAGATGCTTGGACTTTAATTGAGTAATGATCTTTCCTACTTATAAATATCTTTCAGCTACCATTGTCACAATAATGATACTAGCTGTAGGATGTGATTGCGGCAAAAGACTTACTTGGAATACAACACCTTACACGATAGATATACCCGCCTTCTTTCCACCTATGGATATACCGGCAGACAACCCTATGACTGTCGAGGGGATAAAACTAGGCCGGTTGCTTTTTTGGGAAAAAGCTCTCTCGCTAGATAAGACTATATCGTGTGGAAGTTGCCACTCGCCCGACGCATCGTTCAGCGATTCCGATCAATTTAGCGTAGGTGTGAATGGCACACTCGGGAATAGAAATGCTAGTGCCATAATAAATATGGGTTGGTCAACTTCGTTTTTTTGGGATGGAAGAGCTGAGTCGTTAGAAGACCAAGCTAGAGTTCCAGTGGCTCATCCACTTGAGATGAATGTAGATTGGGGAACGGTGGTTAACCGATTACAGAATGATGAATTCGGAAATGAATTGTGCTATCCTCAGTTGTTTTTTGACGCCTTCGGTACTGATGATATCTCAGAAAATCTATCAGTAAAGGCTATTGCTCAATTCATGAGGACTATGATATCGGCGGATAGTAAATTCGATAGATGGAGGCGTGGTGAAACTCAGCTCACGGATTTAGAGTATATGGGATATCAACTTTTTCTTAAGGAAGGAGGAGATCCTGAGGATACACCAGGTGGGGAATTTGGAGCAGATTGCTTCCATTGTCATGGAGAAGCCGGATTACAGTTCTCCGACTACCTTTTTCACAATAATGGCCTCGACGCAACGTTTGAAAATGATCCCGGAAGAGTGGATGTAACCGGATGGGTTCTTGATTCTGGGAAATTCAAGACTCCCACACTCAGGAATGTCGCTTTGAGCGGACCGTTTATGCATGATGGGAGATTCAACACACTAGAGGAGGTTATTGAGCATTATAATAGTGGCGGTGTTCCATCAACTACAATAGACACTTTTATGAAATATACCTCTGGTGGCTTACAACTTGCGCCTCAGCAAAAGGATGCCTTACTAGCGTTTTTACACGCCCTCACGGACACCACTTTTACTGTGAATCCTGACTTCCAAGATCCGCATTAGAGAATTTACAGGCCTATTTGGTTTACTTCTGTCTGGAGTCTCACCTTAAATTTTTCTTCTACACTTGCCATGATTTCTTTTGCTAGAGTCCAAACCTCTTTCCCACTAGCTCCACCCTTATTCACAAGAACTAAAGCTTGAAGTTCATGTACCCCATGCGTCCCCCTGTCGTGCCCCTTCCACCCAGCTTTGTCTATCAACCACCCAGCTGCTAATTTCACGTCACCATTTTCTTGAGGGTAGTTAGGGATGACTGGATGGATAGCTTGAAGTTCGTTGAAATCCGACGCAGAGATTATGGGGTTTTTGAAAAATGAACCGGCATTGCCTAGTACATTAGGATCAGGAAGTTTAGATTTTCGGATTCTAATTACTGCGTCGCTTACATCCCGATGAGTGCGTTTGTTTTCTGGAATTTCTCTTAATTCTGACAGAAGCGCTCCATAAGAGGTTACTAATTCAGACTCCCTATCTAGGTTAAAAGCCACACGAACTATCACCCATTTATTTTTCTCTCGTGCTTTAAAAACTGACTCTCTATAGCCTAATTCACACTCTTCAGTGCTAAACCTTCGTAGATCTCCTGTAGATATTTCAATAGCTTCTACCCAATTCAATACTTTCTTAATCTCCACGCCATAAGCCCCAATATTCTGCATAGGAGATGCTCCTACGCAACCTGGTATTAGGCTTAGGTTTTCTATACCACCGTAGTTTTTATCTAATGAGAACATAACGAAATCATGCCAATCCTCTCCTGCTCCAACCACCACTGTCACCCTCCTACCGTCATCTGAAATAGTCTTTATGCCTGTATGCCCTATCTGGATAACGAGCCCCTCGAAATTGCAGTGGAAGAGCATATTACTGCCACCACCTAAAATCAATATCTCCAAGTTCTTCTCCTTTGCTAAAGTTAATGCTTCGAGCAACTCATCGTCAGAATTAACACGAACGTATAATTTAGATTTAGCGGGGACGTGAAAAGTCAACTTATCCGTAAGGTCATAATCACTTTGGATATTATTCACTTTAGTGAATTCGTTGCATCGCTTCATCAAACCAAACCTTCTCCTCAGTCGCAAAATCTCCATCAGAATATAGAACTTGTATGAGAGCGAGATGAATGGTCTTTTTTACCTCTGCATCACAATCCGAAAGTGTTTTATACATGTCATCTAAGGTGATTTCAGCTGCTAATTTTCTATAGTCCATATCCATTTCTTCGAACATAGATTCTTCCTCCTCACCAGTTATCTTACCATCAGACTTGATGGCTTCTACCACTAGCTTTGTAAAGGAAACTTTCTGCTCATGGGTCTCAAGCAGAAGCCAAGCCTTTTTTACATCATCGTCAAAAGTAAGTGTAGATCTCAATCTACTCGGAGCAAGGCGATTCCAAAGAATAAGTCCTGCAATCAGTATGAACGCGCTTACCATCAGTAGTATCTGATTATTTGTAGGCCCATTTGAAACTGAGGTTGCTAATGTGTCAGATATTTGAAGTGTAATATTTACAAGTAGATACATGCAGTGAATAATTATTTTTATAAAAATACAATATAAATTTCTAGTTTATCTAATTGTGTGCACCTTAGCAGTATGAGTTTAATGCCATACATTATTTCCAGTTGAAACTTCGAAAATCCCCACAGCGTACATTATCAAAAACCACTTTCTTAGAGGAGGTGGCTCGAGGGGTTATGACTGAACACTATCCAGAGAAATGTGCCGTGGTATTGCCTAGCTTCAGAGCTGCTGAAGCTTTCAAAAGAGCGTACGCAAGATTACATGTAGGTCCTTGTAGATTGCCGGAAGTAATGACATTGGGAGCTTTTATGGAGGGCCGAGGGGATGCCGAATATCAGATTGCTGATCCGCTAGAGGTTCTTGCCACGCTCTTCGCCGTACAACTAAAAGAGGAGGGTGGACGAGAGGGCTTTGACAGATATCTAAATTGGGGGCCGGTTGCATTAGCTGACTTTCATGCTGTTGATCATTACGAGTTGGATGCTGCACAGGTATTCAAGAATTTGAAAGACATTAAGGATATAGAGGATTGGAGTTTCGGGGAGGAAAAGGTTCTTTCTGAAGACCAAAAACGTTTCTCTGAACAATGGAGTCGACTTTTACCTCTCTACAACTCACTCCATAGCACACTTGAAAAAAAGGGGTTAATAACCAAAGCCCGCAAGAGTCGAAATATCTGCTCAACTGGAGATACTGGTCATTACGATAAAATATTTGCTGCGGGATTAGCGGCTATTACAGTTGCTGAAAGAAAATATCTTCTGAAATGGGATGCTGTAGGAAAGCTATCCATGATTTGGGATGCTGATTTATCATATGTCGATGATTCACAAAACGAAGCTGGATATTTCATTCGAGATTTCAGCTTAGGTGATGAATGGAAGTCGAAATTAAAGAACGAAATATCTTCGAGTACTAAGAAAATAACTACCGTTGAATGTAGTAGCGTAACTAGCGCGTGTCAGTTTATACGAGAGGAAATAATTGACCTCACCGAGGACGAACTCCACAGGACTGTAATCATTCTGCCAGACGCATCTTCTCTTCCTGTGTTATTACAAGCGCTTCCGGAAAAGAAAGATGGATACAACGTTACTATGGGAATGTCTATTCGAGAAACCCCCGTCTCCCCATTTATTAACCTAGTGAACAGAATAACTGCACGAGGAGGTAAAAGTTGGAAATTCGATGAGTTGATGTCTTTAGCAAGCCAAGCTCTCATCAAGGAGGCTTATAGTGCAAGTGATTTTACTGATGACGCATCAAATACGTTACATGAATTAGCTGGTAAACACGCTGTTTGGGTAAATAAGGGGTTGCTGTTTGAAAAGTCGAACGGATTGTTTTATGATTTTGTTGAGGACATGAGGCCGTTGTTATCTAATGATGCAGAAGAGTATTTAAAGGGTTATGTGGTTTGGTCTAATAAAATCGGAAAATTGTTAGAAGACAGCTCTGATCCATGGATAAAATCTGGATGGGCTTGTGTAAGAAGAGTTGCAGGGATGACTTTGCGGTTACAAGAAAAGGAATCCCCTTGTAAAACATCAGATGATGTTAGAATGTTAATGAAGCGTCTTATGTCCGTTGAGAAAGTGGATTTGGTGGGTGAACCCGCAAGTGGCTTACAAATAATGGGACTCACAGAGACCAGGGGCTTGGATTTCGATAAGGTATTAGTGTTAGACTGCAATGAAGGCCAATTACCTAAACATGAAATCAAGGATAGCTTCATCCCTGTTGATCTACAGTCTGCATTAGGACTCCCAGGAAGACACGAACACGAGGCGGCTTATGCATATAGTTTTTATAGACTATTAAATAGGTCAAGTGAAATTCATTTTCTTTTTAAATCGAATATTGGCGGTAAAGACAGTGCTGAAAAGAGTCGATACCTCCAACAATTAAAACACACGTTTAAACCCTCCGGAAATAAAATTGATGTCGAGGAAATAAAGTTCAGCATGCCTTTACCTGGGGCACGCCCTGAAATACCGGCATTAGAAATGACAGAAGGGATGAAGGAGAGCCTTGAGATTTGGTCACAAAAAGGAATGTCTCCTTCGGCATTAAATACCATGGTGGGTTGTGAGAGGAATTTTGCTTATAGATATCTTTTCCGACTTGCTGAAACAACAGACATAGAAGAGAGTATGGCTGCTAGCACTTTGGGGTCTATAGTTCACTTAGTTTTTGAGGAGGGGTTAGAGGATGCAAAAAATATGATCTTAGATAAAAAGCATCTACTCGATATATACTCTAAACTAGATGAACGCTTAGAAAAAGCGACCACTAAGTACTATAATAAAGGACTATCAGAACAAGGAGAAAACCTCTTGCTAATTAGATCCGCACGCTCGACAATTATTAAGCTGCTTAATAAAGAAATCGCAGAGTTAAAAGAGAATCCCAACGAAGAAATAATTATAACAGAGCTAGAAGAAAAACTTAAAGCATCATATACTTTAAAGGACGGAAGTGAAATTAAGTTTTACGGAAAGGCAGACAGGGTTGAGACTGTAGATGGCGTAACAAGGGTGGTTGATTACAAAACCGGAAAGGCCACCCAGACTGAATTAAAATTAGCTGGTGATTGGGAAGAGAAGTTCGACAAGGGGAAATCAGGAAAAGCAATTCAGTTGCTAGTGTACTGTGCAATGTTACTCGGTAAATCTGAACAAGAGACTTCCGTTAAAGCTGCGATTAGATCTGGTAGAAATGCAAAAGATGGTTTACTGAGTCTTAATATTGATGGGTCAACTGAAATCAATCGAGAACAAGTAGACAGACTTATTGATTGGATAGATATGCGACTTACATCTTTAAAATCTGAGGGCCATACTATGTACCATAATGACGATTCTCATTTTTGTGACTATTGTGTCGTACTTGACCCTCCTTATAAATTTTACGCGTGAAGGTTCTGATAGTAACATATTATTGGCCCCCTTCTGGTGGTGGTGGTGTACAGAGATGGGTGAAATTCGCGAAGCACTTACGGGGGTTTGGATGGGAGCCTGTTATTTACACACCTGAAAACCCTAACGTTCCAGTCTACGATGAGAGTCTTTTATCAGAGGTGCCGAAAGACATAACCGTTATTAAAAAGCCTATTAGAGAGCCATATAAACTAGCACGGTTTTTTAGTGGTGGGAATGCTAGTAATAGAATGGGCGCCAGAGGAGATGATGCTAATAAATCATCACTCCTAAAAAGAATGGCGCTTTGGGTAAGAGGAAATTGGTTCGTGCCCGATGCAAGAATATTATGGGTAAAGCCATCCACAAAATTTCTTTTGAAATGGTTAGAATCAAATCAAGTGGATGTAATTATTACTACTGGCCCTCCACATAGTATGCACTTGATAGGGCTTGCCTTAAAAGCAAAACACGAACACCTATCCTGGGTTGCCGATTTTAGAGATCCATGGAGTGATATGGATTATCTCTCTGAATTTAGTTTGGGCTCTAAGGCTTTAAAAAAGATTAAAAAGATGGAAGCAGATGTGGTCAAATCTGCAGATATGATATTATTAACCTCAAAAAGAGCTGGGATAAAACTTCTTGGAGAAATTAATCACCCCAAATCTGTTTGCATACCTAATGGATGGGATCCAGATGATTTCCCGAAAAACATCTCTAATAAATCTGGTAATTTAGAGAACGTAATAACTCTAGGTCACTTCGGGTCTATACAGGGTTCTAGAAATTGTCCTGCGTTATGGGAGGCTATCGCAAAGTTTAACGCAAAGAATGAGAGTCAAATAAAGTTAATCTTTGCTGGGAATGTTAGTGCCGAAATAAAAACTGGCGTTGCTAAAGCGGGACTTAATAATTGCGAATTTCTCGGAAATCTACCCCACAAAAAGTCTATAACCGAAATGCTTAGATGTGATGCTTTATTATTAATTCACAACGACACAGATTCAGCAGTAAATAGTACCCCCGGAAAAATATTCGAATACATAGGAACTTCATTGCCCATAATTTCTATCTGCAGAAAGGATAGCGATTTATCAGATCTGCTGAATGAATTTAATCTTCCTTCTGCCACTCATAATGATGTGAAAGAGGCAGAAATAATGCTAGAGTCAATTACACGAAGACCTGCTATTGACGCCTCTTTATTCACGAGAGAAAAGCTTACAGAAAAGCTAGTTACTGTTCTCGTTAAATTACAGAAAACTTAATCTGTAACTCTGTACCACTCTTGGGTTCTGAACACAAACCAAATATATCCTCGAACTTTTAATACATCAGTATTTCCATCTTCTAACCACATCTCACAATCATAAATAGATCCTTTTTTAGGGTCACAAATGGTACCTTCTGACCACTCATTATCTTTGTCCTTTGTGATAGACATATTTCTAACTATCTCCATGCCTAAAACTCTTTTATCTTTTCTATCATCATCACATTTATCGCAATAAGGATCTTCTTCTTCATCCGGCAAGCGAAACAGCTCGATTATGGTCCCGAAATATTCACCATCAATTTCTACAATCTCTACAATGCTTTTTATGTGTCCCGTTTCATCGTCCTTTGTCTGCCATTGACCTTCGATAGAGGTTTGGGCAAAGGAAAAGATAGAGGTGAAAACGAAAAAACAACCAACTATTGAACGTAATATTATTTTAGAAGATATCATGATATTATTTTTTACTAATTAAGTCTCATTTTTGTGAGATTGCAAATTTCTGGTCGCAAGGTTTCTGGCTTTATGCACACTCGCATTAAACTCAAACCCTAATAAGAGTACAGAGCTGTTTGCATTCACCCAAACTAATAGAACTAAGAAAGTTCCTATAGAACCATATAATCTGTTGTAAGAATCGAGGTAAGTAATAATGGTACTGAAGGCGATAGAAATTACTACAATTAATAGTGTCGCCATCGTAGCACCAGGAGTTATAGTCCTCCACTTATCTGCATCTGGGTTACCAAAATGGTAAAGGATTGAAACCGAGAAATAGACAAGTAATAATGAGAGTGTCCATCTGGCAATATTTAACCAAGGCACTAAGTCCCCTGGTAATATCCCCTCTGAGCTTAACCACGATAATCCTTGACCACTAAACCCTATAAGAATCACCGCAATTCCTAACATGAGTAATAGTCCTATTAGGATTACGATAGAAATGAGAGTTGAGTACCAAGTCGAGTCCTTCTTCTCAATCAAATAACTCTCATTAAATCCAGACAATACGGCCTTTACACTACTTGAGGCATATACTAGTGTTAATACAAATCCTATAGAGAGTATTGTGCCTTGGGTTTTATCTAATAAGTCGTTTACTGTTTGTTCAAATAGATTTACCGTCTCTCCTGGAAAAAATAATTGAAGCATATCCATCACATCTTCCGTCCGAAGTGGCGTGTGTGGAAGAATGCTAAGCATAAGAATGATAGCTGGGAAAACCGCAACTAACAACCTGAATGATATAGCGGCAGCTCTTGTTGAAACTGCTCCCTTTGACAAGCCAAAAATAAAAAACCTAAGTACATCATACAAATTCATCCCTTCAACTCCCCATGGCGAAAGAGACCGCAATAATTTCTGCAGGCTTTTCACCCAGCCTTGACTAAGTAGCCAGTCGAGAAGTTTTGAATCTCCTTTAGCTGACATGTGGGGTGCTTTTTAAACTAAAGTCCAAACTCTTAACAGAATGTGTCATATACCCCATACTCACGAAATCCACGCCAGCATCTCCATATCCACGAACATTATCTGGAGTTATTCCTCCAGATGCTTCAAGGGTTATTTTACTCGAATATCTCCTCACAGCTTCATTTACTTCTGAATGTGAGAAGTTGTCTAATAGGACTCTTTCTATTTCGATGTCAGATGCTTCTCTAGCTTCTAGTACTCTTTCTATTTCCTCGAATGATCTCGTCTCAACCACGACCTTCAATAAAGGTGAGTCGTCTGGTCGTGCACATAAATATTCTGACACCTTCGCTAGAACCTGAGACATACCTCCCGCATAGTCGACATGATTATCTTTTATCAGAATCATATCGTATAATCCCATCCTGTGATTAACACCTCCACCTATCGTAACGGCTAATTTTTCGAAGGCTCTAAAACCAGGAGTGGTCTTTCTCGTGTCCAGGACTTTAGTGGGAGTTCCCATTAATCTCTGTGTAACATCAAAAGTTCGAGTTGCAATTCCACTCATCCTTTGCATAAAGTTTAATGCTAACCTTTCACCCATCAAAATACTTCTTGCTGAACCTTTCACCTCGATCACAACATCGCCAAAGACAACTTTGTCTCCATCGGACTTGTGAGCTATAAATTCAAGCTCTTCGTTAACTTGGAAAAAAACTTCTTTCGCTACTTCTATACCAGCAACAACACCCTCTTCTTTAGCTAGGATATAACCTTTTTCAATCAAATCTTTAGGCACACTTGATTCAGACGTTACATCTCCGGCACCCACATCTTCTTTTAAAGACATCTCAATAAAGTTCCTAATATACTCACTTAGCATGTCGCTAAGATATACCTGAATGTCTTGCTCCAAAAGCTTAACTTCACGGCATGCAAATTTCTCTCATAGCGACAGGTCAGACGAACTCAGCATGGATACAAACCGGCATCGAAACATATGTAAAAAGAATGGGGCATTACACCCGTTTTAATTATATAGAAACACCTAATCTGAAAAATAAATTTGCTAAGGCTGATGTACAAATCGTTATGCAAGAGGAGGCGAAACTTCAAGCAAAAACCCTTGAGAAGGTGGACCACTTAATACTCTTAGATGAGCACGGTAAAATTTATGATTCAATAGGAGTATCTAAGCACATTGAAAAGCTTCAAATCAGAGGGCTCAAGCATGTGGCGTTTTTAATAGGTGGACCATATGGTTTCGATCCATCTATAAAAAGTCGTGCGAATACTATGTGGGCTTTAGGGCCACTAACATTTCCACATCAACTGATTAGAATATTTGCTGCAGAGCAACTATACAGAGCTCATACCATAATCAAGGGTGAACCCTATCACCATCCTTGACACAAAAAGAATTACTTTTTAATTCTACAGAGCGAGAATAGTCACATGATTATTCAACACCTCAACTGTTCCTCCTTTTACTTTAAAAAGCTTCTCGCCAGATTCTGTTCTTACAACCACCTCACCTTCTCTAAGTGTAGTAACAAGCGCAGCGTGATGATTAAGAATCCCTAAGCTTCCATCAGATCCCGGCAATCCGACATAAGAAGCTTCACCTTCAAAAAGGCTAGTGTCTGGAGTTAAGATTTCAACCGTCATCTTAAGCTTCAGCTAACATTTTTTCTCCAGCTGCAATCACTTCCTCAATGTTTCCCTTAAGGTTGAATGCTGCTTCTGGGTACTGATCTAGATCACCATTAAGAATCATATTGAACCCTTTAATTGTGTCTTCGAGAGGTACTAGTACACCCTCAATTCCAGTGAATTGTGTAGCAACGTGGAAGGGTTGAGATAAGAATCTACTTATACGACGAGCTCTATTGACAGATTGCTGATCTTCTTCAGAAAGCTCATCCATTCCAAGAATAGCAATGATATCTTGTAATTCTTTGTAGCGTTGTAGAATCTCTTTTACGTTCTCTGCACAATCATAGTGCTCCTGACCAATAATGTCTGGATTAAGAATCCTTGAAGTCGAGTCAAGTGGGTCCACCGCAGGGTAAATGCCTAAAGAAGCAATTTTACGAGAAAGTACTGTTGTAGCATCCAAGTGAGCGAAAGTTGTCGCTGGAGCTGGATCAGTCAAATCATCAGCAGGAACATATACCGCTTGAACAGAAGTAATAGAACCACGCTTAGTTGAAGTAATACGCTCTTGCATCACACCCATCTCAGAGGCTAGTGTCGGTTGATAACCTACGGCTGATGGCATACGCCCTAATAGAGCTGACACTTCTGATCCAGCTTGAGTAAAGCGGAAAATATTATCAATGAAAAATAGAATATCACGTCCTCCTGACTCATCATCTCCATCACGGAAATATTCAGCAACTGTAAGCCCTGAAAGAGCAACTCTTGCACGAGCTCCAGGAGGTTCATTCATCTGCCCAAATACTAGGGTAGCTTGTGATTTCTCTAATTCGTTCATGTCAACTTTACTAAGATCCCAGCCTCCATCCTCCATGCTTTCCTCGAACTCCTTTCCGTATCTAATTACACCTGATTCGATCATCTCACGAAGCAAGTCATTACCCTCACGAGTACGCTCACCTACACCCGCAAATACAGAAATACCTTCGTATCCCTTAGCAATATTGTTGATCAATTCCATGATCAATACTGTTTTACCAACACCGGCACCACCGAATAGTCCAATCTTTCCTCCCTTTGAATAAGGCTCAATCAAATCTATTACCTTAATCCCTGTTAAAAGAATCTCAGTAGATGTAGATAGGTCTTCAAATTTAGGAGCATCCTGGTGAATGTTACGACCATTCTCCATGCTTACATCTCCGATACCATCAATAGCATCACCTACAACATTAAAAAGACGGCCTTTAATAGCCTCACCTGTAGGCATCTGAATACCTGAGCCAGTTGCAACAACCTTCATCCCACGGCTTAGACCCTCGGTTGCATCCATTGAAATGGCGCGAACTGTATCGTCTCCAATGTGTTTTTGGGTTTCTAAAATTAGTTTCGTGCTCGCTCCTTCAACGACTAGCGCGTCTAGAATATTAGGCAACTCTACTCCCTGTGGAAAACGTATATCAACTACAGGTCCGATAACCTGTGATACTACTCCGTGCTGTTGTGACATATTATTGTGTCTTGGCGTAAATAATTGAGTGCAAAAATACAACACTGAATTCTAATAAATGACCGAATACCGGCCTAACTTTATACCCTTGAAAGTCCATCAGCAATCATCCGGATTTACAGCGTCAAAACCAGTCGTTTTAACGATAGGTACTTTTGATGGCGTGCACGCTGGACATCTTGCTGTTATAGATGTTTTGAAGCAGAAAGCAAAGGAAATTAACGGCGAAACTGCCCTTCTCACATTTGAGCCACACCCCCGAGTTATTCTTCATCCGGAAAATCATGGTTTAAAACTTCTTACAGATATCAATGAAAGAATTAAACTTTTAGATAAATCTGGACTTGATCACGTGATTATTGAAGAATTCAATATGGAATTAGCCAGTTTATCTCCATTAGAATACGTTAGGAAGATTTTATCTAATGGAATTAAGCCTTCAGTAATCGTTATAGGTGATGATCATAGGTATGGCAGAAATAGAGAAGGTGATTTTGAAAGCCTTAGGGAAATGGGTGCATTATTAGGCTTTAAGGTAGTAGCTCTTGCTGCTGAATTTGTTAATGATGTGAGGGTGAGTTCGACAAAAATAAGAGACGCAATTAAAGCTGGTCGGGTAGATTATGCATCTAAGCTGTTGACACGTCCATTCCCTATGTCTGGACTAGTTGTTGCTGGCGAAAAGATCGGAAGATCCATAGGTTTCCCTACAGCAAATCTCCAGATTGAAACAAAGTTAAAAATTTATCCAGATAATGGAGTATATGCCGTTTTAACTAGATTGAAAGGAGATAAACAATGGTTAAAGGGCATGCTTAACATTGGCAACCGTCCCACCATTTCGTTTTCTGAGCATCCAACTATCGAAGTTCATGTTTTTAACTTCGACGAGGACTGTTACGGAAAGACAATTGAAGTACTATTCATCAATCGCATACGTGACGAAGTAAAGTTTAACTCTCTTAACGAGTTAAGAATGGCACTCGAACAAGATAAGAAGGCTGCATGTGAAGTTTTGGGTAATCTTAACTCAGCTGAACTATGAATTGGAAGTCTATTCTAATCATCACATTCGTTTTTTACATAGGAGTTTTTTCTGTAGTTGCCCAAACAAACACCCAGGTCTATACAAGTATAGAATCGGCCCTTGAAGCTCATTCTTCAGGCTTAAAAGTCGAAATTATTAACCTAAGCAAGAAGAAGCTAAAAAACTTACCAGAAGAGTTACGCGAATTCACTGAGATCGTTGAGTTAACCTTGAACAAGAATAAGCTCACAGAAATTCCACTGTGGATTTCTGAATTCACCAAGCTTGAAGTGTTTAGAGCTGATAAGAATGAGCTTGAGATATTTCCTCTGTGCTTACTTCAAATTCCGTCTTTAAAAGAAATTCACTTGGGCGATAATTATATAAAGGCTATCCCTATAGACATCGATAACCTCAAAAATCTGGAGAGACTTTATCTTTGGTCTAACTTAATCCGTCAGTTTCCAGCTTCACTAAGCGATATGGTATCGCTGGAAATTCTAGACTTACTTTATGTTGACATGACCTTCGACGAACAGAGGTGGTTAATAGAGATCTTACCGGAAATTAAAATTGAAATGTCTGAACCCTGTAGATGTACTTTTGATGACTAAACCATTAAAAATAGTATTAACTGGGGTGGAGAACTCTGGTAAATCAACTCTTTCAACCGTGCTTGCTAAGAGCTTAAAGTGGCCACTAATACCAGAGTTGTGTAGAGAGGATGAGGATGTTATTGAGGGTGCCGATGATCAAACCACACTTGAGAAATTACACCTATTACAGGAAAAAACTGTGAATGCGGTTCTTTCCGATGGAAACACTAGGGGAGTGATTTGCGATACGGGAGGACTCGTTTTGGAGATATGGTCTGAGTACAAGTATAAGACCGCAATTAAAAATGTTCAACAAAGTCAGCACGACGTAGATTTATACATCTTGTGCAAGACATTACCAGTATGGGAAGAAGATCCAATGAGGTTTCTACCTGAATATTCTGATAGAGTTAATCAAGAAAAGATTTTCGTCAAAAAACTCAAAGACAGAAACCTCCCGTATTTCTACCTAGAGGTAGCCAGTGTTGAGGACAGACTTAAAAAAGTAATCACAGAGCTTCATGGGAGATTCGACATCTAATAGAATTGAATTCTCTGTAGAACTAGTAGTGGAGATTATTGCAGTCGCCTGTAGTCTTCTTTACACTTGGATGTATCTCAAAGGTTATTTACCCGAAGCATTTGTCCCAGCTGCTATTGGGGCGGGAAGCTTTGCTGTTTTATGTTGGAAACGAAAAATATACGCTGAGAGTTTCCTTCAAGTGTTCTATATCGCTATGGCTGTATATGGAGCGTGGCTCACATTATTCTCAACTCACTCGGAATGTGTTGTATGGGCACCTAACCCGCATCTATTATACATTATTGCAAGTGCTATAGGAACACTTTTACTAGGGCTTGTCTTAAAGAAATATACTAGCTCTAGCATGCCATTCGTAGATTCTTTCACAACGGTATTCGGCTTAGTCGCAACTTGGCTGATGATTCATCTAGTACATGAAAACTGGCTATACTGGATAGTCATAAATTCTGTATCTATTTACTTATACTACAGGAGAAAACTATACTTAGGAGCCCTACTTTTTATAGTTTACTTGCTGCTAGCGATAGATGGATACTTTGAGGCAATCACCATTTTCTAATCAAATACTAGACTCAGATCCTCTGGTTTATCTAATGATAAAGCTTACCGGAATCGTGTATTGTACTGAAACGCTTTTTCCGCGCTGTTGGCCAGGCTCAAATCTAGGAAGTGATTCAATTACTCTCTTCGCTTCTTTATCCAGTCTAGGATCGACTTCACGAAGAATTTTAACGTCTTTAACATAGCCGTCTCTGCCTACTACGAAGTAGATATATACCTTACCCTGAATACCTGCGTCTTTTGCAATTGAAGGGTACTTAGTGTTTTTACTTACGAACTTGATTATTTCTAAGTTAGTACACATTGTACGTTCGTCTCCACGCATTGATTTACATGGACCGAAAGCTGGCATGTTCTCAACTATCATAAAGGGAGTGTCATCACCTAGATCGTCCTCTTCAACAATTTCTATCTCAGTGTCTTCATCTAATTCTATATCATCAATCTCTAACTCTATTTCTATCTCCTCATCGTCATCAATAATCTCAATCACAGTAGTCTGCTGTGGAGGGGGAGGGGGTGGAGGGGGAGTGACAATGTTCACGGGTATCTCTTCGTCTTCGAGTAGATCAGCAGCAAAATTTAGGGCTTGACGCTCAAGAACATCGAACGTAGTCCAAGAGATAGCAATTAAAATAAAAGCTAGTGACGCTACAAAACCAAGCGCACGCCAAGTTGAGCGTTTATTCTCTAAGTCTGCTTTAGGGGTTTTTCTGCTTATCATCTTATCTCAATTCTAGAATTCGAAATTACTACAACGAACTGCTAACATTCAACTATTGTGCCACTTTCTATTAAAAACGTCTATTCATTATCCAAGTGAAGCACTATAAGCTTCAGCGTCCAACAACTTATCTAGGTCTGAAATATCCGTCACTTTCATTTTAATAATCCATCCTTTTCCGAATGGGTCACTGTTAATTAGAGAGGGGTCACCTTCTAACTCTTCATTAAATTCTAATACTTCGCCTGCAACAGGAAGGAATAAATCACTTACTGTTTTAACTGCCTCAATCGTCCCGAATACTTCCTCGGCATCAAGTGATTCTCCTTCTGTTTCTACTTCAACAAAAACAATATCACCAAGTTCGCTCTGAGCATAATCAGTTACTCCAATCGTGGCAACATCACCTTCAAGTTTTACCCATTCGTGGTCGGCTGTATATCTTAAGTCTGTCGGAATATTCATTATTTAATTATTGATTGAGGTTAAAGCGGATGGCAAATCCAGAATTAATATTTGATGTTGCAAATGACGTCGAGATTTTAGGGGAAGTCAACTGTTGATCATAAAAGGCTCTCAACGTTACCTTATCACTTACTTCGAGGTCAGCAGAAAACTTTATTGAAACTAATTTCTGCCCAGCAGTAACTTGATTCTGAAGTTCCTCCATTTTTCTTATTATGGTGCTATTATCCCTGATGTTGATGTCACAACGAAGCAGCAGATCCGTCTCTTTTAATAATTTTATTGGCAGCTTGCCATAGGTCCTCATGAATGGATTTCTAACATCTACAAACTTATACCCTACGCCTATAACTACTCCTCTACTCTTAGTTTCTGTTATTTGGAAATTTGATAGCCCAAAACTCACATTTCTATCTCTCGTCAACTCCACCTTAATTTGAGGCTCGTTTTTAGACACTGTTTTCAATGTCATATCCAACCCTATCAGCGGAGAAAGTTGTTCAGTTATACTTACTGTATTGAATTGCCTCTGAGAGATGAAGTTGGAACCGTTATCTGTGGCTGTTGGCAAACCACCACCATCTTCTGTATAAGATAAATTCGTCGTGTACGAAGTGCTCATTGTCGAGCGATACGCATGGCTTAGATTAAACCTGCGGAATTTCTTTTTAAGTGAAGGAATCTTCGAGAGTCCATCATAAGAGACTCTCCAGTTAGGAGCTACAGGGACCTTAGTAACATCAAGGGCCACTACATCTGGGTTTATTCCTAAATATGCACTCATAAATGCAGGTATGGTTACGTCTTGGGAAGTAGGTCCCCATCCTTGGAAATAACCCGTGGTGGGGTTAGGTTCATCGACATTATAATTGATATCGTTAAGCCTGGATGAAATCTCGAGTCTATTAACGAGAAGATCTGACCAAATTTCAGAACTGAAATTATCGTCATCATCTAGAAATGCTGTAGGCCAAGACATCACAGTAGCAGAAAAGTTTCCGTTTTCACTTGGTGATTCGTGCACCCAATCTTCACTGTCCTCATCATAACGGAAGAAGCTTTGATTATTTCTAGAGTTAGATCTATTAGCCGTTAACTCGATTTTAAAGTGCTTGATGGGCTCTATGTTAAGTCTCACATTAAAAGACTCAGTAAAAGTTTCTGAATACTGTTGATTTAAATAAGGTTGCTGCACTAACCAACCATTCATAGCGGCTTGGTCGTATGCATAATCGTTAATTCTATTGCCGAAAATATCTGTGTTTTGATGGCCCACAAGGAACAATATCCCTGGTGCCTGAAAGTCATTTGCGAAGCCCCCGTAATTAGACGACTCTGCATATCCAGGCAGAAGAATTCCTTCATTG
>Ga0114994_10000691_pt1 | contig 23076 bp, 15 predicted proteins | sample ArcticOcean_MG_C_9_FD_87043 | JGI IMG/M metagenome (GOLD analysis project Ga0114994, IMG submission 87043) | Marine microbial communities from western Arctic Ocean - ArcticOcean_MG_CB2_152 | ecosystem: Environmental > Aquatic > Marine > Oceanic | place: Arctic Ocean: Canada Basin | collected...
GATCCGCCGCAAACAACGCGGCCAACCAGTGTATAAAACTCCAGTTATTCCACAACTATTTCAAACAAAATGTCGCGGCTACATCTAAACCGACCGCGGCGCGGCGTGCCGACGCAAAATCGCTCCTGCGCATCTCGATATGGGTACGTATGGATGACGACGGCAAGCCCGCGGCGCTCTACAAGATCCGCTACACGGACGGGGAGCTGAGCGGCGACCACGAGATCCAGCAGTCCATCCCCCGCCCTCATGCCGCGGAGGAGGACATCGGGAGCGACGACTCCGTACGGAGCAAGGCCTCGAAGTTCGACCCGAACGAGGAGATCGAGTCGGACGAGGACTCCGAGGACGACGACTGGGGCGGCCGGCCGGCCCAAGGGCCGCTCTCGGCCAAGAAGCGGACGCGGGGCAACGACGTGGACTCGGAATCCGAGGAGGACGACGACGGCGCCGTGGCGCCGCCGTCCGAGAAGAAGAAGCTGCGCGGCGACGGGCCGGTCGCGGACGACGTCGCGCCCGTGGCGCCCATGTCCAACGACGAGATCGCGGGGTTAGCGGCTCTTGCGGCGGGCGAGGACGCGCCGGTGCTGGCGCCGCTCGGGGCGGTCGCGCCGGCGGCGGTCGCACCGGCGGCGCCGGCGGTGTAGATGGGGTCGCCTGTCTGTCACCTGCCGCATACGCCTGAGGCGCAAAGAGTAAGACGCCCAAAGTCAACTAGTCGCGCCTTCCTCTGGACATCTCCGGACGCCGCGCAGCGCAGGAAACTTAAAACACGGGTCCGGCCGTAAATCCTTTCGTGCGGGTTTTTACTGCACGTCGGCCACAATCCCAGTTTCAGCCACCTCCTAGCGTCTTAGAGCGCAACAGGCGCGTTAGGGACGTCACTGCGTAAGTGGACGTCGACCAGGTGCCGAAGTAACACGCTAACCGCGCGGAGGAATACGCCGAGAAAATTGCCGAGAATATCGGATTCCGCGCGTGCCCAGAAATGGCCGCGCCGCCGGGCAGACGCATGGGCATGGCACGCCTCGCGCTGATGCTTCTCCTCGCGGCCCAGACGGCCGGCGCCCAGACGGACTCCTGCGCGAAGGGCGCCGCGGGCCGGTGGGCCGGCACGCAGGCCCGGCTCCTCGCGCTCGACGCGAGCAAGCTCCCGAACCTCTACGCGCGGGCGACGGAGTTCATGAACATTACCGGCGCCACCATTGATATAGAACATAAGTCCATCAAGGAGTGGGGCGGCGCCGTTTACACTGACGCGAAGACGGCCCGCCTCTACGACGGCTACGTGCTCAAGGGCTCGTGGGTGCCCGAGCTCGCCAAGCTCGGCGCTGTTCGAGGCGTCTCGGAGTACGCCGCCGCGGAGGACCGATGGGGCTCGCTCGCCTGGAACGACATCGCGCCCATCGTGCAGCAGTTCTTATTCGTGAACTTACAGTGTGAAGTTACGCACCTTGTACCGGTCGCCTGGCTCGAGACGTGCCAACGCCGTCCGCTTGCCGCGTCGCATATCAGCTAAGCCCGCACATTTCACATTCCTCCGGCCCCGGTGAAGTAGGAAGTGCAGAAGCCTGCCTCACCAGCAAAGCACTTTCTCGCTGCTTAAGAGATCCCACAGCCTCGCGTCCAATGCGTACTTTTCGCGGACTAGCGTCTCGAGCTCGGGTGTTCGCGAAGTCGGGTGCGGGTTAGCGTTGTGATGGGGAAGAGCAACGTCCGAAAACGCGGCAAGAAGCGCGTTGACACTGTCAATCGTGCCAACGCACATGACGACGCCCTGCTTTTTCGCATTGAACCCAACCATGTTCGACTGGATGTTCGGTCGATCGAAATAACCCCACGTACCAGGGTTGCCTCCCGGCATTTGTACGCGCGGCCCGTCCGAGTCCGACCCCCCCGTCGGCCCGCAGTTGCCCCAACAGCACATCTGAAACTGATGGACTACAAGCGGCGCGACATGGGCTCCTGGGACGCGCCGCCGCCGAATCACTTCACTCCGCCGCCTATGCGCCCCGTACCGTTAACTGCGGACCGTAAATTGGTGATTGCCAATGGCGGCGGGCTGTTCGCGCCGAGTTTAAAACGTCAAGAAGACAGGCAGATCCGGCCTATGCCCCAGGGCAATTATCCCTCCCTACGCCTGACGTCAGGGGAGCCGAGCATGACAACGCCCTCTAGCGTACTGGGAGTGGTGTCTTACTCGCAGGAGTGCATCTATGGAATGTGGTCTCGCCGGCGAAAGCCGAGACGCCCTTCACTTTCCAGCGCCTCGACCACATCGTTATTCGTTGCCGCGACACGCAAAAGATGTTGGACTTCTACGTGGGTGTCCTGGGCGCCGAGCCCGAATGGGTGGGCCGCATGGACGGCGCCTTAAGTCACCTCCGTATCGGCAGCTCCTTGATCGACCTCCAGGGTTACGAGGCGCCGGGCGGTTTAAAACTTCACGCCGGAGGCAAGGGGACGGAAGCTAAGCCGGAGATCGACGCGACGAAGGGCACCTTAGATCACTTCGCAATTAACGTGGCGCAGTACGACCCGAAGGCGGTGACGGCCTATCTCACGGAGAATGGATATGCGCCGTACAGCCAGGGGGGGGGGGCTACGGCGCCGACGGCAACGGCTACTCCATGTACCTCACGGACCCCGAGGGCACCGTCGTCGAACTCAAGTCCGGCAACTAGGGTTAATACACATACAGAATTCTGCAGACAGCCTCCGGCGCTTCAACTTGGGCGGCGGCCTCTACTCCACGCCATCGACTCGAGGTTGATCAACTCGACGGCGTGGGGCTTTGCACCGGCGGCGCGGCGTACACGGCGTCTGCAAAACTGGTCCAGATTTTGAGGCCTAACACGATTGCTCTTGGGTTTGTAGATATATTTCGGACGCGTACGCGCGTACGCGATTGCGCGATTGTGTTTATTTCTCTTCTAAACGGGTTTCGCACGAGGGGCTTGCTCGGCAGAGCACGCGCATTAGAGCATACCTGCGCGATCGATACAGTGCGCACGGAGCAGCAAACAGCCAGCGCAAACAACGACCACATAGTGAGCGAGTGCGCAGCCACTCGCAGCAACCGCAAAGTGCTCCGCGAGCGCCGAGCCACTCAACCACAAAGTGCTCCGCGAGCCAGCCACTCAACCATGTCCGCCAAGGCTGTAAGAGAGCACTACGGCAAGACGCTCCTCGCGCGCCACCTGGGCGCCCTGGGGGAGGACATCGACTGCCGCGGCTTCTTAGTGCGGACCGACCGCAACGACGGAAGGACCTGGGCGGCGCTGTTAGATGAGAACCCCTGGGCGAAAGACTGCCGGTTGGTGGCCAAGCCCGACCAGCTCATTAAAAGAAGGGGCAAGGCCGGTTTGGTGTACGTGAACAAAACTATTGAAGAAGTAAAAGCCTGGGTCGATTCTAAATTAGGTCAGACCGTGGAGATCGACGGCGTCGAGGGCGTCTTGCATACCTTTCTCGTGGAGCCCTTCGTGCCGCATGCTCAGGACGACGAGTTCTACGTGGCCATTACTTCCGATCGGGAGGGCGAGACGCTCCTGTTCTGCCGGGACGGCGGCGTCGACGTCGGCGACGTGGACGCCAAGGCGACGAAATTGAAGTGCGGTTTGGACCACACGCCCACCTTAGAAGAGCTCGAAGCGTTCGTGGGCAAGGCGCCGGTGGAGAGGAGGCTCCAACTCGCCAAGTTCTACGACGCTTTGTTAAAGTGCTACCGCGACCTGCACTTCACTTTATTAGAGATCAACCCGTTGGTGGTCAACGAGACTTCAAGTATGCTGGATCTAGCGGCCAAGTTAGACGAAACGGCGAGTTTCCTCTGCCAGTCCAAGTGGGGCCCGACGGATTTGCCGGCGCCGTTCGGCCGCCCCGAGTTCCCGGAGGAGGCCTATATTCGGTCGTTAGACGCGAAGACGGGCGCTTCCTTGAAACTGACCATTTTAAATATCACCGGACGAGTCTGGACGCTGGTGGCGGGCGGCGGCGCGTCGGTCGTCTACGCCGACACGATCTGCGACCTGGGCTTCGCCCACGAATTAGCGAATTATGGGGAGTACTCGGGCGCCCCGACGGACGAGCAGACCTTCAACTACGCGCGAACCGTGTTAGGCCTGATGACGCGCACTAAAAGAAAAGACGGCAAAGTGCTCATCGTGGGCGGGGGCATCGCCAACTTCACGGACGTCGCGGCGACGTTCCGAGGTTTAGTAAAGGCGTTGAAGCTGTATCGAGACGAGTTGTTGGAGGGCTCGATCAAGATTTACATAAGACGGGCCGGGCCGAATTATCAAGAAGGCTTAAAGATGATGTTGAAGCTGCGGGAAGACTCGGGCTTGTTCATCCGCGTCTTCGGGCCGGAGCAGGACGCCGTGGCCGTGTGTCCTTTGGCCTTGGGTCTAGTTCCGGAAGACTCGTTGCAGGACTTCGACCCGGAGCGGCGGGAAGTTACTATAGATGAAAAGGCGAAGCCGCCGGCGCCTCTACCGGATTCACCGGTAAAAACGCCCCAGCGCACCTTCAGCGCCGGCAGTCTCCCTTCAATGGACGCCATGGCTGCCACGCAGTTCAATGATAAGACGCGGTGCATTGTTTACGGTCTACAAACGAGAGCAGTCCAGGGCATGCTGGACTTCGACTTCATGTGCAAAAGACCAAAACCATCTGTAGCAGCCATGGTCTACCCCTTCCAGGGCCACCACTACTCCAAGTTCTATTGGGGGACAGAAGAAACTTTAGTGCCGGTCTATCCTTCCCTAGCCCAGGCGTGTGTGAAGCACGGGGACGCGTCCGTCTTGGTGAACTTCGCTTCTTACAGAAGCGTGTTTGACACGTGCGTGGATTGCTTGGAGAACCACTCTGAGCAAATTCGTACATTAGCTATTATTGCCGAAGGAGTGCCCGAGCGGCAAACAAGAGACATCATCTCCAGAGCATCACAAGCCAACGTGGCCTTGATCGGCCCCGCTACCGTAGGTGGTATCAAGCCCGGGTGCTTTCGGATAGGGAACACCGGAGGTATGCTCGACAACATCGTCCTGTCCAAGCTCTACCGGCCCGGGTCGGTGTGCTACGTGTCCAAGAGTGGGGGCATGTCCAACGAGCTGAACAACATCATCTGCAAGAACTCGGACGGGGTCTGCGAGGGCGTTGCGATCGGCGGCGACACGTTCCCCGGGTCTCGTTTTGTTGATCATCTGTTACGGTACGAGGCGAACCCCGACTGCAAGATTTTAGTACTGTTAGGCGAAGTGGGCGGCGCGGACGAGTACGACGTGTGTACAGCCATCGAGCAGGGTAGGCTCACCAAGCCTCTCGTGGCCTGGTGCATCGGGACGTGCGCTTCGGCGTTTTCCTTCGAGGTCCAGTTCGGCCACGCCGGGGCCTGTGCGCGGGGTCTGGGCGAGGCGGCTTTGGACAAGAACAAGGCGCTGAAGGAGGCGGGGTGCATTGTACCGGTGAACTTCGCCGCGTTCGGTTCCGCTCTGAAGGGCGTGTACGAAAATCTGGTGCGGAACGGCACCATTACCCCGAAGCCGGAGCCGGACGTTCCTCGGGTGCCTCTAGACTACACCTGGGCGAAGCGGCTGGGCATGGTGCGCAAGCCGGCCAACTTCATAAGTACGATCTCCGATGATAGAGGAGAAGAGTTGACCTACTGCGGCACGCCCATCAGCGAGGTGTTCCGGGACGATTTAGGTGTGGGCGGTGTATTATGTCTGCTCTGGTTCAAGAAGCGCCTCCCGAAGTACGCGACAAAATTTGTGGAGATGGTGTTGATGGCATGAAACGGCGTCCTTGATTCTCTACCCAACGCCATCGACCGAGCTCTACCCCGCGCCATTGCCGCGAGGTCGATCTCCTCGATGGCGTGGAGCGGGAGCGTCGGCCGAAACACACAAAAAGATTGGAAGGATGCTACCCGATCTCCGGATCAAATAAATTCATGCGCGTCAATCGAAACGGGGGATCCGCCCGGGGGCTTATTACCCCCGGGTCCCCGTTCGTGCGATCACCGGGCCTGGCCGCCCACACCTTGCTGACCAATCTGCTCTTTACCTGCCGTCGCTCGCGGCCCACGCTGGCGCCGCGTCACGGTCCTTGCACGCAGGTCACGGCCGACCACGGCCCCGCCGTCGCCGGCGCGCACAATACCATCGTGGCCGCGCGCGCGGGCAAGGATTTGGTGTCCTCTTTGGCGTCGGGCTTGTTGACGATCGGGCCGCGCTTCGGCGGCGCGTTGGATGGAGCCGCGCGCATGATGACCGACGCCTTAGACAGAGGCATCACCCCGGAAGCCTTCGTGGGAGAATGCAAGCGCCAGAACAAGCTGATCATGGGCATCGGCCACCGCATCAAATCCACGGAAAACCCGGACAAGCGCGTGAGCATCATCAAAACGTATGCCCAGCAGCACTTCCCGAAGACGCCCACCCTGGACTTCGCGCTCGCGGTCGAGCGGATCACCACGCAGAAGCGGTCCAATTTAATATTGAACGTCGACGGGTGCATCGCGGTGTGCTTCGTGGACTTGCTGCGGCACTGCGGCGCCATGGGCGTCGAGGAGGCCGACGAGCTGATCGCGGACGGGTGCCTGAACGGCTTGTTCGTCCTGGGGCGGTCCATCGGCTTCATCGGCCACCACTTGGACCAGAAGCGCCTGAAGCAGCCGCTGTACCGGCACCCGTGGGACGACATCTCGTACATCAACTCGGAGGACGTGTAGTGCGGGGGGTATGCTAAGTATGAATTCGTGTTTAAAAATGGCTTGCTTACCTACTCGCCGACGACGGCGTTTTGCGGGCGCCGAGTGCTCCTTGCGCTTCTCGCAAGGTGCGTTCAAAAAAATTTGTGATAGGGTGCGATCCTCCGAGCACGTGCCGCGCGGTCCGTTCCGTTTCCTCGATCATCGTCACGGCCTCGCGCAGATCGTCGAGCGTGGCACCGTCGTCAAGGTAGAGCAATCGCGCGCAAACCAACCTCATCCTGAGCGTGACATCATTAGACTCGCCAAGAACGCGCAGCGCTACGGGCATCATTTTACGAAGCAGTAATTTGCCCTCTTTGAACCGCCTTATGGCTCCCAGAGGGCTCTGAAGTCGAATAGTTGGGCAAATTGGGCTTTGGGTTATATGGCTGGCTGAGGACCTGTCTGACATATATCTGATGCCACAAGCGCCCGCGCATGCGGTGTGGGCTATTGCGCACGTCTATTACCGACCCTAGGCGACCCCAGGGAGACCTTTGGACCACGAATCGACAGCATTCCACCGGCGTGACTGACCACTTCAGCACCGCGAATCAAGAAATTAATTTTTTCGGCCCCCAGTAAGTGTCGCATTTGTCTCTTTGGACCAGTATCGAACCAAACGATACTCCAACGGCTGCAAGTCGCCGCCGAAAGTGATGCCATTGACGGGTTTTGTCTTTCGCAAATTGACATTGGAGCACCTGCGCTTTACTTATAGCTCTGTCATTTGGTCTGTGTTTGTTGTGACACTGCACGAAAACAAACGCACGCAGCAGCTGTGGGTGGACACTGCACCAAAACAAACACACTGCAGCAGTGCTCACCCACAGAGCACCAAAACAAAAACACTGTGGGTGACACTGCAGCATGCGCACCCGCGCCCTCGCTGCCGCTATCTTCACGAGGCAAACAAGCTCTCTAGCCTACGACGCGCGCTTCCGCTCCAAGGTCGACGGACTGGTATCACGCCGGCGCGGTGACCTGCTCGTGGTGCTGGAGGACTGCACGGACCCGGCCAACGCGGCCAGCATCGCGCGCATCTGCGACGGCTTCGGCGTGCCCGAGCTGCTATTCGTGTCGTCGCGGGCGCCGCCGAAGTTTGACCCCTGCGGCGAGGGGCTGCGGCGGCTCAGTGCGTCGGCGACGCAGTGGGTCAAGCTCACATCCTACGCGTCGGTCGACGATTGCTATGACCGCCTCCGCCGCGACGGCTTCACGTCGGCGGCGTGCGTTATGGACGACAACTCTATATTGCTCCCGGCGAGCGACGACGACATTGCCCGCCGCGACCTGCTTGGCGGTCCGCTCGCGCTCTGGTTCGGCACCGAGTCGCGCGGCCTCTCGCCCGTAGCGGTGAGCGGCGCCGATCAGAAAGTGTTGATTCCCATGGTCGGACAGGTCGAGTCCTTGAATCTGGCGGCGGCAGCGGCGATCATCATCGCCGAGACGTGCCGCCTGGCCGGGCCGTCGCCGGCGCCCCCGCCAAAAGACCTCGCGGAGGACCTCCTATTCCAGCACGCATCGTGGCACGAGCCGCAGCGGCGGTTGCGTCGGAGGACGGCTGCCGCGGCGCGCGGGGAGATCTTCCGCCAGCGACGCCGTGCGGACGCTGGATAATGTATAAGTGTTACGCATTAAAACTAGGACGGCGACGACTCCTCGGGCGCCGACGTGTGCCACTCGACTTCGTCGGTCACGGTCCGGCACACCTTCGTGCCCTTCCCGCCGCTCATCAACTCCGCCGCGTCGTTCAGGTCGCCGATGATGGCCCAGGCCCCGGGCTTGGAGCTCCCCTCGACGAAGGAAATGGCGGCGCTGATTTTGGGGCCCATGGAGCCCGGGAACTTCTGGCCCGTCTTTCTCGCTTTCAAATATTTGGGCGTCACGGCCTTCATCTCCCGGCCGTCGGGCTTGCCGAAGTTGTGCCAGATGCCGCCGCCGTCCGTTAAAATAATAAGACCATCCGCCTCGAGCTCGCGCGCCATCAGCGCGCCCGTGGCGTCCTTGTCCACGACCGCCTCCACGCCCACGACGTCGCCGAACACGCGTGAAACGGGCGCGCCGCCCCCACCTCCGGCCACCACCAGACCCTCGTACCAGTTCTCCAGCAACACGCGCACCGCGTCCAGCTGCAAGACCGCGATGGGCTTCGGCGACGCCACGACCCGCCGATAGTACTCCCCGTCCTGCTTGATGGTCCAGTCCAGCTGGTTCGCCAACGCCTCCGCTTCTTTAAAACCATAGACCGGGCCCACAAATTTGGTCGGATTATCAAAGGCCTTGTCCCCCGCGTCCACTTGCGTTTGCGTCACTAGACAAGCTGTAGGTACACCGGCACTCTGAAAAGCCTGGGCCAGCACGTAGCCGATCTGGCCCTGGGATTCCGCGCCCAAGACGTCGAAGGTTGCCGCGCTGCGTTCTAAAGCCAGCTCCCCGACCTGGGGCCCGTTGCCGTGCGTTAAGAGTACTTGGTGGCCCGCCGCCCTTAAACTCAGAATGGAGGGCACCATCTGCTTGGCGGCCTTCAACATGTTTTCGATGGTCAGCCGGTCGCCTCTCCGCTGCAAGGCGTTGCCGCCGACCGCTAATACGATGCGCTGCGGCGCCACCTTCGTCGCGGCGTCGTCGCTCAGGCGGCGCAGGTTGCGCGCGACCCGGAGGAGACGGGGGGACATTTTGACGGCTGCTCGGCTTGCTCTCCACAAATTCAAAATGCACTCGCACCGACAAGCGTGCCGTTGCACCAGCCGTCGAGCAGCGTTACAGACGGGTCGTTCTGAACTTGTGCTTGGTGGCAGGCAACTGGCTGGCACGGTTGAGCACCTCGCCAGGCAGCTGGCAGATTGAATTGCAAAGCAAAACCCGAACCTTAAGTTCGACCTACTGCGCGTACGTGTACACCCTTCCCACACACCAGGAGGACGACCGATACGCGCACTGATATGTGATTCAGATTCGCCGTCGGGCCTGCAAAATTGCAAGCCCAGGAGGCACAAGGGAGCCAGAGCCATACGCACCGCGAGCGACGCGAGCTCGTACAATGTGGCCGGTCGCGGGGCTGCCCCCGGCCGTCGCAGAACACGGGGCAGGCGCCGCAGCGCGGTCGCCGGCGCACGACGTGCAGCACACACAAGGCACACCAGCATCCTCGTTAAACAAGGCAGCCGCCGCCACCGCAGCAGCATGGCGCCGTGGAGCCTCAAGGGCGTGGTTCAGCGCGTCATGAGGAGGGAAAAGGAAGAACGCGTGGCGCCCGCGACCGAGGCCCGCCGCGGCAGCCGGAAGCGCGGCAGCGTCGCGAACCTCAAGACCACGATGGGCGGCTACAAGCCGGCGACGAACAAGTTCGACGCGGGCGAGGCGCCGGCCGACCAGCTGCGGAAGCTGGTGGGGCGACGCATGACCAAAAAGCAGTTGGACGAGAAGCTTTTGGAGGTCATCATCAAATTAGATTTGCTGGGCACGGGGGTCCCCGTGCAGGACGTGGTGGGCTGGGAGTCCAACGTGGAGCAGCTGGACCTCGAGGGGCTGCGGCGCGAGGAGCGCGAGGAGCGCCCGACGACCGCCGCGCCGCCGCGGCTCACTTCGACGTCCTCGAACGACGTCTTCGAGCGGCGCGACGCGCGGCCGCCGGCGCCGGACGTCGAGGTCCTCGCGGACCCCGTGGAGGCCCTGTGCCGGTCGGCGGCCTCGCGGGCCGAGGGCGCGCGGCGGCGGTCCCGCGAGTCGCGGGGCAGCCGCGCCTCGGACCCGGCGCCGGCCGAGGTCCAGGCGGTGCGGGAGCGCCTCGCGGCGTCGGGGTCGCCGGCGCCGTCCGCGGACGAACCGGCCGGGGCGCCGGCTTCGGGGTCGACGCCGCCGCTGCCCGCGGACGACAGCGCCGCGTCGCTCTGGGACGCCGCGGCGCTGGGGAGCGTGGACCTCGTCGACCAAGCGCTCAGGACCCTCACGGTCGACGCACCGGACGACGGCACGCGGACCGCGCTGCACTACGCGGCCGCCGAAGGGTACGCGGACGTGTGCGCCCACTTGCTGGAGCGGGGCGCGGACGCCTCGCCCCTGGATCGGTATGGGAACACGCCGCTCGCCGTCGCGTTGCGGAACCAGCGCGACGACGTCGTGGCCGTGCTACGGAACCACGGCGCCACGCTGGGCGCCACGCGGCTCGCGACGCCCCAGTCGTCCCGGCGGCACCAGCAGCTCATGGTCGCGGCGGCCTGCGGGGCCCTGGGGGACTGCCGGGCGCTCGTGGCCAGTGGCGCGCGGTGCGACCAAGGCGACGGCGACCGGCGGACGCCGTTGCACCTCGCGGCCCTTCACGGTCATCTCAATTGCGTGACGTGGCTGGTTGAACAAGCCGGGGCGGACGTCACGCTTTGCGACCGCTGGGGTACCAAGGCCGCGTCGCCCTTCGGTCTCGCCTATCACCATTTCGACGCAGGCAACTCGCCGTTGGATGACGCGGCGCACAAGGGCCGCGCGAAGTGCGCCGCGTTCCTAGAGGCGCGGGGCACTCAGTACCGCGGCGCAGAATCGTGGACGCCGCCAGTGATCACGCTTAGCGAATTGAATCGCACCCGGGGCGAAAGAATGCTGGGCCACTGGGACGACGGGGACGTGTTGGGCTTGGAGGAGGCCAGTGACGGCCACGCTCTACTCATTCTGGGGGATTGCGTGATCGGCAAGCACTGTGTCGGCGTCGATCTGACGAAACTCCGGCACTTTTTGCTGCGGATCGAAGGCGAATATGGAAATAACCCCTACCACGGGTCCTTCCACGGGGCCGACGTGCTCCTCACGGTGCACAACTTGCTCATGACCCAGAACTTGACCAGGCACTGCAGCGAGGTCGAGCTCCTCGCGGGCTACGTGGCCGCGACCGTGCACGACTACGCGCACCCGGGCACGAACAACCAGCACGAGAATGCCATAGCGTCCGAACTGGCTCTCCGCTACTCGGACGATACGGTCTTGGAACGGCACCACTGCGCCGCGGCATTCCAGGTGCTGCGGGACCCGCGGTTTGATGTGTTCAGCCATCTCACGACGGCCGAGCGGAAGAAAGCGCGTGCTCTCGTGATCGAACTGGTCCTGAACACGGACTTGAAGCGCCACGGCGAGTTCATTGCCCGCCAGTTGAAACCTTTATTGCCGCGCGGCGCCAAAGCGTGGAAGGCGCGACCGCCGCTCATGGAAGACGGCCAAGTCATAACAAAGACACCCTGGCGCTCGCCCCTTCAGGAGGATCAAATAGACGCGACCTTCATCTTGAATATCGCAATCAAGTTCGCAGATTTAGGACATGTCACAAAGCCCTTTAAAATGCACCGCCAGTGGTCGCTACGAGCCATTGAGGAGTTCTGGGCTTTAGGTGATAGAGAAAAAGCCCTGGGCGTGCCCGTGTCCGCGCTCTGCGACCGAGACAAAGACACGGACATCGCCATTTCGCAAATCGGCTTCTTCAAGTTCGTCTGCCTGCCCTTCTTCAAGCCCGTCTTCGATTTGCTGGACCCGGACATGCCGCCCGCGGTGCACTGCCGGGACAACTTCTGGCGGTGGCTCGCGCAGAAAGAAGCGCGGGACACGGACGCGTCGACCCGCGAGTGTCCGCCGGCCGCGCGGGCGGTGGCGCCGCCAAAGCCCGCGGCGCGCAAGCGGCGGGCCTCGGTCGCCGTTCTGGCGTCGTCGCTGACGTCCATGACGCGGCGGCTCTCGTGGGCGCCGCGACTGTCCGCCGTTGGGGAGCTGCAGCGCCCCCGCTCGTAGGACCATATTTGAATATAACAGTACAAGCTTGTAAGATGATCGTACTCCTGGTATGAGTCTCTGCGTGGATACCGTCTGCTGTCTACAAATTCTCACAAATTTGAACGGGTTTTCAAAGTGCTGTTGGCAAGATTGTTGGCAGCAGAGCGTTGTGAGCCTACGTGCGGCAGTTGGCTGCGCGCTGAGATCACCATCAAGAATGTCGACCACGCCCCGCCTGCTCTCGGCAGTCTTCGCGTCCGGCGCCAGCGGTGCCGTGCTGGCCCAGAATGGTGATCATATAGTGGCAGCCTTGCAGCGCCTTTTTGCGTGACCAGACGACGCCAACGCGGCACTCATACGGGTTCTCGAGCGCCTCGAGCGGTTACCGGCCGGGGGCTCGACCGTCGTTGTCCGTGAAGGCGGAGGCGGTGGGCGCGTCGTCGTGGCGGGCGCGTGCGTCGCCGGCGTCGCATGCGTGCGCTTGCGTTGGACGCGGGCACCGCTGCAACGTTCCGTCAACCTCTGTATCTCCTCCATCAAAGCTGTCGGTGCACGCCTCGAAGCGGTGCGCGAGACGTTGTCGAAGCTAGTAGATGAGGTCGGTGAAAAAGTGGACACCGTCGGACAGGAGCTAGGCGAAGTACACGACGAACTGAAGGAGGTCCACGCCGACACAGCCGCGACGCGGAATCTTGTGAGCAGCCTTTCAGTGAAACAAGACCACATCGCGCGCGGCGTCCGAGGGCTCTGCGGCGTCGTCTCCGAACTCATGCACGGGTCCGCAACCCCTGCCGTAGACGACCTGCGACGCTTCGCCGCCGCCAAGCCGCCGATCGAAGCGCCTGAGCGGACGGCCGACGAGAACCGGCTCGCGACGACGACGGCGCGGCTGGCGGAGGCCCTCGCGGCCATGGACGCGTTCGGCGCGGCTAGCCACCCTGTATAACAATCCTCAGTATTACCTCGCCCGGTTCGACGACAAGCGCGCGAGATGCGCCCGCGCCCGCGCCAGGCGCCCCGACGACGGCCGCGCCGACTGCCGCGGCGACGGCGGTGCCCCCGCATACGCCGGGTACATGAACTCCCGACATCCGCGGTCACGGGCCCAGACCACGTAGCGCGCGCCGAGGCCGAGCTCCGCCAGAGCGCCCTCCTCCTCGGCGTCCACCTCGACCGCGTCGTCGAGCGAGGCGTCGTCGGGCTCGTACGAGGGCGTCGCGACCCGTCGCGCGCGTCGTCTCTCGCTCGGAAGGTCGTGGCACGCGGCCTCCTCTGCGAGCGCGAGCGGCGCCCGAGCGGGCGCCGGCGTGAGCGCCACGGCCGCGGCGTGGAGGCACGCGGACGCGCGCCGCGCGAGCGCGTCGAGGGCTTCGTCGCCCCCCGGCGGCGCCGCGTCGAGCGCCCCGGACACGCGCGCCACGGCGGGCAGCGCATGGTCGAGCGCCGCAGCCAGGACGGCGCGCGCGGCGATGGCCGCCGTTTTTTCGGTGTCGAGGGCCGGCGGCGGCGGCGCTGGCGCCCTCGCGTCGCGCGCCGAGATGACGTTCGCGAGGGCGCGCGCGACGGCGTCGTGCGTCGCGTGGCCCTCGTCCGCGCGCCTCGTGGCGGCGGCCGCGGCTCCGCGCGCGGCCTCGGCGGCGTCGACGGCGGTCACCGCGGCCTTGGTCGCCGTGTCGCGTTCCGTCGCGAGCGACCGGAGGCGCGTGGCGACGGCGCGCAGGCCCGCGTTCTCGAGCACCTTGGCGTAGGTCTCGGGGTTGCCGCCCCCGTTCTCGCGGCGCGCGGCCTCCTCGAGCGTCCGGAGGGGCTCCAGCGTCGCCTTGTCGACCTGGTTCGCGGCGACCTGGAGCCGCGCCGCGTTCGCGTTGATCGCCGCCGCCGACGCGGCGGCGGCGTCCGCCCCGTCGCGCGCGTTCCGCGCGGCGCGCTGGTCGGCGGCGCGGCCCTGGAGCCCGAGCTGGGCCGCCGCCTCGGCCGACGCGCGGAGGTCATTTAGCGCGCCCTCGTGGTCCGTCCGCAGCGCCCCGAAGGCCGCGGCGGCCGCGGCGCTCGCGGCGCGGCCGGCGTCGTGCGCGGCGCGCTCTTTGGCCGCGCCGGCCGCGATCGCGTGGGCCACGCGGCTCTCGAGCGCGTCGAGGCGGCCGTGGCACGCCGTTTTCGCGTCGGCGGCCGCCGCGGCGCAGGCCTTGGCGCGGTCGGCGTCGCTCGCCTTCGAGGCGTGCGCGGCGCTCTTCAGCGCCGCCTCGGCGGCGGCGAGCTTTTTGCGAATGTCCACGGGCGTCTTCTTGGCGAGCTGCGCCTCGGCGCGCGTCGCCCGCGCCGCCGCGTCGGCGGCCGCGCGCTTCTGCGAGTCGAGGCGCGCCTCGACGTCCGCGAGGCGCCGCCGCAGCGCGCGGTCCGGCGACTGGCCGCGCTCGCGCGACGGCGACCGGAGCAGCGCGCGGTCGAGCTCCGCCTGGGCCGAGGCCTCGCTTTTCCGCAGCGCGCTCAGCTCTCGAGCTTGCTCCATGACTTTGCGCTGGAGCCGGGCGATGACGTCTGCGTCGTCGGCGGTGGGCAGCCCCTCGCAGCGCACCGCGACCGTGTCCCCATCCATCCCATCCATGGTGCGCTATGCGCGCCACAGCCTGCGCTATTCGGCCGGGCTTGCCACAGTTGAGAAACCCGTGCGATGTTTTTTGGGAGTCCCAAAATGAGATATTTGTCTCTTGGTCAGAGGAGTCGTCCGGGTCGGAAGCCGCGGCGCGAGGCGAGTCTTCGTTGTCTGGGGTAAACGCGCGGGTTTTGGGCGAGGCATCTGTTCACAGATGTGAGACCTTTTGGGGCAGTACGCAGTGCTCCTGTCAATAGCAGTTCTCGGTTGCACGACTGTTTGCCGCCGTCACCGCTTTTGGTGGTCATAACAATTGCAACAAACAGCCCTAGTCTAGAGCAGCAGGCGCCGCGCAGCAGCAGCGTAGTCTAGAGCAGCAGACTTCGCGCAGCAGCACCATGGGCAAGTCCAAAGGCGGCGCGCGCATGAAGCGGAAGCACAGCGACGCCAAGGTCGCCTCCAAAGCGAGCTCGACGGTGTCGAAGCGACAAGAGAAAAAGAACCAAGTCCGCAAGACGGCGGCGAAGGAACGCAAAGGCGCCCTCCTGTCCCAGCTCGCGACGCGGCAGGAAGCCGACGCCAGCGCGGCGCGCGGGCCGCTGCTCGGCGGCTCGCTGGGCCTGGACGACGCTTTGGCCGAGGTCGCGGCCGCGCCGGCGCGCAAGGACAAGAACCGGCCGTCCTCCTCAACGAACCGCGGCAAGCGCGTCATCGCGGCCCAGGAGACGACGCGCTTCGGCGCGGTGCTCGCCGACACGCGCTTCCGCGCGGACCCGCTCGGGGCCGTCTTGGGGCACCTGCGGGCCCGTTTGCCTCCGCCGGCGCCGAGTTGAGGGAGGAAAGGTAAGTAGTGTCCTGTGTAGACTTCTGTGGTTGTGGAGCGAGAGAAAGTGCGCCTGGTTTCACTCGACCCGATGTCGACGCGTCTGAGAGCGTGCGGGTTTTACCCTGAATCTCTGGGCAGCCCACGACTCACGCAGCGTTAGGACAGCAAGCCACGTTTTGCAGCACATGCTTTGTAGAACAGGCGAGACAAGCTCCTGAACGCAATGGCTAAGCCCAAGGTCCTTGTATTCCTCGGCACGAGTCGTCAAGGAGCTGCCACAATGGACGCCTTGCTAGAGAGCGGCAATTTCGACGTCTACGCCACGACGCGCTCAAAAAAGAGTGCGGAGGCCCTCAAGGCAAGAGGTGTCAAGGTCGTGCCCTTCAAGAACGGCAATAAGGCGTCTGCGAAGGCCGCGCTGGACGCCGCCGATCCTTCATTGGTCTACTTCACAACGCTGGCGGGTTCGCGCAAGGTGGAGGGTTCGCAGGGTAAGATCATCGTCGACGCCATCAAGGAGAAAGGAGGTGTCGAGCATGTCGTCTACAGCTCTGTCGTGTCGGCGGACATCGCGCCCGACGCAGTCAGGCACTTCAAAAGCAAGCTCGATGTCGAGGAGCATTTGAAGGCCTCCGGCCTGGGTTTTCCCATCCTCCGCCCGGTGGCCTTCTTTGAGAACTATGACTGCCCGGCAGAGCACAACCCGCTCAAGAAGGGCTCCGTGACTGGACCCTGGCCCTCCGAATTGAAGGTCAAGCACGTCTCGGTAGTCGACATCGGCAAGGCGGCCGTGGCCATGCTCGCGGCACCATCTGAGTGGACGGGCAGAACCCTAGAATGCGCGAGCGACGACGTTTCCGGCAACGACATCGCGGCGGCCCTGACGGGGGTTTCCCGCGTGGAATGCAAATACAAACCATTGCCACGCTTTGTGATGCGGTGGTTCATGAAAGACCTCAACGCCATGGTCCATTTCTTTGAGGATCAGGGCTACGTCGACGCGGACATCGCGGCATTCAAGGCCGTGGTCCCGGACGCGTTGGACTGCACGGCGTGGTTCAAAAAGAAATGAGCCTGGGCCAACGGGAAGGAGTTCGGGGCCTAGGAGGCCCCGTTTTCGCCCTTCTCGGGTCGGGCTGCTTCGACTGATATAAAATTTGTACGACCAAACATAGCTTCTTCTTCTTCTAACTTCCCTATTTCATAAACATACTCGTCTCCATTTTTATTTATTGAATCTCCATAGCCTGAGCGGCGCCCCGGCAATTGCCCCGGCGACGCACCGAGCTGTGTGTGGACCGTAGCTGGTGCAGTTGTTAGGCTGTAATTCCGCAGTTACCCGAAGGGAGTTCAGCACTACACCACAGCCAACTCGTCGCGCCTCGCGTTCGCGAGGACGCAGTTCGAGATGGCCACCGAACAGAGGGGGCAGACCGGCGTCGCGACTGTGGCCTCGAGCCAGGGCCGCAGGCACTGGCCGTGGAACAAGTGACCGCACGGCATCAACTGCGTGTCGACGCGGTCTCGGGAGCAGAAGGCGCAGGTCGTGTCCGGGCGACCGCGCTTCGCCGGCCGGGCGTCGAGCGCGAAGTCCTCAAATAAACCTTCCGGCCGGGGGGCGGGGCTCCCGTCGCCCTCGGAGCCGACCGTGACGGCGCGCCGCCGCGCGAGCGCCGCCGCGTCGCCCGCAAAAGCTAACACGTCGAGCGGCCGGACGTCGTCGTCCTCGTAGTACGATGTCTCCTCGACATCCTCGGCGTTGTTCTCGGCGTCGCGCTGCATGGGCTTCCAGATGCGCCGCCGCGCGTTCGTGAACCAGTTCTTCAGCTGCTTCTTGTCGATGCCCGTTTGCGCCATCAACAGGAGCTGCTCCTCGGGCGTGGGGTAGGGGTGCTTGAAGTGCTGGGGGGAAGTGAGCCAACTCTTCAAAATCTCGACGGCGTGCGTCGGGAGCTCGCGGCGGCTCCGCCCCTTGGGCGACGCGGGGGCGGGGCTCCGCGTCCGCTTCCGCGGCGCGGCGAGCGTCTTCCTTCTACCGAAGTCGAGCGTCTTGCCGGTCGTTGGGCGCTCGGCGGGCGCGGCGGCGTCGGCCATCGTGTTCGAGGTAGAGTAGACCTTTTGAACTTGTCCTGGCAGCAATTGCTGAGGTGTTCTGAATTGTTGCTGAAGGCTGCGGATGGCGCACGAGCGCAGCTTTCTGGTGCTGCTGGGCCAGTGCGATACACGAAGGGTCGAAATCAATCAGAATATTGAATTATGGCGGCTCTCAGTGGTCGTACTGCGGCTCAGAGCCAGGCTAGATCTCACATGGAACCCGCACAATAAAACCCGTCCAAGCAATGGAAAAATATTGCCCGGCGCTGTGAGACTCGCACGCACGTCGCCTTACGAGGCGTGAGACGCCCTCTGGCCAGAACGCCTCCGCCGCCTGAACCGCGCCGAAAAGCAGCCGCCCGAGGCGAAACGCCCCGCGGCCGCCGGAGAGCCACAAAACGCGACGCCGCCGTGACCCACCATGGGCTCCAAGCAGCAGGTCCCCGACGGCATGTGCATCGACTGCCGGAACCCCATCATCGAGGAGGCGCTCGGCGACCGCCTCGTCGGCGGCAAGCGCGAGGCCACGGAGCTGTCTGTCGCGGACTTCGACGGCTCGCGGTGGAAGCTCGTGTGCGGCGTGGACGCGCCGCACGTCGCCACGGTCCATTTAGATGTGGGCGGCTGGAGTGAATTAGAAAAGGTCGGCGGGAAGGAGGTGCTGGAAAGTCTGTATGGCGGCATGGTCGTCGAGGCCGCCCCCGGCTACAAGGTCGCCGTGTCCGTCGATTGCGACGCTTGCCAGGACAAGGAGGCCACGCTGGAGAAGCTCATACTCTTAAAGCGGCACTTGGTGGGCGCGCCTCTCACAGAAAAGTTCGAAGCGTTGGGCGAAGGGAGCGCGGCCCAGGGGCCCGTCATCACGGTGCCGTGGCGCGATTCCGGCGAAGCATTATATGTGCTCACGCAGAACGACCCGGCCGCCCCGGAGAACTACGACCGCGTCTTAGTAGTGTATGCCATTGACTTCCCCGACGAGACCGACCGAGCCATGTGCCGCATCTTCCTCCAGCAGTTCGCGGAGCAGCACAAGAAGATCGGATCGGCGCCGCCTGTGGTCTTCTCCGAGGCCAAGCATCCGCCTCTGGAGATCCGACCGCTCGTCGGCGCCAAGCAAGAAAATTTCGTGGGCTACGTGTCCTTCACCGTGTTCAAGCGCAACGTGGACTCCCCTGCCAAATTGGCGAAGAAGGTGGACCTCTGCCTCGCCTTCCGGCACTACCTGCACTACCACGTCAAGGCCGCCAAAACCAATTTGCACATGCGCTTGCGCCGCAAGGTGCGCCAATGGCTCCAGGTCCTGAACCGCGCCTTCCTCTCGTCATCCACGGCCAAGGAGAAGAAGACCATCTCGGGCCGCACGTTCACGCGCAAGTAGTTGTTTAGGAGGGGGTGCCGGGTAGGAACTACTTACTTCTACGGCCACTCGGCACACTTCGTGACGCGGGAGGTTGGTGTTTCTTGTTTGCCGGCGGGTGCCGGAGTCTAGCACTCGACGTCGGGTCGACGGCGAGCCGGCGTCCCCGCAGCGAGTAAAGAAAAGGTTACCATGGGCAGCCCGGGTTCGGGTTCGGGTTAATTACGGCTCCCTATGCGCTCTCGCTCCTCCGGAACCCATCGTCGGGCAAGATCTGGCTTAAGAAGGCTACGAAACCCGTTTTGACGACGAATAGGCCGCAGCGCGCTCAGCGCTCGAGGGCAGCGTCGCGTTGGACGCGCACCACCCACGCGCTAGGGGGGTAGCACCTGGACGCACCACCCCAGCGTCGCGGAGGCCGGAGCAGCCCACCACCCCCAGCCAGACGCCGCCGCGGCTGCCCGTGGGCGCCGAGCTAAGGAGCGCCGGGCACCCCGCGCAGCAGCCCCACCCCCAGCCAGACGCCGCCGCTGGCGTCGAGCTAGAGCCCACCACCACCAAGGAGCGCCGCACGAGCCTCGAGCCCCGCGACCGACCATGGCGGGCGTCGAGATCGCCTTCGTGGCCAAGACCATCGACCCGGACGCGATCAAGGGCGGCTCCAAGTCCGCCGCAAGAAAAGAAAAGGCCAAGGAAAAATGGCACACGGAGCTGATACGGTTCGAGGCCCTCTTCCCAAGCGGCGACACGGAGAAGTTTCGATTGCCAAGGCGGAAGTGCGACGAGCGGTCGCTGCAGGCGTTCATTTTTCGCACCAAGCAGCCCTTTTTAATAGATTATCTGCAGGAGGTGAAGAGCGGCGAAATTATTTATCCAGGAGATGCTTTAGCCAAATGTAGAATACGACCGTCGGAGTACAAAGTAGTACCAAAGCCAGTAAGAGAAGTGGACGACGCCGCGGACAAGGAGGGCTACGAAGGCTCCCTAGCGCTAGTGTTAGAGAACGTCCCCGTCCAGAACGACGCGACGGGCCACGACGTGCGCGCGGAGGACATTAGAGAATGGCTCATGTTCGGGATCCAGGAGGAGGACCCCGACGTGCGGGCGGCGGTAGGCAGGGTGGAGGTCGTGCAGGCGGAGATCGAGGAAGTTAAAAGAGCCATGAAGGACGTGCCGTTTCAGGAGTTGTTCGATGCGACCGGCAAACCGTTGGAGGGCGAGGAGGCCGACCACGAACGAGCCATGAAATATGAAGAATGTCAAAATCAAAAAGAACAGTTCGAGAAGAAGCTGGAAGAGGCCAAGTTGAACGCGCAAGAGGTTATTCGCGATCGAGATCAAACACTCATCGTCTTAACATCAATGGACGAGGACAAGTCCTGGTCCGGCCACAATAATGGCACAAAAGCCTGGTACGTGTCTTTCCAGACGGATGAGGCCTGGCAGCTGGAGGAGTGGATCTCCGGCAAACAAGACTGGGACGGCGTCAAGCTAGCCGTAGCTCATGCCGTCGACGCGCAAGAAGGCAACTACAAGGAAACCTTGCCGCCCTGGGCGGGTCGAGGCCTGGTGCCGGACGGCTCCAAGCCGTATCTCCCGGACTATCGGGATTGTGTGGTGAACATGGCCGCGGTCTACGTTCGTAGGGTCGAGCACGGCTTTGGCGTCATGAAGAGCGCACCCGGGAACGATTTGCCCTTCGACGGGCCTTTTAGATATTACCACGGCCACTTCCACGGGGGGGATAGACATGGGAGAGGTGTGGAGTACACGGACACCACTGTCTTCTCAGGTACTTATAGGAAAGGTATGCGGTGGGGTAAAGGGCGCATGGACTACTGCGGCGGCGACGCGTATGACGGCGACTTTGGGGCCGAGATCAACCTCAGGAAGTCCATACTACCGGCGGGCAACCCCTACGAGTCCGGCGTGCCGCACGGTTTCGGTAGGCGTGTCTTCGCCGACGGGTCTGTTTATGAGGGCCAGTTCAAGGAAGGGAGGATTACCGGAATAGGCCGGTACGAGTCCGCGCTCGGCGAACTGCAAGAAGGTAGTTTCGAGGAGGGCATGCTCCAGGGCAAGGGCAAGGTGCGCACTATAACTGGAGAAACATATGAGGGCGATTTCGTGGACGGCGAGTACCACGGCTTGGGGACGTACACGCATAAAAAGCGAGGCGAGACGTATGACGGCGCGTGGCGGCGGGCCCAGCGAAGTGGCCGGGGCACGGAGACGTTCACGGACGGCTCGGAGTACGATGGCTACTTTTTCTTGGACAAGCGGAGCGGCCACGGCGTCGTGAGATATGGCAAAGTCGGGTATGTCAAACCTAAAAAAAGGCGGGGCGACCTGAGTCCTCGAACAATTGATCGACTAGATAGGGAGGAACTCGAGGCCAAAGAGAAGGCTCGGGAAGACGCCGAGAACGCGCGCGTGTCGGACAAGATCGCTCTCAGCGACTTCGAGCACCGCTACGAGGGCAATTGGTTGGGCGGGTTCAGCAGGATGATGGGCTCGCACTTTTTCTCCAATTCGGGCAACTACTACTACACGATGGGGTCGGCGAAGACCTACTATCCTTTCCTCGCTTCTCTACAACCGCGGCAAGAAAGAAAACGAGCGAAAGATGCTCGGTTAAGGCAGAAGCACATTGACTTGGACCGGGCGTTCCGGGAAGAAATAATAACCAAGAAGGAAAAAATGTTCCGCGGGCAACGGAAGCACGCCAAGAACGCCATCAAGCAGGACCACGCCGAGCCCTTCACGGACTCGGCCATCGAGGCCCGGAAGACTCTTAGACGGATGCGTCTGGAGAACCTGGTCGAGAAGGCCAAGATTACGGTGGCGCACGCCAAAGCCGTCGGGAGCACAAACCGCCTGGGCGAGGCCGTGGCTTCTGTCAATGACGCGGCCCTGCCCCACGAGGACTGGGTCGCGGGCAACCCCCTCTCAGCGGCCGTCAAGTCGGACTTCGAGGAGCTCGAGGAGCGGCGGCGGACGCTCAATTTGAAAGCGAGGTTGGAGGTGGCCCGGCAAAAAGTTATTCGGGTGGAGGAGGCCCAGAAGGAGAAGCTCGGGGGCGGCTCGCGACCGGGGACGGCCGCGTAAGTTATTTTGTGTGATTGCGCCCGCGTGCTGCCTGGAGGGGCCGGGGGGTGGGCGGAGTGGCTGGGGCGCGCATCGCCGCCGTCGCGTCTCGGGTTTTTTTCTATAGTCGATTCGGGTTTTGGGTGGCGGACGCCTAGGGAAGGGTAGGAGGAGCTACCTCCCGCAGGCGGAGACGCAAGCTGACGCGGGTGGTATTGCACGGGTTAGGAATGCATCGTGAAAAGCACAACAAAAAGACGTAGCGTAGCGTCACTGGCGAGCCGGCGGACCGGGTTTAGGCGGGCACAACAAAAAGACGTGGCAACGCGTCACTGGCGAGCGGGCGGAGCAAATATCGGGCGTTGTGCGCGTTGTTTGGGACCATATGCGTTTCGCGGGTTTGACAATTGCCGCGGCGGCCCTCGCCGCGATGGCATCGGCGAGCTCAGTTTGCCAAAATGAGCAGTACAAAAGAAATGTGTGTCCGATTTACTGTACCAGCACCCTCGCCGGGCAGTGCTGCAAACACCACGGCGCGAGCGCCAGACCGCGAGGAATTAGTGTTGCCGATCATGGGCTTGTTCGCCGAAATTTATCGCGACCGCCACGGC
>Ga0114994_10000692_pt1 | contig 23072 bp, 18 predicted proteins | sample ArcticOcean_MG_C_9_FD_87043 | JGI IMG/M metagenome (GOLD analysis project Ga0114994, IMG submission 87043) | Marine microbial communities from western Arctic Ocean - ArcticOcean_MG_CB2_152 | ecosystem: Environmental > Aquatic > Marine > Oceanic | place: Arctic Ocean: Canada Basin | collected...
CCTCCGCCTTCTCGGAGTCGAGCGGCAACTGTGTGGAAATCAATCACAATCAGTGGTCCGCGCCCGCCGACGACGACATCGTCGGGCTCGTCACACCCTCCACGCCACCGAGCAGACGCAGTTAGAAGGGACCGGTTCGCGTCGATGGCGTGTGGCGGACCCGCGTCGATCTGAAACGCTGCCTACGCGTTCAGGTTTTGATTGCCGCACGGGACGGCACGACGACGGCGCCTTCCGCGTCATAGCCTGCGAGCTTGGAGATTTCTTCGAGCGTAGACATGATGTGCTGGTCGAATGGCAGCCTCTCGATTTCTTGAAAGGCAACTTTAACACGTGGCTGGCTGAGAAAGTTAAACGGAAGTTATGTGCTGCGGCGGCGGGTCCCACGGGTCGCATCAGATGCCATCAAACAAAACAGTGTTGCGGATTTGAAACGGGTTTTTGTCTCGGGTTTTCAAATATTTTGGCAAGCTTGTGGCCTCGTGGACCGGCATTGCTGTATCCGGCACATGCAGTAGACGCAAGCGCGGACAAATTTGTCCACGGCTGCGCAAGCCAGGTTGCTGTCAGAGCCACTACCGAGCTGAGCCAGGGATCAGCCAGGACTACACAGCTGGCCAAAAACCACCGTAGTCACATGCAGCTGTTGATCATCAGCGTCTTGCCCTTGTGCGCGGCTGGCTTGGCACACCCATCGCTGCACTTGCTCGGCGCACAGCGCTCGTCGAACGCGGAGACCTTCTTCGTGGAGTTCGAATCCAGTGACAAGCAATGGGCGGAGGCGACGCTGACGCAGCTCGGGGAGACCGCGGATTGGATGCTGCATGCTCCGGATGCGGCGAGTCTACGGCTCGATGGCCTTGGCTCCCCGGACGACCTGTATGCTCGCGGTGGTGCCTGCGCGTCGGCCAATTTCGCCGAGAGCGTTCGCGGCGCGGCCCCGCTGTGGCCAGATGCCGTGCTCCGGCGCCTCTCCGGCCCGCGGCGCTTGTGTGGCGACGGCGTCGTGGCCTTCGACGCGGCGTGGTTCCTGCGCCGGCTGGGCACGTCGACCTTCGACCGGCCCATGCTCCTGCCGAACGCCACCTCTAAGCTCGGGCTGGAGTCCCTCGAGGTGGCGAGCGAGCTCCTGCAGCGCGTCGCCGTCACATGCGGCCGCGTCGATGGTTCAAGCAACGCTTTCGCGGAAGTATTGATGCGCGCGGACCGGGCCGATCGGAGCGTGGCAGCGTCCAACGGCACGCCGTCGCCGGCCTGGGCCGGCGCCGGTCGCCTCGTCGGCGAGTACTTGAGCGGTGAGTTGGCGCAGATAGGCGCGGACGTGTGTGACGGGGCACGCGAGGCGATCGGACACGGCGAGGTTGTGGTGCGGTTCGAGCCGGGCGCGCCCCTTGGGCTGAGTCTCGGCCCCGTCGTCCCTCCGAACGACGACGACGACGGCGTGGGGTATGGCGCCGAGGTCGGCGACGTCGACGACGGCGGCGCGGCCGACTTGGCGGGCGTCACGGAGGGAATGGTTTTCGCGCGCCTGGTGGCACCAGACTTGGTCGGGCTCGTTGGCATGAGGCACGAGGCGATCCTCGATGAGATTGACCGGAGGCGCGCCGCCGGCGACGTGCTCGTCGTCGCCTTCGAGACCGCCGCGCCGATCGAGCGCTTGTATGCCGTCGAGATGCCGGCGGCGGCGGCGCTGCGGGCGCTGGCCAGCTCGGAAGGGGTACGGCCCGATCGGCTGAGCGAGGACGACCTCGATGTGGGCGCAGCCTTGTCTGGGATGCTCACGCCGGTCCCCCTGTGGCGCGAGCCGACCTCACGCCTCTTTCTCGGGGACGCCTCGTCGCTGACTTGCGCTCACTTCGACATCGTCCCGCAAATCGAGGTAGCCCATGGGCTGTGCGGTGTCAAGCTCCTCGGGGTGGGCTCGCATGAAGAGACGGAGAGGCTGCTCGGGCGCCACAGCGCCTCCGGCTTCGATGGCGAGGAGGGCAAGGAGGAGGACGCGGACGGCGAGGACGGCGATGATTATGACGTCGACGCGTCACGCGTGCCGACGGAGCGGGCGCTCAAGCCGCACGAGGCGGAGCTGCTGCTCGACGAGGGCGTGACGAAGGTCGCGCTCGGCGCGGGTGATCTCCTCGCCTTCTCCTCGGGAGCGATCCACTTTGCGAGCAACGGCAATGCCGGCCTATGCGGGGCAGTCTATCACGGCCTGGTCACGCGAGCCGTGGTGCCCCGGATTCGCGCGGCGGCGGTTTTGGATGCTGGCCGCGTGGGGGGGGGACATGGAGGCGGCCGCTACGACGAGCATTACAGCGCGGCGGGGCTGTTGGCGGAGATCAGTTTGGAGACGTAAGAGGCCGGGACTTCTGGCGCTGCGGTGACGACGTGCTGGTTGTTGTGTGTTGTTGTTAGTTCTAGTTGTTAGTAATATTGTCATTGATTGAAAATATTGACGCGAGGGGAGTTCTCGGCTGGTCGCGCCACTGGAATGCGGTCGATTCATGGTCCAGAGGCCCCCCTGGGGTCACTTAGGGTCGGTACTAGACGTGAGCAATCACCTACACCGCATTCACCGGCGCTTGGATCATATGTACCAATTCTCTCAGCAGTCCAGACACCTGGGGCAGGATCAGGCAGTGAGTTCCAGAGCTTTGAGAGCTATGGGATGCCCAAAGCGCATGCGCATGCGGTGTAGGCGACTAACCAACCTCATACCCAATCCATGGGGAGTCTGAGAGCCGATCTGCATCACAAAAAAGTGTTTTATTTGGATGCGATGGCACCCGTGAACGTCAAATACGCTAATTACTCGAGGGCCCCCACGAATCGTAATAGCGGTCTCGTTGGAACCCACACTACCTGACCGATAGAGGAAACCAAGTACATGACTTCTGCACTACGAGAAGGGTACTTTGGGCTGCCCGGGCTCGGGTCTGAATATTATTGATCTGGACCTCGCGTAAGTCGGTCGATCATGGAACAAACGATCGTGCCAAGGTCCACGGTCACGGTACCGGCCATGGTAGTCGCAAGTCCAGGTCTTGTGCCCGAATTCACAAGATCGAGGGGTCGCGGAGTCTCCGAACCGTGATGAGCTTGCGGTTCCATAAATCCAATGTAGTGTTCGTTCAGGCGGTTCGGATGGATCACTCAAGTACCGAAGCGCCTCAAACGCAAATTTATTTCACAAACCACGGGCCTGGGGCCTTTTTGGAGGTCCGCCAACGCACCGTGGTCCGCGGAGAAAGGGCAAGTCGGTCGATCGTGAATAGAACAACGGCTGCACGGCCCCTCGGGGTAGTGGTGTCGCTGATACTCGCGGGTCCAGGTTCTGGGCCCGTGTTTATGTAAACGTGGGGTCGCGAAGTCGCCAAACCGCGCGGAGCATACAGAGTACATGATACAGCTCAGTAATCGTTCTGATGAGTTGTATGGCCTCTACCACTGTCAAATGGATGTAAACACACCTAACGAAGGGAGGTGTCTAGTAGAATTCTTCTCCCGCTCTCCGAGCGCGGGCTATCGGCCCCAGTTCAGTCGGATATGTATGAAACCTGGGCCGGAGTACTTATAATGTACTAACCGGGCGATGAATGGCGGCATCAAGCGCTGATGTACTTTGGCAAGCCGAAAGACTCATCCGCGAATGTCCCAAGATTTCCGGGAGCCGCGAGCATATGTGCCTCGGCCGCTACACGTGAAGATTTGGTCTCGATAACCGATTATGGTGCTACCTTAATTTGGGAGCTCATTTATTTCACTCTACCTACCCAGGAAGGTACCAAAGTCCTTTTTTGGGCCTTCGGGCGGCCGCGGGAATTTCAAAACAATGTTCGTTTCTGACGGGCACGTGGTGTTAGATATTCTACCTATACGTTCTAATTACGGTGGCCGCGGGGCGTCCCAAAAAGTCAGTCTTCGGGTACCCGCGATACGCCGCCGACGCGAACCTCCCTCTAAAAATACACACACAACAGGCTTAGGCCGGGGTCACCGCCGCATGACGAAGAGCGCGGGCCGGTAGTCCTCGAGGTAGGCCTCCACGACGCCGTGGTTGTAGGACTTGGTCTTCTTCCGGATGTACATGGCCCAGTCGTAGGCCGTGTGCTTGTGCTTGTCCTTGGCTTTTATGGAGGCTCCTGTTTCCAGGATGGCCTTGACACATTCGATGTGCCCGGCGTACGCCGCATAGATCAACGGCGTCCAGCCCCCCTTGTCTTTGCTTTCCGGGTCGCCGCCCTGCTCCAACAAGACCTCCAACAAATCCGCGTCGCCGCCCAGACACGCGAGGTGCACGGGCGTGATGCCCTGCGAATTCTTCCTGTTCATGTTTGCATGGCGCCCGTGCAGGTCCAAAATACTGCCCGACATCTTGTTCTGCGTGGCGTGCATCATGGGGCTCGCGCCCGTCAACCGGCCCTTGTACTTGGGGTTCTTATAATCCTCGCTCCGGTCCGGGTTCGCCTGCAAGCCCAGCAGTATTTCAACAATGTCCTCGCGCTCCTCCTTGACCGCCAGACTCAAAGGCGTCCTCCCGAACTCATCAAATTCGTTGGCGAGCTCGGCCGCGAAGCCCTGGAACTGGGTCCCGTCGCCTTTTGTCTGGTGCCTTGACCGCTCGACGCCGCCCTTCTTCCCGATGTTCTTCTCGTCCCTCTCCTGGGCCGCCATCATGAGGTTCACGATCCGATTCTTGTCCGCGTCCAGGACCGCCTCGTGCAGCGTCCGCCAGTAGCAGCACCCGAAGAGCTTGCGCGTCCCGGCGCAGCACCACGTCCGCCCCTTCTTCTTCTTCTTCTTCGTCGCGAACGGCTGGTTCTCAAAGGCCGCCAGGGCGTCCGCGAGCTCCTTCGCCCGGATCGCCTCGCGCCTTGCTTTCAAATCGCGCGCGCGCGCCTCGGCGACCGTGATCTCGTTGCCGTCCGCGTCCTCGATCTGCGACGCGAGGATGTCCCAGTCGTCGGGGTTCACCATCGTGGCGTCTCCTTCGCGGCGGCGGCGTGTGGGGCAGCCCCAGCCTGAAAAGACAGTGTGAGCTGCGGCTCACGGGCAGCGCGGAATCGGACCACGACACGGCTCCTGCGGAACAGTGCTGGGCCCGGACGGTCCTAGCACGCGTGTACAGCTCGTAGCGCCGTTTGCTTGAACCCGATTATGTTACACATGAACCCGCACGTTAGCTCACAAGCCATGCACGAGTGTTTCACGGCTTACGTGCTCACGTGGCTGGGATTGTGATAAATCGTCGTGCTCCTTAGCGCTATCGCTGGCAACTCGAGCATCCGTAGGACGCAGCAAGTCACCATGCCTACGCTGGCCACCTGCTGAGGCATGAATCGATTCTTGCGGCGCACGGCGCCGCGTAGCTGCCGTACTATAACAGACGTCACAACGCGCCCGTCGACGCGCCAGCTCAGGATGCATCGCCCGGCGCCCCGCGCCGCGGCTCCGGCCACGCGCCAGCTCGGCGGCCTCCGCCGGCCGCCGTTGCCCGAGGCGCTGTCGCTCTACCGCGACTGCCTGCGCACCTGCCGCCACTTCCACTGGGCCGACGCGCGCGGCGAGCCCTGGAACGCCGTCCTGCGGCGGTCGACGCGCAAGGAGTTCGAGCAGGCACGCGACGAGCCCGACCCTTTGATGGTCGCCAAGATGCTCGTCGTCGGCCAGGAGTGCCTGGACAAGACCGTCCGGCAGTTCGAGGCGGCCCAGCGCCGCATCGAGGCCAAGATCGCGCAGACGCGCACGCGGTGACGGCGCGGCTCCCGCGGCGTGCTTAGGGTGTATAATAATGTGTCTCTTTTCCATAGACTGGGCCTCCCTGCTTACGCGTCCCGTGGCTTCGTGCGGGTAGAGAGTGCGGGTCTCAGGCTCAGAGCTGGCAAGGAGAGGCTGCCCAAGGTACTCACGCGGCGGCGCATCGTCGCGGCGCAAAAGGAAGTGGCTCACTGTGGTCGCAGCATCGCGCTCGCACGCCGTCCGCGCACCGGTGTCGCTTCTAGGAGTCAGTACCCCTACTGCTCCAGCACCAGAAAGCAATTGGCTAGTATAGCGTGCGTGAATACGCTCACCGCCGGGAACCATGCGCTGGCTCCTCGTCCTCTGCTGCGCGTGGGCCCCGGCCGCGCAGTCCAAGAAGCGCCGCAAGCGCAAGCAGCCGGCGCCGGAGCGCGTCCAGATCCACCAGGCCGACCTTTGCACGGGCTGCTTGGCCTTCGTGGAGGACTACCAGAAGACGATCTCGGCCATCTACGAGAGGGGCAACAGCGACGGGCGGAGGGAGGAGGACCACATCCTGCCGGCGGAGATCCGACAGGACATGGCGGCGCGGGAGACGTTCTATAGTCGGGAGATGAAGGACGCGGGCCGCTACCTGCGCATTAATGCGCTCCATCGTATCCAGACGCGCTTCCACATCGAGGTCGAGTCGCAGCAGCAGGTCGACGAGAAGGCTCTGGTGCTAGAGCGGAAGCGGTCGCTCTGCGTCGACGAGCTCGAGGCCTGCGCGCCCCAGGTCGTCGACCGAGTCCGCCCCGCGGATGCGTGCGGCGCCTGCCGCGCGCTGGTGCCGGACCTGGAGTTCCTGGCGAAGCGCGCGGGTCTCCACACGCCCGCGGGCGCGTCGTTTAAGGCGGCGTGGCTCCGCGAGGCGCTCGCGGGCGCGTGCGAGGACGTGAGCTTCCGCCACGCGCGGCCCTTCAACGTGGAGGCGTTCTGCGTCGAGCTCTTCGACGACCACGAGGACGGCGTCGTCGAGGCCGTCCAAAGCTTCTACGCCGCGGTTCGCGCGCGGGAGATCCCGGCGCAAGACCTGGAGCGGGCCCTCTGCGTCGGCGTGGCCGGCGCGTGCGCCGCCGGCGCGGTCAAGGACGCACGGCCCGGCGGGGAGTTGTGATAATAACATGGTATGTTTTACGGCGTCCACGGGCCCCCGAAGAAGTTCTACGCGTCGATCTTCTTGAGGTTCTGCTCCTTGAAGACGCCCGTGAGCCAGATGCGCCCCTCGTGGAAGAGCGTCAGGCTGACGATGGCCTTGGCGATGCCGATGCCCTGGCCGCGGAAGGCCCCCTTCAACCCGAACTTGCTCATGTCCGCGCCCAGCTCCTTAACCGCGTCCACCGTCGTGATGCTCTTGCCCTTCAACGAGTTCGTCTGCATGATCACCTCCAAGCGAGACAGGGGGTTCGTCACGAACACGTAGATGGGACTGACGACGGTCGACGCCACGAGGTTGGTGGCCGTGCCTGCGCGGGAGGGGACCGTCGTCGCGAGGCTCTCTTCGATGGCGTGGAGAGGCGCTCTAGGTCCGTGTGTACTCAGATATCATGGTTGCGATCAGAGAATTGGTTCAGATTCGTTGGTTTGCATTCCGTATGAAAGTCATCCTAGTGCGGTATATGCTCGCGACGACAACTCCCAGAGAAAACCCGAGCCCTGACGGAAGAAAACATAATCTGAGCAAAAAGCAGAGCCTGGATAAAGGCTGCCCCTCTCGACGAAATTCGCTGCGTTCAACCGTCGCAAACGTCTCCATCACTCGCAGAAGCCATCATGCTGCGGATTTTGCTCGTTACCGTTGTTCTCAGCACCGCCTCGGCCTTCCATCCGTACTATCGCAGCAGCTCGGGCGTCGTGCGGACGGCGTCGTCCGAAAAGGTCGCCGTCGAGACCCCGGCGTGGCACGGCGTGGTTCCGCGTCAGTAGATTCTCTTCGCGTCGCTGCGTCGCAGAGGACGCGACCGCACGGCACACGTACATCCTTCGACGCGGCCGCCGCGAGAGGTTTCGTGAGAGTCGCGTCACGGTTTCACCCACGCAGTCGCCACCGCTAACGCCTGGAAGCGCCTTCTGAACGACCAGATGGGCAAGCGCGAGTTCGTGGGCTCGCGCGCCAGGCGCGTCGCCATGAAGGTCAACCCCGCGACGCGGTGCGTCACGGACGAGGAGTGCCTCCTGGAGATCGAGGAGTCGGCCGAGTTCTTCGAGGAGCCGCCGCTCGACCGGGCGGAGGCGCTGTCCTGAGCGCGAATTCTAGCTATAATAACTTAGGTCGGCACCCGCAGCAGGTCGCGGACGAGGCGGTCCGTCAAATCAATCACCTCGAAGACGTCTTTCGCCGGGAGCCGGTCCGTCGTCGTCGGGATGGAGTTCGTGACGTAGAACTTGGAGAAGACGTGCCGGTCGCCGCCCCGGGCGAACCGCTTCCAGACGTCGCAGTTCGCGAAGACGCCGTGGGCCACGAAGGCACTGACCGAGGCCGCCCCCATGTCCAACAGCTTCGCGCCGCACTCGTACAAAGTGCCGCCCGTCTGCACGAGGTCGTCCACGATGATGACGCGCCTCCCCGTGGCGTCGCCGTCCTGCATCGTGACCACCCGCGTGTCGCCGTCCCGCACCTTACCGCACACGATAATCTCGTAGCGAGTCGCATCGAACATGTGCTTGAAGCGCTTGGCCGCGCCGTCGTCCGGAAACGCGATCGCGTCGATACCGGCCGGCTCTAGGAGCGGCAGCAAGCAGGGAATCGTCGTGTGCAGGCTGGCCAAGGTGGCCCCCGACAGGTAGAAGCGGTTCTGCAGCGTGTGGATGTCATAGGTCATGAGGCGCGTCGGCCGGCCGCACGACGGCAGGGTCGAGAACATCTGGGCGTAGGTATTGGCCGTGGCGACCTCGCCCTCGACGACGCAGCGCTCCATGGTGCCCACGGGATAAAAGGGCAGCACGACCGTCAGAGACTCGATGAACGACTGCAACAGCACGATCATGACCTGGAACTGCGACCACGTCACGTCATTGTCGTGGAAGCTGCACAATAGCACGACGTGCTGGCCCGCCAGCTCGTTCATCGGCGTGTAGCCGCCAATAATGATCTTGTCCGTGCCGTCGGGGAACTTGCCCCACTGGGTCGGGTGGAGCTTGAAGCGGTCCGGGTGCTGCGCGGCTATGCGGCGCGCCATCGGCTCGCAGGCCTCGGCCGCCAGCAGCTGGCGGACGCACGTCCCCCCTTCAAGGCTGCTGTAGGCGCGCGAGCGGCTTGGGGTGAACAGAGTAGGCTGCTGTAGGCCGGCCATGCTTTTACTTTGAATTGCCTCTCCCTTGTGCAAGGGGCAACGAGGCTCTCTGCGGAGGACGCTGTCCGCTAGCGTTCTTGCTGGCAGCGTATATAGTTCTATAGCTTACGTGCGACGGTCAGAGTTGCCGAAACGCTGCGTAGCGGGCAGCGCGGGCGATCAATGCGCAAGGCACTGAGCATGACGGGTTTTGCGTTGTCGATATTTGCCTTTACAGGGCCCTGCGACGACTCATACGCTATGAATCGTATCACTTGGCACTGAGCGACAACCACAAGTCGACCGCGCACGCCCGCCGTCGCTGAAGCGCACACAAGTCGACCGGCAAACGCCACATACATCATACAACAACATGACCACAAACACCGTCCCCTACGACGTCCGCGTCCTGCGCCACGTCTTGGAAAGCTGCGACTGGCTCGCGTCGCGCGGCCGCGACGGCCTCAGGAAGCTGCAGGAGTACGCGCGGGAGACCCGGTACCACGACGGCGACGCGCGCCACGAACTCGTCCCGCTGCCCGCGCACTGGAGCCGGGCCATCCCGCTCCACGGCGCCGTCATGAACGGCCACGCGGCCTCCACGCTGCCCTACCTCGTCGAAGCATTGGGCGCGCCCGTTGGCGGCGTGTGCCCGCGCAACGGCAACACCCCCTGCCACACGGCCGTCGTCTGGGGCCACCTGAACGTCGTGGCGTACTTGTTAGCGAGGGGCGCGAGACACGACGCCAAGAACGACAACGGCTTCGACCTCGTGACGCTCTGCCGGCGGCGCCAGGAGCGCCTCGTGAGCGGCTCGGAGGTGGACCGCGCCTACTACACGCGGAACGGCGTGCCGCTGCAGGCGCTCGTGGAGGAGGGCGCCAAGCTAACGCGGCTGTTGGAGGGCGTCGCCCGGGCGGGCGGCTGGGACGCCTGGGCGCGGCCGCGCGCCACGCGGAGCAGGGTCGTCGCGCTCGCGGCGCCCTGGCTCCGGGCGAACGAACTAAGGCGCGACCTCGCCGTGCTCCGGGCGAACTGCAAGGGACTGGAGAAGCTCGAGGTCGTGCCGGACAAGCCGCGGCGGCGGCGGCGCGAGCGGCGGGACAAGGTCGACAAGCGCATGAGTCTGGCGGGCCCCGCGGCGGCGGCGGCCGCGCGCGCGACCGTCGCCCTCGCGGACCTGCCCCTCCCGGAGGCGCTGGAAACAGCGGACCTCGCCGGCGAGCAGTTCGCCCGCGCGCTGCGCTGGCTGGGCGCGGCGACCGTCGACGACGCCCGGGACCTGGACCGGACCGAGGTCGCGCGCGTCGACGGCCTGACGAGCGCGGAGCGGCGGAAGCTGTGGCTCTTCGTCGCGGCCGCCATAGCGCGGCGGGACGACGCCGTCGCGGCGGCCGAGCGCGCTGCGCTCGAGGACGCGGCCGAGCCGCCGCCCCCCATTCGCGTGGACGCGAAGGTCGCGCTTCTGTTGCTGGAGGCGATGCCCGAGGGGCCCGTGAGCGTCATCGCACGCTTCGCCTATGCTGCTAGGTGTCCGATTATCGACGCGCGGCCAGTCGAGGACGAAAAAATTCTCGCCGCGGTGCGATGCATGAAGATGTAAGTTACTGGTACTAGTGCGCCTGGTCCTCGCTGCCCCGGAAAGGGTGCTCGTAGAAGAGCTCGCGCCGGCCCACCGGGAGCGCCGGCGTCTTGGAGACCTGCGCGAGCATGCGGTTCGCCCCGCCGCGGATGCCCTGGAGGTACCCGATGCGCAGCTCCGGCTGCGTCCCGCTCTCCTTGCTCGTCTGCGTCGTGCTGATGCGGGGCAGGAAGACCTGGCTGGCGTTGTCGCGGCGGTAGGAAGACGCGTCCGTCTGGCAGGACGTCGTCGCGGAGTTTTTGAGCGCCGCGAGCCGCAGCGCGCGCCGTCGCAGCGCCCACTCACTGAACTCGTAGGAGGGGTCCATGTTGTGCTCCACGAAGTGCAGGGGCGTCTCCGTGCCGGCGTCGCGCATCGCCGGCGGCGCCAACAACGCGGCGGCGGCCCCGCCCGCCGCCGCGCGCTGCCCGGCGGTGCCGCCCCTCCGTTCCGCGCGCTGCGCCGCGGCGGTCGCCAGGATCTTGGCGATGCTCGTGCCCGGGTACTGGTCCTGGAGCCGCAGCAGATGGACCAACTCGGGCCGCGTCGCCGCCGCCGCGACGACGCCCGCGCGCGCGCGCTCCGGATCTTCGAAAAAGTCCCGCAGCGCCTGGGCGCTGGCGAAGACGTAGTGCGCCCCCCGGTAGCGCACGACGCCCAGCGCGGGCTTGCCCGGCAGCAGCAAGCCCCCCTTGTGGGCGCAGGTCCACCCGCAGAAGCCCTGGTATTCCAGAGGCAGCTGCATGAACTCCGGCGTTGAGTCCACGCTCAGCCGCACGGGCGCGTCCGCCGTGTTGGCCTCGGGCAAATCATCAAAACCCGCGTCCTCCGCGTCCTCCTGTTGAGGCTTTTCCGGCGTCGGCGCCTCCTGGTCGTAGGACGAGCCCCCTTCTAACCGCGCCTGGCGCACGACCCCCAACTGAGGCCCGAGCGTCGCCGCGTAGGACTCGCGGAAGGCGTGCAGCTCCTCGAGCACGGCCACGCGCGACTCCACCGTGCGGAGCTCCTCGTCGAGCGCGAACCAGGCCGTGGCCACGCTGTCGAACTTGGGGTACACGTGCTCCTTGGGCACGGCGGCCCGCCCGCCGACCATGCCCTGCAGCTCGTCCATCTCCGTGGCAAAAGCTTCCCGCTGCATGCCCACGCGCCGCGCCGAGGCCGCGGCGTCTTCGGCCAGCGATGCTAAATATGCGGTGTACTGCCTTCTATTCGCCAATTCCTGCGCCCAGCGCTCTAAATTCGAGGGCGTGGCCTCCGCGGGCTTGCGCAGGTGGCAGAAGACCAGCGTCTCCTGATACCGGGTGCACACCTCGTGCTGCTCGGCGACCTCCGCGTCCAGGGCCTCTCTGAGATCGCTCACAGTCTGGGCCACGGCGTCCTCCACGTGATCTAAGCCGGCGCCGCCCTTGCCCTGCTCCCGGTTGAAGAGCCGGATGCCCGTCACGATGCGCCCGAGTTCCTCCAACTGCAGGCGCTTCTCCTCGGCCCCTAGGAGCACGAAGGACTTCAGACCGATCCTAGGAAACACGCTCTCCAGCGCCGCCGCCAGCTCCCGCTCCACGGCCCGCTCCACGGCCGCCGGGTCCGCATTTCCCAAACCCTTGCCGTCCAGGCCGCCCTGGCCCCTGGACACGAACTGGAGGTAGGCGAAGATCTGCCTATACAACGCCGTTAACGTCTCGAAGTCCGTGCCGCCCTTGGGTCGGACCCCACAAATACTCCGCACCAAATCCCGGGTCTTGGTCGCCCGCGCGTCCCGGCTCTGCTCCAGCTCCTCCTCGAAGCGCACGTAGGTCGAATCAAACGTGACCTGCATCTTGATCGTCTCGAGCGCCGGGTCGTCCTTCGTGCAGGCCCGCGCGATGCCCATCCTCACGAGCGTCTCGACGCCCTCGCTCGACAGCTCCTTTTCCGGGCTGAAGAGCACCGGGTCCGACTCCAATATGGTCCGGGCGATGAACGCCGCGAGATGGTTTGACACGCGCTGGCCCTTCCCGGCGCAGCCTTGACTTATGTCAGTAATAATGTCTTGGAGGTCCTCCATGGTAGCGACGGAGGGGCAGCCCTTGCGCGACGGAGGCCTTGCAAGCTCCAGCAACGGCTGTTTAGCTAGCGTGAAGTGTCACGGCAGCCTTACGCTGTACACCGCCGGGCATGGCCTGGCCGCTGTACAAGCTGTAATAGAGTTACCCCCCCCTCGAGCGCCCTCGCCCTGTCCGCTTCGAACCGTGGGGGGTGCTCAAGGCCGTGCCTCTACCCGCTCAGCGCTACAGTAAAGCTGCAGGAAAAGCGTGCGGGCAGAGTCAAAGCTCGTACAGCTGTATGTCGGCGCGTCGAATCGCAGTGCCTGCACATCGTCGCGGTGCTGCCTGTTTACCGAACGACAAAGGTGGGCATCTATGCGCAGCCGCTGATTCAAGACCCCCCCTCTGGCGGCCAGCACGCGTATATTGCATCAGCTTGGCATCTCTGTGTGACGGGCGCGCATCGATCACCGCTGCCATGCCGTTTGTATTCGTTTTGCGCCGAGTCGACTCTGCAGCGCAATTTCGAGAACTGGCGGAGCAGTACCCCAGCAAGCGCGACGCCGCGTCGTCCCAGGACGTCTGGCAACAAGCCAACGAATTGCATATGATCCGGGGCTGGCTGCTGCGGACGAGTGGCAAGGCTGCGCAATGGAATAATCCCGCCACACGAATGTGGCTCGGCCACGAAGATGCGCTGCTCTGTTGCTTCTTTGCGTTTAAGGACGAGGTGCAACGGCGCTACGACCGCTACGTGGCCGATCCCACGCTACCCTTGGAGAAACGCTCGTCGGACAAGTGGCCGACGGAACGGTCCGGCCCCAATGTGAGTCTGCCGCCGTGGACGACCGATGAGCGGATGATCGCGCGGCACCGAGAGGTGCTCGTCGCTCGCAATCCCGACTGGTGGCGCCGCGTGGCGGGCCTGGAAGACGTGCAGCCGCGAGGCTTTGGGTATTTGTGGCCCTGTCAATGCGGCGAGTGCAACGACGGTCGGTCGGACGGCGTCTCGAATTATTGCGTCAAGGGCGAGTGGCAACTCCTCGAGCCGAAGAAGTTTTTTACGACGTCGAAGGGCCGAGACGACGCCTTCTGCTCGCCGCTCGTCGACCCGAGCGTTGGTTCCTCGAACGCCGCGCTGAAATACGCTGACGAGGCGGCGTTAAAGGCCGCTAAGGAGGCTTTGAAAGCCTCGAAGAAGCCAGCAGCGAAGAAGCGTAAGAAAAAGTAGGCTGTTGTATAAGTACATGTGTCAATCATTAGCACTGCCCCGCGCCGCCGCCGCGCGTTGTCGCGCCTCGTGCAGGCCTGAGTAGTACCCAGCGTAGTACCACGAGCGCAGGAGGTCGCCGTACGTGTCGCCCGAGACCGGCGGCGTCGGCAGCCCGACGGGCGTTGCGCCCGCGTCGCCTACGGGCATTGGTGGCGGCGGCGCGGCGGCCGCCGGAGGCGCCGCCGCGGGTGCGCCCGCGGGCGACACGAAGCTCTCGGCCGGCGGCATGGCCAGAGCGCCGTCGTCGTCGCCCACACCATCTGCTGTCGGCCGGCGGCGGTGCGGCACGGCGGAGCTGCCCAGCCACGCGTCGTCGCTGTCGTCCGACGCCGCGGCCATGCCGTCAACAATCGCGTCGCCGCCGAACGCGTGCGGGTACGCGCTACACGCGCGGTCGAACGCGTCCACGATCTCCCGGTCCTCGCTGGCGTCGAGCACGGGCGTGCTCATTTCTCTTGCTGGGCGCGCTTAATTTCCTTTAAGCGCTGCTTGTCACGAATGACGGCCTGGTGCATCAAGCGCTTGTCCTCGACTTGCGACCAATGGCTGTAGTAGATGGCGGCGGTGGCGAGTGTGACGGACGCGCCGAAGACGAGCTTGGGGAGGTGCTGGCGCATACAATGATGCTGCTGTGCAGTGTGTGCTGTCGATGCTTCACGCTGCGACGGTGTCACAATCGAAAGCTCACAATCAACTTCACAATTGACTCCATAAAGTACGGGTTTTCTGTATAATGCACGGGTTTTACAGTCAGCCTGGCGGCCTGACGCCTATAACGCGAGCTTGGACGCAGGCGAGCCACAGGCGTGCTCTTCTCGACGGCGCGCTGCGGCATAGCCAAGTCATAGCCATAAAAAAGACGCCACAGACAGTGCCACGCAGAATATACGCCAGCGCGCGACATCTGAATAAGATGGAAGACCTAGCCTTCTCGGCCTCCAGCAAGCGGCTCGAGCGCGAACGGCAAGCGAGAATCGCAGCAAAAAAACTAGAACAGGAGCAGGAGGCCGCCGCGGCGCGGCGCTACGCTGAGCAGCAGCTCCACCAGCGCGAGGCGCTGGTCAAACGGCGCGCCGCGCGAGAGGCGGAGGAGGAGCACCGAGCGGAAGCCGCCCGGGCCGACGCCCGCCTGACGGGCGGCCTGACGTGGCGCCGCACCTACCGCTGCCTGGCGGAGCCGCGCGACGGCGACCGGGTCCGGCTCCCGGACGCGGCCCTCGGCGAGCTCACGGGCGCGGGCCTGCTCCAGGACGCGACAGCGCTGACGCTCGAGCTCGAGCTGGTGGACGCCGACGAGAGTATCAGCGGCGTGCCTCACGACCCGCGCTTCCTGCTCCCGGAAGAGGTGGAGGAGGACCGCCTGCGCGTCTCGGCGACGGCGACGCACGCGGGCGTGCTGGACTTCGCGGCGCCCGACGGCCGCGTGGGCGTCCCCCCCAAAACGATGCTGTCCTTGGTGCGGGGCCGGCCCGACGTGGCCGCGCGGCTCGCCGCGGGCGAGTTGCGGGTCCGGTGCCGCGCGGTCAGGCTCCCGGCGCCGCCCGAGTCGTCGTGCGCCCTGCGGCCGGTGGCCGAGGGCTTCCACCACGGCGGGGCGGACGCGGCGGCAGTGGACCTGGGCGCAGTCCTCACCAGGGAGTTGGGGCGCGGCCGGCACTGCTGCCTGACCCTCGGGGACTGGATCGCCGTGAGCCACAACGACCGGACCGTGCGCCTCGTGGTGGCGGCGCTGCGGCCGGAGCGGGCGCTTTGCATCTTGTCCACGGACTTGAGCGTGGACGTGCTCCCGCCCATGGCCGTCGAGGAGCGGCGCCGGAAGGAACAGGCGCAGGAACAGGCCGACCAAGAGTTACAAGACGAGCGCCGCGGCCGCGCGTGTGACGCGCGCCGGGCGCTGGCGGCGCGGACCGTGCCAGCGGACGGCGCCTTAGTGCGCGTGCGGCTCCGCTTCCGGGACGGCTCGCGCAGCGAGGCCACGTGTCAAACGACGGAGAGCGCCCGGGTCCTGGCCCTCTTCGTGGACGCGCACGTCGATAATATGGCGAAGTTCCCCGGGGACGCGCGCGACTGGCGCCTCGTGAGCAGCTACCCGCGGCTAGCGCTGGAGCGGGACGCGTTGCAAGGCACCGTCGCGGATGTCGGCCTCGTTGACGCCGGGGGCGGCGCCGTCGCGCTCCTGGTGGAGCCGATTGCCAACGACATGGTGGCGGACCCGGAGTCGCCGAAGCACAGCACGGAGGACGTCTGGGCGCGCGCCGCCGGCTTCGCGGACGCCGAGGCGGCGCGCGAGCGCAACGCGCGGCGGGACGACGGCGAGGTCGCGCTCGACGAGGCCACCCTGATCGAGGCCGAGCGCCGCGACTTGCCCGGCGAGTCTAAGGCCGCGCAGTTCCGCAACCTCGTGAAGCGGGGCCTGGACCACCGGCTCGCGGCGCACGCGGCGCAGCGCTACTCGTCGCAGCTCGCCGAGCTCGACCAGATGGGCTTCGGGGCCGACGTGGCCCTCGCCGTGTCGCTCCTGGACAAGTACAACGGCAGATTGCTGCGCGTCGTCAACGTGCTGTCGGACGCGCGCGAGGCCGACCCGCCGCCCGCGCGCTCGGCGCCGCGCGCCGCCGACCCGGCGGCGCAGCAGCAGGCGCGCGTCGCGGCGGCCTTCGCGCGCCACGTCGCGGCGGGCCTGCTGCCGAACGAGGCGGCCGCGGCGGCGCTGCGGGAGGTGTCTGGTAACTAGTATATGTATTTTACGGGAACGTGGGTGCGTCACCGGCGCGGAGAGGGACCGCCGCGCCGGAGTATTGAAGTACTCGCACGTGTTCAAGTTAGCCGGAGAAGAGGAGACGGCGGGGGCGTCCGTGCGCGGGCGGGGGCCCCTAGGGCCAGGCGGCCGTCTTATCCCACCAGGATAAACACAGGGCGAGGAAGGCCGCGTCGGGCAGGGGAAGGCCCAGGTCCTCGACGAACTCCCGCTCGACGACTTCCACGAAGCACTCGCCGTTGACGTTCTGCGCCGCGAAGGCCGGAGCGTGGCGGCCGAGGCCCACCAACACTAGTAGATCCGCCATGCCCTGCATGTCGAGCTTTGAAACGTCCCGCCTCCTCAAAGGGAGCACGGCCCGCACGCACGCGCACGCCGGGTAGGCTAATTGGACCGCCTCGCAGCCTTGGCGAACCTCCGCCGCACTTAATGAATCAAGCCGCCTTGTTTCTAAAATGTGCACGACGCACGAGATGTTGTCATTACTACCGGCCATCAACGCGAACTCGACCAGCCGCTTGGCGAGGTCACTACAAGAAGTGTACCCGAGCTGCCAGGCGCACCGTACTAAAGCCCGGGCCTGCTCGATAGTCATGGTCTCCCACAGCCCGTCACAAGCTAATATAAGGAAGTCGTCTTGACCAGGCTCGCGCCGCCGACAGGTCACGTCCGGCGCGCAGCTCACCAATTGCCTTTCCGGCGGCCCCGGCAGAGCCTTGTACAGAAAGTCGCCCAGGGCCCGCGAGACGGCCAGGACCCCGTTGACCCGCCCCCGCAAGACGTGGCCCCCAGCGGCCTGGACCCGGGCCTTTTCCGCGGCGTCCGTGGCTGTGTGGAAATCAAATTTCAGGCGCCCCACGCCATCGCGCGATGATGTCTTCGTAACTGCATCTGCTCGATGGCGTGGAGGTTCCACGCCATCGACGCGACGTTGTCCCCATCAACGCGTCTGCTCGATGGCGTGGAGGTTCACGGAGGTCTCCGCAATAGTTCTCAGGATAACCTAACTCACTGGTTGATTTCCACACAGTCACGGACGCTTGTGGTCGGTGCTCAGGGCGACCACGTCACTGGAAGTGCCCAATAGCGCCTTGGAGTCCCCGAGCCAGCCGCAGGCGAGTTCCTGGGATGTCACCACGACGCAGACGGCCGTGGACCCCGTGGAGTCGAAGGTCGTCCCACTACTGGAATGGATGGCCGCGTCCAGCGCGGGGAAGACCTCGGCCAGGTACTGGGACGGCGGCCTGGTCGCACACAGCGCCTTTAACCGCGGCCCGAGCGCCGCCGCGCCCGCTGCACTCACGCCGGCCCCGCCGTGGCCGTCGAAGATGGCCAGCGCCAGGGCGCCGGGCACCGCGTGGACGTCGACGACCACGGCGTCCTCCATGCTCGGCCGCCAGCCGCGCGCGTCGGCGCTGCCGGTCCGGGGGCCGTGGTCCGCCGTCTCCATGACCAAGAGCTCCTCGAAGGTCGTGGCCTCCCCCCGGGGCGCCGGGGCCGGGGCGGCCCGGAAGAACATGGTGCTGGGCTCTCCTAGGCAGCCCGGACGTCTCCGCCGGGGCCGCGAACCCCGCGCGTGCCCGGGTAGCGCTGTCGATTGTGTTCGCAGCTACTCCCGTAGAGTGTGCGTGCTCCAGATCCCGGGAGACCAGCGTGAATTCGAATGAACCCGAACACTAGCCGAACGCGATGGCTCTATCCGGACAGCACCCTGCCGCATCGAGCGCGATGGAGGCGTCTGTACTCGCGACCCGCCACGCCACCGAGCCGACGCGGGTAACGGCGTGTATGTACCCCCCGCGCCGTCGAGCAGACGCAGACGCGGTCGACGACGTGCGCCCCCCCCGACGGCTCGTCTAGACGGCTCGTTGCTCACGAACGTTACCCCCCAACCTAGGCCTTCTGCTTCTTGGCCTTGGGTCCCTCGCCCCCCGCAACGGCCTTCTTCTTCTTCGGGTTGGACTGGCTGAGGCACTGGCGCACGTACCGGTCGAGGTCGTGGAAGGTGCGCGGGTCGATCTGGTCGATGTTGATCTCGATCTCGTCGTCCGACGTCGACTTGTCGATGGCGTCGGGGCACTTGGCGTCCAGCTTCTCGACCAGGACCCCCAGCTCCTCCTGCTTGATGCGGTAGATGTTGTGGCTGAACTTCGTCTTCTCCTCCAGGTCCGGCGCGTGCGTCAGCTCCGCCTCGTCCAGGGCCGGGTTCTCGGCCTTGACCTTGCTGAAGCGCTCCTCGAAGCGCTTGGAGAAGCCGTCGGCCAAATTGTAGAAGTCCGAGCCGTCCTGGTTGTACTTCTTGCAGTTGTTCCAGATGAGCCGGATGTCGTCCGCGGCGTCGTTCACGCTCTTGTAGCCCTGGCGCTCGATGGCCTGCTTGACCGTCGTCAGGTCCATGGGCTTCGCGATGACCTGGGGGTAGTCGTACAGGCCCAGCCCCCGCCAGTCGACCGGCTCGCGGAACGGCACGCTGTCCGGCCGCTGCATGAGAGTGTTAATGATCTTCACCATGGCCGCCATGCCATCCGCTTGCGTCATGGTGGCGCGCGGTATTCCGCGCGGCGCCAATTGACCGGAACGCTGTACTCAGAGAGCGCGGCGCGCAGTGTATGCGCGGCGCTTTTATTTGTGGTGAGGGCTATCGTAGAGCACCTTTAAGAGCTCACAGCGGTATCGCGGTAAGCGTTAGTGCGCGAACAGCGGCGGATTCAGGGTCTGCCTCTCAAGCGAGCCTAGTGGCCAACCCGCACGATGGCTGGCAACCCCGCACGCAATATTCAAATGAACCTGTGTGTCTTTGGAACTAAGAGTGACGATCACAACAACTTACCACATGCCCACTACTCCGAACAGAGCGCACCAACATGTGCCGGCGGCCCCACCTGCGCGGCCTCGAGCCACTTCCGCGCGCCGCGCCGCGCGGCGTCGAGGTCCGTCGCCGCAACCTTCGCGTCGAAGCCCTCGTCGTCGAGGTTGGACTCGAGCTGCTGCACGGCATCCAACCACTCGTTGCGGAGCAAGTCGAGGTAGTCCATACTTAGCGCGGCTTCCGTCTTGGCCCGCTCGACAAAAACGTCCCCGTCCATCGTCGCCTGGGGCTTGTTGAACCGTAATCCCTTCCCGGCCTCGTTGATATTTTTCCGCAGCGCGTTACCGATGGTGGGGAGCGGCCGCTCGTAGTCGGCGGCGAAGAGCGCCTTGGGATAGTAGAGGCCCGGAATGAACGGTACTTGCGAGGGTGGTACGTTGCCGCCCTTGGACGGCAGCGCCGCGTCGGTGAACGGAGGGCCGCCCAGCGCCTTTTGGGCGCACGCTCGGTCGGCGAGCGACAGCGCGTCGAGCGTCGCCGCGGCGCTCAAGACGCCGTCGAGCGGGGCCGCGAAGGCAGCGCTCGGCTGGGCTAGCACCGCAGCCGCAGCGACGGTGCCGAGTGCTCTACGTGCCGCGAGCGCAGCGGTCGACGGGGTAGATGCACCGGCAGCAGCCCATGCTCTGTGCAGCGGTGCTTGCGGCCGCGTTGGTGCTTCAAGCGCGACGGCAGCCGCTGCAGTCACTATTAAGCGTATTACACATGCAAACGACATCTCTGACGCGCTACGTTGATCACTTCGCGCAGATCCCGCCCCTCGAAAACCCGTCTAAATTGCGAATGTTTATGGCCTGTCTGGCGGAGTGGCTTGACCGCGGGTACTCCTTCGCGGTCGAGTCCTCTGCGAGGCAAAGCCATCCCTGTGTTGAGCCTGCTGCACTGTTCAAAACAGCCGCCACCGGCCTTGTAGAAGCCACAGGAGCCCTTGGTCACATTTGCATAAAATTCCGTGCGCGGCACGCGTACAGCACGATGCGGTTCCTCGAGCTCCTCGGCCTGCAGAAGGCCCGGGACCCGCAGGAGGAGATGAAGAAGTGGCGGCGCGAGCTCCGGAAGGAGCAGCGATCGATGGACCGCGAGATCTTCAAGCTCGAGCAGATGGAGCGGAAGTCGCGCGACGAGTGCCGGAAGTACGGCAAGGACGGGCGGCAGGACGCGTGCAAGATCGTCGCGCGCGAAATCGTGCGGACGCGCGCGGCGCGCGACCGCATGCTCATGGCCAAGGCCCAGATCAATTCCGTGAACATGCAGCTCCAGACGCAGGCCGCGATGGTGCGGGCCGCGGGCTGCATGAAAAAATCGACGGAGGTGATGGCCTGCATGAACAAGCTCGTGAAGCTGCCCGAGCTCCAGAAGACGATGCTGGAGATGCAGCGCGAAATGGAGCGGAGCGGGTTGATCGAGGAGATGGTCGGCGACGCACTCGACGACCTGGACGGCGACGACGTCGAGGAGGAGACGGAGTTGCAGGTCAACAAAGTCGTGGAGGAGCTCGCCGGCGACCTGTTCAAGGGGCAGACGGACGCGCCGACGGCGCTGCCCGAGCAGCAGGCCGAGCCCGCGGAGGCGGACGACGACCTGGACACCATGAAGGCGCGGCTCCAGGCACTGTGAATGTAATCTTTTTCTGAGTTAGTTAGGGCTGTATTTACGCGGGGGTTCGACGGACAGGACTAGACTGGAGCGCTGTGGCGTAACCGCACTAGTATTTCAGACCGTTGTCTCGGCGTCGTCGCGAAACCTCTTGGCAAGGAACGCGACGGGCCGAAGGGTCTGCCAGACCGTCCAGGACGAAACGGTCAATTTCGTCATAAGCGCGCAATTGACCGCCGCGCCCGATTGCACAGCCGAGGCAACCATGAATACAAGAGTGGCGAGCTGGACAACACCCGCGGCGAGTGAGCACGCGTCGCATCGTCTCGCCAGGATGACGGGTCGCGCGGTCGCGGGCGGCGCCATGCACTCAACCTTTCTGCCTCGCTCAACCTCGCACACAAATACAGGGAGGCGAGGTCATTCTTGCGCGAGCAGCTCCCCGAAGCGCGACGAGCGCTTGGTGAAGAACATGAAATAAATATGAAGCTTCGTCGTTTTTACGCATGTTGCCTTTACAAACCCGATGGAGCCTCCCGAGACGAGGTGGTCGAAGCGACGAATCTTTTCGAAGCACTATCGCGGATGACACGGCGTGTCTTTGGCCCCGCGCACCCCTTCACGACAAAAATCCAGAAGGACCTCAAGAACGCGCAAGAGCAGCTCACCTCGTTCGACACGCCCTGAACGCCCCTCGGGAGTAAATTCGGCTGGTGGCTAGGTCGCCTAGCTCTGGGCAAAGGCTTTTATTACAAGCATAAATAGTTACGTCGTCACCGACGAGAGGATCCCCCGAATCGCCTTCCGCGGCCCGCGCAGCCGCAGCGCGCCACCGACGCGGTCCACGAGGACGCCGACGACGTTCCCCACGGACCCGATTCGGCCGCTTCTCGCCGAGATCTGGACCTCGAGCAACTCGTCGGCTCCACACCCATCGACCGTGCCCGCGCCACCAGCGACATCGACGCCGCTTATGAGAGCGCGGCCATCCTCGGCGACGTCGACCACGCCGCCTGACGCGGCGACGGACAACGCGCCGGGCCGCGGCGGCTGCGCGGAGATCGCCACCGTACGCTCGGCACGCTGCCCGCCCGCGTCCTCGACGACCACGGTCAGAACGCCCGGCAACGCCTTGTCCGCCGCCGACGCGTCGTCGCGCGCGCGCCAGCAGTCGTCGGCGACGGCCACGACGCGCAGGGCGTCGAGGGCCGCCATCGCGTCCTTCGGCGTCGCCGCGAAGGAAAAGGACGGCCGCGCGCCGCCCCGCGTCCCGTTGCCGAAGTGCAAAGCGCCGCACGCGTCCCGCCGGCAGCCCTCCTCGACGCTCAGGAAGAGGTCCGCGTCGCCCGTTACCTCCACGGAGACGCTCACGAAGGCCGACTCGTCCTCGATGGTCCAGGCGCCCCGGCCGAAGGCCGCGCCAGTCCTCGACGCCGCCTCGGCGGCGACCACGTGCGCATGCACGCCGGCGCGCGCGACCACCGCATCGACGGTCAGCGTCCCGTCGAAGACATCTACGCTCACCGTGGGCGCGTCGTCCCGCGCCGCGACGCGGAACCACACCTCCGTCTCGAGCACGCCCGTCGCGTCGCCGCCGGTGGCCTCCACCGCGACCTTGAGGGCCACCATACCATTCGTGTCCCGCGGCGGCTCGTAGACGAGAAGGGCTAGGGCCTGCTCGATCGCGCCGACGGTCGGCGCCTCGACGCGCTGCGAGCCCGTCGCCAGGGCCTCGAAAGTGGCAAAGCTCGCGTCGACGGCGTCCGCCAGGCGCACCACGCCGCCCAGGGGCGCGACGACGGCGACGAAGCGCGCGTCCCGGCCACAGGGCGCGTCCAGGGAAAAGTCCAGCGGCACCACGGCGCCCTCGGTCACGACCTCCGCTTC
>Ga0114994_10000694_pt1 | contig 23062 bp, 24 predicted proteins | sample ArcticOcean_MG_C_9_FD_87043 | JGI IMG/M metagenome (GOLD analysis project Ga0114994, IMG submission 87043) | Marine microbial communities from western Arctic Ocean - ArcticOcean_MG_CB2_152 | ecosystem: Environmental > Aquatic > Marine > Oceanic | place: Arctic Ocean: Canada Basin | collected...
AATAGTGGTTTGGGCGGTGGTCAGTTGAGAGGTTAAACTGGCGATGGAATCCGGAATATTTCTACTGTATGACATTTCTTTGGGATTCGCGTTGGGATCATACATAATGACATATCCTGGTAATGGGATGTCGCCGTTTGTTCCAGATTGCCGGATGGAGACCACACCTAAACGGTTTTGATCGACATAGGTTCCGCCATTCACGGCAATAATTTCTCCGGAAATGGTTTCTGTAAATAATGTGTTTTGACCGGTTGAGGGGAGTTTGATGGATACAGAGCCTCCACCGATATTCGCCATTCGAACATAATCGGTTCCAGATACTAATACCATATCTTGTTCGGATTGATAATGTGGGGTTTGAATGGACATTTGTTTTTGAACTATATATATAATTGTTATAAGAATTATATATCGAGAAAAAACGACTAAGGGGTTTCTAAGGCGTCGAGACGTGCTAATATTGATGTGATTTGTGTTTCTAATTCGGTGTTTTTTGCTTTTTCGGTTTCAATAACTTCTTGTTGTTCTTGAACTGCTTTGACAAATAGGATGAGATGATGTTATATGCTAAAACTTTTACACATTATAATCGGGGATATAATGTATATAATAATGCGATATCTTAAATAAGAAGTGCCACGCTATATTTTTTTTAAATCTTCCATTTCGGTTTTAAGCGCTTCTATTTGTTGTTGCTGTTCTTGGACTGCTTTCACTAACATAGGGACTAACCCAGCGTAATTAACTGTTCCAATACTATTATCATCACCACCTATACATACTTCGGGATAAATTGGTCTTAATTCATCTAATATTAAACCAGTCATTTTTTCTCCACTTGTTTCAGTATCATCACAACAATTTCCTTCACTATCATATTCAATTATATTTCCACACAAATCTCTAATAATACAATTATCACCAGTAAAATCACAATTAGCAATATCTACATTCAATATATCATATTGCTTTGGTTTCAATTTCATTATACCCGTCAAGGCATCTGTGTAATCCACAATATTCGCTTTCACTCGTCGGTCGCTCAAACTCGCCGCCACTCCCGATACAGAATTATCAACTGCTACCATTACTTGTTGCGTGCTGTTTTTCCACCTAAAACCAACCATATTGTTGGTTGTGCTGGCGATTGATGTTCCATCATATGATATACCCGCTGTGTTTATATGTAAGGCGTTGGAAATATACGCTCGGTCATTACCACCTTGATAAAAATTGATATAACCACTACCAGCACAATTTATCCTTGTATTTCCCCCGCTGGTTTGTGTAAGGGCATAACTCGTTCCGTTTTTTGCTAAATTAATATGTTGTAATCCCGTCTCGTTAGCAAGACCTACATCACCTAAAATCATTCCTTTCGTAGCATCTCCATTAAAACTTGCGACCGAACCTAATTTAATCTCATTATTAGCAGAAGCAGTCGTTCCATTGCCAATAGCAACCGCCCCCGTAAATGTGCTGGTTGTAGCATTATTACCTATCGCAAAACTATTTGTTCCAGTAGCAGATGAACCGGCACCAATAGCAAATTTAGAACCGGAATAAAGGGTTGAGTCAATCATATTCAAACTAACATCGATAATATTCAAACTAACATCGATAATATTCACACTTGTATCCAATATATTCAAACTAACATCTAAAACATTCAGGCTAACATCATGTATATTCAAGCTAACATCGATAATATTCACACTAATATCCAATCCATTCAACCTGTCATTGTGCCCATTAAGACTAACATCGATAATATTCACACTGATATCCAACCCATTCAACCTGTCATCGTGCCCATTAAGACTAACATCAAAAGTATTTAGTCGAATGGGTATATCATTACTGTAAGTGATTTCTTTAGGATTTCCGTTTGGATTATACATCATTATATTACCAGGGAGAGAGATCCCTGTACCATCACCAGATTCGCGTATATGTGTAACAGCTAATCGGCCTTGGTCGACATATGTTCCACCATTCACCGCTAACAATTCTCCGGAAACACCCTCAACAATTGGGGTTGAGTCTCCTACAGTCGGTAACTTGATCGATAACAACCCCCCACCAATACTTGCCATTCGAATATAATCACTTCCAGCAACTAACACCATATCTTCTTCTGCATAATGTGATGGTTCTTGAACGGACATTTATTATATATATATAAATTCATACATATAATAAATTATGCTTTATTCCACAGCAAAAACTCGTTTAATCCAGATTTCAAATGAAACGGACCAGCGCAACTATAATCATCTGTGCTCGATTGTTCAAAAACGGTGAGAGGAATTTTCAAAGTGTCTAAAACGTCAGATTCTACATTCACCTTTATTTTGATGGATTGGTCGGTTTCTTCCAACTCTGCCTCCAAACCCTTAATCGTAACACTATCGAAATCCGCCTTCGATTGTCCATTACACAGCTCCCACGTATTCTGCCATATTGATAGGGGCATCGATGTTTTTGTTTTGGAGTCAAATACCACTTGGAATTTGATGGTCTGGTCATCTGTATTATACACATTCTGGTTCATATATCTGGACGCTAATCGCAACGGTTCATTACAGTCTGGCGTCAACTGTATATACTGCGGAGATTTCATAAACATATTTTGGTAGATTTCCACATTCAGCGAATCCCATAAGTCTTTAGTTCTATTCCATATGCGTGTATGAATATCGCAATCACGAGAATAAAGAAACAAATTATTCTTCACTAAAACACCACCAGAAGTCATAAACGAAATTCCATAGTGATTATTATTGAACACATTTTTCTCCACTATACCAGTGGTCATTCGACCAATCTCGAAATCGATTCCGCTTTTTTCATTGTCCGTAATAATGTTTTGGCGGTAAACGCAGTTTTTCCCCGCACCTTGGTCTGACCAAATTCCGTGACAATGATTATTACGAATAAGATTGTTTTCGATTAAAGCATTGTCTGGACGATGCACTTTCAAACCAGCACTTTCCCATCTGCGTTTCCCTGAAAAATGTAAATTGTTATTTCGTTCAACAACATTTCCGGTGAATTCGAATCTTTTCCCCATAAAAGACGCCGTTCCCGCCGCACCATTATCCGAAATAACATTATTCCGAATAATATGATGACTGGAGTGTAGGACCAATTGTGTATTATCGGCAGGACCATACTCGGAATCTTGCCCGGAATTTCCCTCATTTCCAAAATCAATCCCCACACCATTAGCATATCGAATGATATTGTTTTCAATCACCCAATAAGACCCGCGTCTAACACCTACAGCCCCTGCCTGTTGCTGTGCCGGATACTTCCAAAATTCATTCGGGTAATTATTTCCACAATGCTCAAACACGAAACCATCAATGTGAATATTTTTGAGTCCTCTGTAAGTGGGTGCGAATAATCTGCGCTGATTACAAATCTCAATTTCAGGTGTTGGTCCCGCGTCCTCTCCTAAATGGACATACAGTTTGTTTTCACTTTTGTTATAATGCCACGATTCCTTCGTGGTCTTCGTTTCCTCTTGATATGGTTGTTGAATATACATTTTTCCGTTCACGAAAACTTGTCCTAAACAATATATCATATTTGGGTCGCATTCCTCGATGGGAATTTCTCCTCGGATTGCTTCTGGACGTCCGTTCTTGCCATATGGTGTGACACACAATGGGATTTTGAAAGGATTCGGTCCGTCTTTAACCGCAGTATCGGTGAAGTATGAATCGTCGATAATTCCACTACAAATACGAGCGCCCGCCGTCGTGGAATCCTCTTCTGGAATCCAAATGGCTGAACCTCGAACAATTGCTTCGTGTTTTACAAGGGAGCGGAACGTGATTGGTTCGTATCTTTTCCCGCTCATTGTAGGAACAACTCGCTCACGATATATTCCTGGTTTCACTAAAACCGTATCTCCGGGCCTGACAACGACAGTGGATTTACGTATCGTCTTGAACGGAGACGTTTCGGAACCATCGTTGGAATCGTTTCCGGATTTGTCACAAACATAATATATCGGCATCTTCAATATATTATACAATCGATATTAGTTTCTATATATTTTTCCAAGTACTACAAATTCAAATATTCATTTCCATTACTACACGCAGTATAAGCGTGAAAACTATCGCGTGAAGTATGAATCCCAACAGTGTTGGGCACCCAGTCGCGCTGGACACTTTCCCCATTGTTCCAAACAATCCAGTGATTATCTTATTTACCAGTATATATGTGTATGGATTCGCAATTAGTAAAAAAATGGCTGTGGTAATAAGGGTATATTTCCATTTTCGCGCACCGTCTGTAGTCGGTTCATTTTTCTGATTATTGCTCATATAATATATTGTAGTATAATATTCGTATTCAACGCATACTATTATAGTAGGTTTTCGTCATTGTGATTTTCTTTTTGCGTATCTTGGGCTGTTTGGTTTTGACACTATCTTTTAAACCTCTCACAACAATATTGGTGTATTCGTCTTTAAGAACATTTTTTATGAACTCGTAGACACAATTGAGTGGTTCTTCGTCGCAATTTCCCACCACTAAACAACTACCTGTGCGAAATATCATAAACGAGATTTCTCTGTATTTCTTGGATTGAAACAATTCGCTCATTTTCATCGAACGGTCTTCTTCTCTAATTAGACCATTCTGCTGTTTACTTGATTTTTCATCACACAAATCTATTTCATTGTTATAATAGAATTTGCATTTTACGCCCGGATAACTACACGGGTCATATGCGGATTCTATACTGTATTTCTCACTACACAAAAGTTTGTGCAATTTATCACGATTGATGTAGAACCCACAATTAAAATTAGAGTTGATCAATACTACTTCTGGGACACCGAATTCTAATGGAATCGGTGTGTGGGGATCTAAATATGTTCGAAGCATCGACTTGACTTTTTCCAATAAATTGTTATTTAATAGTCCCGGTATTTCGAGTTTCCCCGTATTAAACACTTTTACGTGTATTTCTTTGAACTGACCGAGCATATAAAACCGTAATATAAGCGCGAAACAATTATAAAACGCATTTTTACTTTTGCCTCGACACACCATGATGTCTTTTCTCGATAATCCAACAGTGAGTTTTCGCTCGTCTTTGAATTTTATTCGACGCGCCTCTGGATTGTCAATCTCCTTTATCACTGATTCAGTGTAATAATTTATATCAGACAACTTCTTCTTATAATCATCGAATTCTTCGCGCGTTTTGGAAACAATTTTCATTTGCTTCTTGATGACCGAATCTTCAAGACTGTTGTAATCATTAATCGGTATCTTCCAAAATATATTATATATATCAATTGTTTGATTCAAAAACAAAACTACGGTCTTAGTTGATATGTATAAATCATCACAAATCGGGGGAATCTCATTTTCATATTTATCAGTCACTTCTTGCGAAACACCGATATACTCCTTTCCCTGTAGGTGCATCATCCATTCATCATCTAAACTATTTGTCATTTTGTACACTTAAAGAGATGATGTTGTGTTTAAATTCTTTTTCATAATCAATTTTTTAAACTATTATTGAATCGCAAAAATCGGAGGTGATGGTTCATATCCGTTATGTTGTTATGTAATAGTTGTCCAATATTGTGCAACACTTGCGTATCAAATAGACGCCCTTTTTTATATATGCTATAGTTATAATAATTCGTTAGTATGTTTTGTTTATCAATATTGTACTGAGAGCTGACCACAGATAAATATTTTGATATACTTTCATCATCCTCATCGTGAAATAGTAATTCGTGTAATTTATCGTATACCCCGTCATTGATCGTTTGTATATCCCAATCGCTAATTCCTTGATTGACTTGGATAAAGTTGACCATACTACGAATATCGCATACAAACATTTTTTGTATCGTTTGGATTGTCGTTTTGGATAAATCCAAGTTCTCGCTTTTGGAAACTTGTGATAAGAATTCGTTGATTTCATTTTCAGGTAGTTGATTGAACCGAACCGATAATAATTCGTTTTTCAGACATTCATCTACCTTCGAAATATAGTTACATATCAAACAAAACCGCACGTTCTGTGTACACGTTTGTAGCAAGTATTTCAATGCTTGTTGTGCGTTTTTTGTCATATAATCGACTTCATCCAAAATAACAAATTTGATACCTTTTTCAAACATATTGTTTGATTGAACAAACTGGTAAATCTGATTACGTATGATATCGATTCCGCGTTCATCTGAAGCATTCAAGTGTATGACCATCCCATTACGGCTTTCCTGGTATTTTTCCTGCCATTCCTTTATGAGGTTTATTATGGTAGTGGTCTTTCCTGTGCCCGGGGGACCATAAAAAATCATATTTGGAAAATACTTTTTGTTTAGTATATTTAAAAAAATTTTACGATTTAATGGCTCCAAAACTATTTCGTCGAAATTCTCGGGACGATACTTTTCTACCCAAGGGACATTTTCCTTATTTTTTGACATTATCTGTATATGTTTGAGAACCGATATTTATATTTTTTCAATACCAATATATATAATATACACATATATACACAATGAAGGATAAATCAGGAAACGTCCCACATAAGTATTTACCGAAATCCCTTTCCAAAACCGACCGAAAAAAACAATTGGCGAACATAAGAAGAACCCGAAAAATGTACAAAAAACACTCCAAAACATACATCAATCGTCCCGTTCTCAAATCATTCAAATCAAAACCGTCCAAACATATTCAAAAGGCTATGAAAATATATGGGGTTCAATCCATGAAACCAAACAAGGAACTGGCGAGGAAAACTGGATGTTCTCAAAAAGTCTTACGCAAGATTATCAATAAAGGACACGGAGCTTTTTATTCAAGCGGTTCGCGACCTAACCAATCAAAAGAATCTTGGGGGTACGCGCGATTAGCAAGCACAGTTACAGGTGGACCAGCGTCGAAAGTGGACGCACATTTGTTAGAAGAAGGGTGCGACAAATCAAACAGTTTAGCGTATAAAATGTATGAGAAATCATTTCTATGAATTCGTGTGTAAAAATTGATTGTATTCATTTCTAAAACTATATTATGAATAAGAGCCCATTTTGTCCACATACAAATATGAAATCCAGCATTCAGACCAAAAACGACCTAACTTATAAAACTCAGAGAGGGTTTCTGGGTATTATCATCGGCCCTATGTTTTCCGGAAAAACTACTCGACTGATTCAATTATACAAAACACGAACATACATCCAAAAGAATGTAGTGGTCTTGAATTACATCAGCGATACGAGATACAGCTCAGACAAATTATCCACTCACGATGGTATACAGATCCCCTGTTTGTTTGTGGGGGATATATTTTCAGCGTGGAATGATGAAACTCACGCAAATTATAGCAATCTTCATTTAGCAGACACGATTTTAATTAACGAAGCACAAATGTTCCCGAAACTAATGGAGACGGTGTTGGATATGGTGGAAAAATTTAATAAAGAAGTATTCATATGCGGGTTGGACGGAGATTATAAACGGCAGGAATTTGGGGATATTTTGAAACTGGTTCCGTATTCGGATGACATCGAAAAATTGTCCTCCTTGTGTGCGGATTGTAAAGACGGCACTCACGCCATATTCTCCCATAGAATATCACAAGAAACACAACAGATTGTTGTTGGCTCCGCGAATTATAAACCCCTGTGTAGAAAATGCTTTCTATCTTATCAGCAATAAACAAATTCCTTCGACACAAACACGCATTCGACACAATCAATATTTTAAAACAATATAAATGTTTTTTGGACTTATTTCATATAAACAAATGAGTGAAGTTAAAAAACGCGGACGAAAGAAGAAGACTGATACAACGAGTGCCACTACCACAACGTCTAACGGTGTCACCGAAACGGAAAATATTCAAATTCAAATCATACCTATCGATGTTCCACCAGCAAAAATCTTGAAAAAAAGAGGACGAAAACCGAAAGGCGGAAAACTTACCGTATTGACTGAACCATCTCCCGAGAATGAAACGGTTACTAAAAATGTCATATTACACCTTAAATGTTCCCACAAAGACTTGCTGAATGACGCCAATATTGATAATTCTAATTTGTTAGATCCTTTGGTGTATAATCCGTGTGTCCCACCTAAAATTTCTACATATGACTTGACTCAAGAAAACCATAATTTTTCTCTATACGACAACGAAAATGATGATTCTAACGCATCATCTAAAGTCGTGGTCGACGCATATGAACCTGTTATTGTATGTTCTAAATGCAGAGGAGTTGACCAAGACCAAGCCGGCGAAGCACCAGATGTTGTCGACGAGATGGTTGGAATCACATTAAAAGATGTTCATGCGAAACTTAAAAAATTAAAAATACACTATTATAAGAATACACCTAATAACAAAAATTCAGCGTGCTTTTGGTGCACCTATGATTTTGACAATCCACCAAGTCATATACCTAAATATGAAATCGATGGCGTAATTCACGGTTACGGCTCATTCTGCCGTCCTGAGTGCGCGGTCGCTTATTTGATGAAGGAGAATTTGGACGATTCTACAAAATTCGAACGGTATCATTTATTAAATCGAACATACGGAAAGATATTTGGGTTCAAGAAAAACATTAAACCTGCACCAAACCCATATTATTTGTTGGATAAGTTCTATGGGTCTTTGTCTATCCAAGAATACCGGAAACTACTTCAAACAGAATATTTATTGTCTGTTGTAGATAAACCAATGACCCGTTTTTTGCCGGAAATTCACGAAGACAACGATGAATTTATTATGAACATATACGGTGAAAGTAATCATACAACCCAAAGTGGAGGGATGTATAAAGTAAAACGCGCGAGCGAAAAACAAACCGGCCCCAGTAAAAACAGTATCATACAAAATAATTTTGGTGGTGGTGGTGCTACAACTACGGCAAAATAAATATTATGTTTGACCAATACTTAAACATAATATGTTATATATATTATTGATATTGCTATTGATATCCATTCTCTTTGATGATAACGATAGATATTGTAGGAGGGCTTGGGAATCAGTTGTTCAAAATATTTACAGTTATCGCATACTCGTTAGAGAACGCACAACCATTCGTGTTTGAATACAGAGAAAAGGTTGGAAATCGGTTTACTTACTGGAACTCATTTTTGAGTCGATTGAAAGTATTTACAACTGCCTTGCCAGCGAATGAAGAAAAATATTCAAACATTTTTCGTCAGAACAATGTCGTAGTTCACGCAGAAAATCCTACATATAAATATGTGGAAATACCCGATTATCAAGAAAAAAACGTTTTTCTCAGAGGATACTTTCAGAGTCCACTATATTTTGAAACTCATAAAGAAAAAATATGCCAAATCATCGGTTTATCAAAACACCAAATGGAAATCAAAAATCGATACTCCCACTATTTTGACGACAATATTGTATACATTAGTATGCACTTCCGTTTGGGTGATTACAAAGCCTTACCAACCTATCATCCTATTATTCCATACAATTATTATGAATCTGCCCTCGCCTATATAACTGAAAAACTTTCCAATAAACCCATAAAAATACTTTATTTTTGTGAACAAGAAGATAATAATAATGTGTTGGATTCTATTATAAAACTCAAACAAATACCAACATCAGAAAACGTCGAATTTATAAAGGTGGATGATTCTATCGATGATTGGAAACAAGTTATTATTATGAGCTTATGTCACCATAATATCATTGCAAATAGCACGTTTAGTTGGTGGGGGGCATATTTTGGAGTCCCCTCAAATCGTGTCGTATGTTATCCCAATATATGGTTTGGACCTGCTCTTGGACAACTGAAAACTTCACAAATGTTTCCGAACGATTGGCAAAAAATTGATTGTGTTTGAAACATTTTACAAATATGTATAAAGACATCGATATATTTATATTAAACAATATGCCTGGAACTGACAAACTTCAACACAACTATAATTCTTTGTTACGATTACCTATCGTCAAAGAACTACAGAGAAAATATAAGGCGACCAAAACACAAAATCAAAAACTTATTAGCCTTATAATCACTGTTTCAAATGAAAATAACGAGTTGAAGAGACAACTCAAAAAACCCGTGATTGACCTTACTCTGGATGATGATTCAGAAGAAGAACCCGGAAATATTTCATATGAATTTATCAAACACTCGTCGATTCCCAAAGTCAAATTGGAGAAAGATGAGTATATCAACAGGTGTACTCACTGCGGGACAGATATGGGCGAAATGAATCCAAGACAATTATGCGGGAAATCAGTATGTCTTAATGTAGGAATGATCATTGACCAGAGTTATAGACTGGGTATCGAGAAGAGTCAACCGAGTGAGGCATGGACGTATGATAGAATTGAAAATGAAGTCGAAGAAGAGGTAGAAGAAGAGGTAGATGAGGTAGATGAGGTCGAAGATGTCGAAGATGTCGAAGAGGTCGAAGAAGAGGTCGAAGAAGAGGTCGAAGAAGAGGTCGAAGAAGAGGAGGAAGAAGAGGAGGAAGAAGAGGTCGAAGAAGAGGTCGAAGAAGAGGTCGAAGAAGAGGTCGAAGAAGAGGTCGAAGAAGAGGTCGAAGAAGAGGTCGAAGAAGAAGTAGAAGAAGAGGTTGAAGAAGAAGTCGAAGAGGTTGAAGAGGAAGTCGAAGAAGAGGTCGAAGAAGAGGTCGAAGAGGAAGTAGAAGAGGTTGAAGAGGAGGAAGAGGAGGAAGTCGAAGAAGAGGTTGAAGAGGAAGTCGAAGAGGAGGAGGAAGAGGAGGGTGTTTATGAAGTTATGATAAATAAAAATACATATTATGTATCAAACGAAATCGACAGTGAGATTTACGCAGCGGATGAAAATGGAGACATTAGTGAGGAAGTTGGAATATACAAGAAAGGAAAACCCACATTTTATTAAAAACAATAATTCAAAATTTATTTAGTATGAACCCAATAAACACCAATAAACATATGAAGAGAGTTGGATAGACAAGAAAGAAAAAGAAAAATGAATATATCTAATATTTACAGACGAAATCTTTTTTTTCGAGACTTGAGCATTTTTTCTTTGAATCTTCTCGTTTTATTTCCACCGGTTTGACTCGTTGCCTGGACGGGTTGAGTCGTAGCCTGGACGGGTTGAGTCGTTGCCTGGACGGGTTGAGTCGTTGCCTGGACGGGTTGAGTCGTTGTCTGGACGGGCTGTTCCTTTTGTGTTGTTGCACCATCACTATCAAAATAGAATGGTTTGTATTTGACATCCCAGAAAAATGGACTTGGTTTTACTAATCTTTCCAACATATTACCCAAGTTTTCATTTTTGTAAGCACAATCAATATTGTATGATTTATCGGTATCTACTTCACCACCAATAAGTTCAAGAGATAACTCGATGTTATATTTTTGTGCGTCTGATTCATTTTTGACAATACCAACCTGAATGTGTGGATTATTGTTTGAATTATTGTCAGTGTATAATTGCATTAGTTTAATAAATTTTTCGTTTGTTTTATCATTAGGATTGGAATACACATCCTCTAACAATTTTTGTAGGGCTCCATTCGTGCATTCTTGGGGAGAAACAAACTTTTTGATTTCATCCGCAAAACTGGTAAATTTTTTATATTTCGAAGTTAACAAGGATTTAATTTTTTCGTTTTCGTTGGTATAATTCAAATTAAATTTTTCGGGATTAATGTAAGTATTTTTAATGATAGTCAACGTTTCGATATCATTTTTTTGTCGAAACAATTCTCTAAATACACGATTAATATCTTCAGATACCAATGTTTCTACAACTTTGTATGATGTTTCCATTTTATTCAAACTGCCAAAGTTGATTTCTTCTTTCTCCAGAGATCTTAGAAAATTCGATATTTCATCGGAGATTTGCGAAAAATTCTTGGTATTATTATTGGCGGCTAAATTTTGTATATCTTTCGAAGTATTTTCCGAGCCTTTATCTTTGAAAAATTTCTTCGTATCATCACTTATGGCAAACTGTCCATCTTTAGAAAAGTCTTTTAAGAACTTTCCGGTTTTGGTCTCTATTTCCTGTTTCATATTTGTCGATTCATTCGCACGATATTTATTGAGTTCGTTATATTTTTTAGGAAGTTCGCTATACTTTGAATGATTAAATATATCATTTATCCAAACTGTTTTACTCAATGTATACTTTTTCCCCTTAATATCAAGAACAGAATTCCGTTGATTTGTCAATACAACCGATTTTAAGAAAAATGGAATCAAATCTTGAAACGAAAAAGTATATCCAACAATATTATTTATTAGGTCCACAGAAGATGAAATATTCATTTCTGTAGGATAATATGTAGGAAACAGAATAGTCAATACTGCCATCATATTTTTGGAAACATTGCTATTCACTATTTCAACCTCATTTTTGTTAAGAAAAGCGGTCTTCTTTGCTCCATAATATTTATCTGTGGGTATTGTTTTTATCCGTCTTCTGAACTGGTCTTCACTAAATAGAAATTTGATTTGCTCTAAATACGTCAAAGATAATATCAGCTGTGAAAAATCCACATCATATGTAAAATATGGATATTCTTCCAATTTTTCCAAAGTTGAAATTTGCGGGTTTGTTAACATCGACCGTGAGAATGATATTCCGTCGACGCCTTCGACATTCGTATATAATTGGATATTTAACTTTTCAATATTATAAAACATACTCTTATAATATTTAGATAAATTTTTTGATGGCATTGTTCTCAAACACTAATATCCCGAATATCCCGAAATATTGCCTTGTAGAACATTTTCTTGGCTGGCACCCCCTTTGGTTGTTGGATTTGCTGATTCAGATACATTCGCTCCGTCTAATTTCAACGGTTTTGTGACCGGTTCTGGAGTGGGTGTCTGGTTGGTTGGCACTTCATCTTCATCACGTAATTTTGTATGATAATCTACAAATGTTTCGGGCAAACAACAAAAGCTGCTCTCCTCATTAAACATATAATCTACAAGCAACATAAAGACCAGCGTCAAGGCAAACGCGATAATAACATCTCGTGTTCCCATCCACAAAATTGCGAATATTAACACATTTCTGTTTAGCGAGTATTTTATGTATGATTCAACCGTTTTGTTTAGTTTCACTGTCATAAATCGTGGTGCCATATTAATGATTATAATCATAATTCCAGTGAAATACTTGCTTTGATTCAACGCGTTCGCGTGGTCGTATGAATACGAAAGAAGATTTTGCATCCCATTTAAAAACCATCCATCTTCGAACCAGTTTTTTCCATTCATTTCTTTTGATTCTTTTGTTTCCTTCGTTTCCTTCGTTTCCTTCATAGCTTGAGTCTTTTATACGATGTATGTAGATTTTATTTTTCCTGTGTTTTCCCGATGAATCGATTTTCCACCACTTTGAATTTACACGATGGATCACAAATATTACATCTATCTTTAGAAACTATATTTGGGTAAACGTGCTCAGTCATTTCGGGTTTAATGATTTGCCCTTTATGGATTAAATGTCCATTTTTACAGTGCACTTTACATAGTCTATCGCGCGGTTCAAGCGCAATCTTGCCGGGGTCTTGTGTAGGATATACATCTCTAAGTTCTTCGAATCCTTCTTGAGAGGTTTCTAAATCTGGAGCATACATAATATTACCATCTTTAGGGATTTCTGGGGCTTTAGAAACTGTTGTCACAGACTCTTCTAAATCACCGGATTCGTCTTCTTCGTCTTCTTCGTTTTCTTCGTCTTCTTCTCCTTCGTCTTTGCGCCCTCTCCTGCCTTTCTTCCCTTTTTTGTCTTTTTTGTCTTTTTTGTCATTTTTACCTCCCTTTCCTTTTCCGCCTTCCTTCTCATCATCTTTGCCATTGTCATCTTTGTTTTTCGAGCGTTTGGCATTTCCTTTACTTTCTCCTTCTTGTTCTGTTCCTTCATCATCTGTGAAGTTCTCTACAAAATCAGATTGATAGTAAGCAATAATCAATAGACAGACGAGTAGTCCATAAGTACGATCAATAGAAACATAAAAAATAATAACAATAATGGCAAATAACCTACCTAAACCAGATTCACTCAACTCTGCAAACTTTTGCGGATACTTCAAAAATAAAAACACAAGAAGGATAGGTAAAAACTGAAATATTATTTGACGGATTTTATTCATTACTATAATTATTCAATATATATTATATATTCATACAAAGATTTACACAAAGATACTTTCATAGTTATTGTGTTTTATTACTTCAAATAATTATCTGCCTATTTTTTAAGTTAACATAATTTTTATAATAATATAATGAATTTAGGATCGATTGCTTCACCATGGAATAATGAAGAAAGTGTTCCAAGAAAACGTGTTGCTACTATGCGAAAAACGGTAAAAATACGTCCATCCAACACACAGAATTCTTACTCTGATTATTCATCGGAAAACGCGCGAAACTTCGAACCGTCATCTGTAGAAGACGATATCGACAAAAGTGAGCAACATAATCAACGGGTAAATGACCTTATCCAAGAAATGACATCCGTTCAAGACCATAACGATGGAGAAAAACTCGCCAATTTCACGCCTCCACCTCAACCCGTATTGAATATCAAAAAAGACACACAACAAGGGAATCCTTATATGGAAGAAAGTTCTGTTGAGTTTCCATCGAATCCTCTTCAAATAAAACCGCAAGAAATCAAACAGTCATTGGATAAAACCCACTATACTTCACACGATATCCAACAACACAATAATCGTGTGTATAGCAACTATAATCAATCGTATAAGAACTCGCTGTCTAATCTGAAAAGTTCCATAGCCCGAAGTGAACAAACACACATTATTGATGATAAACTGATGGAAAAAATTAATTATATGGTGCATATGTTGGAAGGTTTGGAAGGAGAGAAGACTGACAATATTATGGAAGAATTCATTTTGTATACATTTTTAGGAGTTTTTGTCATTTTTGTACTTGATTCGTTTTCGAGAACCGCAAAATATACAAGATGAAAATAATATCAATCTAATCTATATAATAGTTGATAGTATGTACGAAGACCCAAGCACACCATATCCTGAAGAACCTATGCCATATAGTGAGGCGGTAAAATCTCCCGGCTTCGAAAGACCCGATATGGAAAGACCCGACTTCGAAAGACCCGACATCAAATCAAGTAATTTGTATGATAAACCCGATACGCAGATTAATGATCCATTTGAAAAATACGACAGACCAATAATGAAACCAAAGAAAAACAAAACCAAGAAGAAAAGAACTAAAACATATTACTTCGAGTTTGAAGATGAGTACTATTATGGTAAATTAGAGAAACCCATTAAAAAAAATGATAAAAAAGCCCACTTCTGTGCTTTAGGAAAAGCAGAACAAGTATTCAAAAATTCCAAAATGAAAACTAAAAAGATTAAATTCCATATTCCTATCAAAAAAATGAACAAAAAATTAGATGTTCTTATTGAAAAGAGCGGAAAATCCGTTTATGAACAACCAGAACCTATGAGAGACCTTTCACCAGAACCTCTTGAAGAACCTATGGGACCAGAACCGCTTGAAGAACCTATGGGACCAGAACCGCTTGAAGAACCTATGGGACCTGAACCTATGGGAGACCTTTCACCAGAACCTGTTGAAGAACCAGTAGAAGAACCTGTTGGAGAACCATCGGAAGATGCTACTCCATCCATTATTGAGAATGTAACCAATTTATTCACTCCAAAACAAGATGACGCAAAAGGTGGCACTAAGAAACGCAGAAACAGAAAAAATAAATCCCAAAAACGCGTTTAAACAACTCAACAAATTATCAGACACATTCGCGGATTTGTTAATTTAGGAATAATATAATTCAAAGTATAATAGTATTGGTCTATTTCTAAAAACGGTTTTCGATCCAAGAAATCGAGAACCAAGAAGTTGTGTGATATGTTTTCTATCATCAAATACCGAAATACATTCGTGGTTTTCAATATTGCCCCTAATGTATGCAGAAACCCGTCATAAAATAGTTGTTGTGAATTACTATTGTGAAATGAACCAAAAAAATGTAATAATGGGCCATTTTTCCCCATTATTTCGTATTGGGTTCTCGAATCTCGAAAAAAATATATTCCATGTATTTCTTCTTTTCGATACACACAAAATATGTATATCAATTTCGCCTTTATCATTTCCACAATATTTCCTAAAGAATTTATTCCGAATATTGAGAACCGGGACCGAATTGTTTCCATAAAATCCACCAGAACATTGATATTTTTATACGTAATTTCCTTTATCAAAAAATGTAACGGCAATTGGGGTCGCTCAACATTCTTCAATATATCATACACATACGACTTGTGTTTGATTATGGGAACAACCCCGCGGTAAGGCTCGCCTTCTTTCTTCAGCAACGATATTTGTATCGGTTCTCGAATACGTACCCTGTAATCGTGTGTTTGTAACATCCGCCGCATAATATCTTTTCGCTCCATCTCTCGATTCACACATATGAAATCTACGTAATATATATCCTGTTTTTCACCTTGGTAAAAAAACTCCATCGGTCGAGAACTCACACATCCACTAATATTATTGTTTTGTTCGTAAGTATCTTGGACTTGTTTCCACGTGGTATTCTTCTTTCCGTATTTTTCGTTGTTTATCATAGGAAGTGGTTTGCGATAAAACGAAAAATAACACGGGTATTGATGTCCGACAAAATACGCGTTCAGATTATCTTTGTGAAAAATGAAAAAAGTGGACTCCGATGAAACATAATGGCACTGTAACAAATCGACCACTTCTGTTATGGTCGACCCCGAAATATCCATAAATTCTTGTGTCTCCACATTGTCAAAGTCGCAAAATCGGCTCTTTATGGGAAACCGTTTTTGTACAATAAAGGGTCGTTTGTAGAAATACCGCCAGAAATCGTAGCTGTGATAAACCGGCTGATTGTTCCAAAAAGGGAAACTCAATTTAATATATACAAAAATTGTTAACACAGATAATATGAAAATCAATAACAAATATATGTGTAGGTTCTCATATATGATTTCTCTATCGATTATGGGGTAATACATTTGAATTCGATGTTTGAGTTAATTTGACTATATATTTTTTATTCACTATATACCCGACCAAAATATATTATTTCAAACAAATAATATATAATTTTATCAGCTAAATGTTTATGAGCAATTCGAGAACCGAGGAAGAAACAACAGAAATATCGAAAGCTCTATTGAATCTGTATAATATCAAAGACTCAATCGTTGCGCTAAGAAAGAAAAACATCGAAATGCGCCCTTATGAAAAGGTGCAATTCCATATGTTGATTGACGCGCTGAAAGAACTCGACGACTATGACCCCAGAAGAGAGGATGACGACCCATTGAAAAAGATTCAATGTGACCTCTCTAATATGTATATGAACTGATGCGGATCATTTATGGGTGTTTGATCCAACACAATCTTGCCTTTTACAATAAATCCGTGTTCTCCGGCTAACCGCAAAACACTATTGGCACTTTCTACTGTCATTTTCCGCTCATTCTCCCGAATATTCGCCGTGGACTTGTCCAAGAAAGTCTCTTTCTGAGTTATTACACAAGCATTTGGTGCGGCATCTTCACCCACTGTAGGATAATCCACCCTCGACACATTGTAGCCATTTGTGTATGAAAACCCAGAGAAATCGGCGGTGTGTTTATTTATTCTCTTCTTACTGTATTTGGTCGCAAGACTAATGTTGAACGGGGAATTCTTAATATTAAGAGGGTCGTATTTATCACCGTTTACCAAGTGTAGTATCAAATATCCGTTGGGCTGGAGCCACGAATAACAATTGCGGAAAAATAGAGATTTGTCTTCGATTTCATAAAATGTTTGGTTTATGCAAAATATATGTGTAAAGGAGCTTCGGTCATAGGTCATAGAGTCCAACACATCGCCGTGTTTCACTGGAAGAAGCGGGTATTTTGTCTTGGATACATCGACCATTGATTGAGACTTATCCAGACCAAATGTATGCGCGAATTTGTTTTCGTGGAGGGAATTCAGAAGACTTCCTGTGCCAGAACCAATACACAAGAATGTGGAATGCTCGGGAGATGGTTGTAATACGTCTATGACTTTTCGTGCAACCAGGGAGCAAATCCTTTCTGGATAGGCAACTGTGTCGTATATTTCGGCGTAAAATGAGTCGTATATATGATGGTTTTGTTTGAGGACAAATGGGCCGTCTTGCTGGAACCCTTCAGAGGTTTTCGTTTGTTGGAGTTTAAAATGTGAGAAGAAGAAGAAGGTTGTTGCTAAAATGATTAAAATATATAGCAGATAAACATTATAAGTTTTCATATGATTGATATTTTCTTATAGTGTATGTATAAAAAAATAGTAGGTCACTAATACATTTCAAAGACTCAAAACATCTTACTTTTGACTTCCAGTTCTAAGTTGAGTCCTTGTATGATTGAAAAAGGTGTCGTTACCGATGTGGATATTCAAGTTACTTACGCCACGGGATTGCGCGAAATCGTCGTGTCTGAATAATTCCGGATGTGGTTGGACGGATGGTCTGGAAACAACGTCCACGCGATACAAATCGCTATCCGATGATGGAATATAGGTAGATTGAGGAGCACCACCCTTTTGTAATGCGTGGTATTGATTGCGCAGAGTTGATTCCACATTTACATTCGATAAAAACCCATCAACAGGACCTTTCTCTAAATTACTGTAGAATTTCCCAGTTGGATTATATTGAGGAGCTTTCAAAATAGGTGTCTTAGGTAAAGCACGACGGTCAATAATCGGGAATAGTGAGTATTTGGTAGATACAGGTCTTGGATCAAAGTTTGGTTGTAATGGTGAATCCACAGTAACACGTTCTGCGACACGCTGGTTCAGTTCTTCGACACGGTCATTCTGACCGATCAATACGCCGGCGTATCCAGAGGGAAATAATCCCTCGATTTTATCGCTTTTGTTTACTTGTTGATTTTCTTGTATTCTTTGCATTTTATATAGTTTACATATATTTTTATATATTTATGTATATTTTTGTATATTCTTTTGGTTTTGTGTTTCGCATTTGTTCACTGATTGCCATTATTGAAGACAACGTCTATATTTTGAATCAATCCAATTGTTTGTTTTACCTTTGGAACATTTATTTCCTTCCTGTATTTTTCGGGTTCTCTTAAAATATTCTTAATCAATGTAATATCGGTTTCAACCCTTCCTGTTAACACTAATGATTGCTCTGGGAAATAGGATTCAATATTTTTACACCCTAAATATACCGGAATACTCCCACACAATAATGCGTTTGTGATTTTTTCACTAAAATAGTGATTCGACTGGATATTCTCGATGGCAATATGAAATTGATAATCTAAATACGGTTCATAATTATCGAAATTTCCCTTCAATTGTGAATGGTGTTTCATTTGATAGTTCTCATACAATCGACATCCTCTTCCATAAATATCTATCGGTAAATTATCATCTAAAATCCGTTTCACAAGTGTATGTCGATATTTGTGTCCATCTAAGTTAGATTTGGTGCTAAATATCATAGATATGATTTTGGGTTTATCTGGAATGCTTTTTAATGGAGTAACATGAAACATATACGCATACTGTTCTGTAAAACAAGAAGGAAGTCCTTGTTTATCACCGATATAGTATGTTCCAATATGTTTTTGCGCGTAGTTTACAAACGCTTTTGTTAATCCTAAATATGGCAAGGGCTCAAACGCCAGTCCTATGACATTCTGTTTGGGAATATGGGGTGGTATGGGAGGCATAGCTGTATTGACGATGATAACATGGGTATAATCATCTCCCGCGGTGATATGAACTCTTTTATCTGGCCCATAAAAGTCTAAGAGATGTGTTTCGCAAAGTCTTTCGTATATTTCTTTGTAAACATCAGACTTAGTTGTACTATCAAAAAATTTTATACAATACTTTTTGGATTCAGACATATGTGATATTTCATATATTATTTTTATATTCAATACATATAAATAGTATTTCAAGATTAACTAATATACCACTATGGAGAATGTCTATGACACCACTATGGAGAATGTCTACGACACCGCGATCATAAACAGAGAAACCTATATATCAATAACTCAACGTATTCAAACACTGAAATTCCTCCTTGATTCCAAAGTCAAGGTCGACAATTTCATTGTTCAAGATACTCGACGAAAAACGAAATATTTGGACCAAATGACTATTGACTTATCAAACACAATACTGTATGCTTCCACTTCTGAAACTGCTGCGGAATCTAAAGTGGATTTGTCGAAATGTACATTTATCATACCGTTCAAGAAAGATTTCGACGAACGACTTGTGAATCTTACTTGCCTTCTAAATTTCATAGGTAAACATTTCAATACAAAAATCCTGGTGTTTGAACAAGGACAGAAATGTAGTTTCGACGACATCCGATTGAAATATACGACAAATATGGAATTCTTTTTTTTGGAAAGTTCTCAATCTTTTTCGAGAACAATCGTTTCAAATTATTTGATTGAACGGTCTTGTTCGGAAATATTAATTATCAATGATACGGACTGTTTCACACTTCCTCACGCATATGAAATAACCCAAAATAAACTGCTACACGACGGATTCCAATTGCTTCATCCGTTCGGAACTCCACCGGGCTCGTTTGAAATTTCCGATAAGACCAGTTTTATGGAAGATTACGATATTAAAAAGTTGGAAGTTACATCGAAGCCGAATGTTGCTGGTGTGGGCGGAATATTGTTTATTAATCGTGAGCTGTATAAATTGTTGGGAAATGAAAATGTTCAATTTATTAGTTATTCGCCCGAAGATGTAGAGCGGGTCAAACGAATAAGGAAATTGGGGTTCAAATGCTCGGAATCATTCAATGAAAAGGCGGCAGGACCCAATAACAAATATTTACAAACACCATTATTTCATTTAGCCCATCCGCGCACGGAAGAAAGCACCATCTTACATAAATACTACGTGAGTAATGAACTATTAAATTTTTGTTTGGAGACGTTTTCAAGCGATGAGTTGATGGAATATTATTACAAACGAGCCGACTTCGATGGAACTTTAGAAGAATATAGCGAGAAACTTCGCTCATACAAATAATCTAAATACAAATATAGATACAAATATAGATACATATTATAGTATTTCAATATAATATTGATGAAAGGATATTATATTAATCTGGAGAAACGAACCGACCGCGATAAACACGTCAAAGAAAACGTGTTGAGTCGCCCGTTCTTCGAAAATGTGAAACGGTTTAATGCGATTACACACCGAAAATGCGCTGTTGGGTGCACATTATCACACATCGAGTGTTTGAAAAAACTACAAACGAATAATGACCCCTACTATATGATTTTAGAAGACGATTTTTTCATATTGAATGAAGACAATTACCGATTATTTACAGAATCTTTTGAGAAAATCAAAGAAGAGAACTGGGATGTCATCGTTTTAACTCCTCGAGGAAAAACACATACGCGAAACATATGCGACGAGTTTAATCGTATAATAGACAACCAAACAACGACAGGATATATAATTAGACACGATTTCATACAGGAACTATTGCCTGTTTATGAAAACAGCGTGAAATATTTAGAAACGGGTGGAAACCCAGACATATGGGCTTTAGATTCGTGTTGGAAACCTCTACAAGTTACCACACACTTTTGGTATTTCGCGAAAATTTACGCGGGACAATTACCGGGATATTCCGATATCGAAAAACGGCCGGTGAACTATAACCAGAGATTTGTTCTGCAGAATTCTTTTTAGAAGATTATAATGTAAGGTGAAGAGTAACAAGTAATTAACGCAATAAACTCTTATATGATATAAAAATACCTAATATATTATATAATTAATCAATATGCCATTATCAGAAGAATATAAAGTTGTTATGAGTATTGGTATGAGATGTTTTACAGAAATATTTTTGAAGGACAATTGCCAGGATATTCAGATAATAGAAAAAAGGAATGTCAACTATAATGAAAGATTTATTATGCAAAATACATTTTAATACCTTTATCAATATAAAATATTCGTTTTCTTGTTGATGGTCGTTTTACATATTTTTCATTCCTACCATATGCGCCTTTTATTAGATCTTTATAAATTCGTTCAAGGGTTTAAATAAACCATTTATTACCAATCTTTTTTAGGAGTTGGAGAATAAGTTTCTTTTTCTATATTTTCAAAGTTAGGAATGGAATTATGAACATAAAATACATCGAATGGAAGTTTTTTACTCTTCATAACAAAGACATAACCATTTTCAAAAAGTTTTTTTTCGAGTTTTTGCGTAGGTCTTTCTATTGTCATAGTAAGGAATGTATATTTATGAAAAGGAAAAGTATACAAAATACGTTCTTCGCATCCCTCTACATCTAAACTTAAATAATCGATCACCTTCGGCGAGTTGAATTCATCTAATATAGATTCAAGTGTTTTCGTTTTCAGAACGATAATTGTAGCATTCTTTAATTGAGAACCACGTAATTGATAATTATTATCCGTATCATTATCAACAATACCACCCAACTCACCGTTATCGATTCTAAATTTTACGGTTTTATCATTAACCGAATCAACAACCGCATTAGATACAAAGCATTTCCTATTTTCTTTTAGTTGTTTAATATATTTTGGATTAGGTTCTATACAAATTCCATTCCAATCTAACTCTTTTTCCATTATTAAAGTGTTATTGATTTTAACACCATCTGTTGCCGCCAAATCCACAAAATATCCATTTTTCTTATAATTCAAAATTTCAGATAGAACCCAAAAATCTTGACCTTTTTGTCCTATGAAATTCATAATATATTTACATTTGAATAACTTTTATATTCATTATCCCTGAATAATATAAAATAGCTAAGCGATGAGTTCCATCTAAAACAGTATTTTTATTCAAACATATAAGTCTATAATTTTCATAGTTATATGTGTTTGGATTAAAATATTCAATCAAATTTTCAAATGAATTTTGTGTATGATCATCGG